>ENA-UOOM01003550-UOOM01003550.1-fermentation-metagenome-genome-assembly--contig:-NODE-3550-length-11201-cov-3.929481_pt1 | contig 11201 bp, 11 predicted proteins | sample MGYA00245781_ERZ724031 | MGnify/ENA primary metagenome ERZ724031 (study PRJEB28704, sample SAMN03018317) | fermentation metagenome | biome: anthropogenic terrestrial biome; feature: soil; material... | reverse complement strand
TAAAAAGACAATAATATTCACAAACAGCAGGGAAGAAACCGAGCTTGTTATTGCAAACCTTAAAGAAATCGCCTCTGTAAAAAAATCCCCCGATGTTTACCGTGTGCATCACGGAAATGTCTCCGCACTTATAAGGGAGAACACCGAGGATGAGATGAAGTCCGCCGATGAAAAGATAGTAACCGGCGCAACCGTTACTTTAGAACTGGGAATAGATATCGGTTCTCTCGATCAGGCTGTGCAGATCGGCGCTCCGCTGACCGTTTCCAGCTTTGCACAAAGGTTGGGACGCTGCGGGAGGCGAGGTCAAATTCCTCAGCTTTTGTTTACTTTTGTCGAAGATATAAGAATAAATTCTGCAGATACTCTCGGTCCTATAAACTGGGAATTTCTGCGCATTATTGCAATAGTCGAACTGTATACCAAAGAGCATTGGATGGAGCCGATTCCTCCCCAGCGTCACGCTTATAATCTATTGTATCATCAGACAATGAGCTACTTAAAAAGCAGCGGAGAGCTCTCTCCGGCAGCTCTTTCACAGGCTATACTCACCTTGGGGTGCTTTACAAACATTCCCCAGAGCGATTATAAACGCTTGTTAAGTCATCTTTTGGATACAGAGCAGCTCCAGCGCACCGAACGGGGCGGTCTTATCATCGGTAGGGAAGGTGAAAAAATTGTAAACAACCATCACTTTTTAACAGTTTTTATTACACCGGAATATTTGCTTGTAAAGGACGAGAACCGTACCATAGGTACGGTAGATAAGGTTTATCCCGTGGGCGTACGCTTTGCACTTGCGGGTTTGACATGGGAAACTGTTGATGTAAATATAAAATCAAAAGTAATTTTTGTAAAAAGAGTGCCGGGTATTTCCGTAGTGGACTGGGATGTGGATTTTGAAGTGGAGCTTCATACCAGGCTCGTGCGAAAAATACGCGAGATTCTAAAAACCGATGGCACTTATCCGTACCTTAGCGAGAGGTGCCGTGAAAGACTGACTGAAATACAGTATATCGCACGTAACAGCGGGATTCTCACTAATCTGGTAACACCGCTTTCGGACACAAAGTACGCAGTTTTTCCCTGGGTGGGAACACGACAGCTCATAACCCTGAATTACGCCCTTAGACGTAGAAAGATAAAAAGCAAACTACCCTGGAGAACCTGTGTTTATCTTGAGGTTTTTTATAACGGGACGGCAGAGGAGCTTGAAAGTGTTATAGAGGATATTTTAAGTTCTGATTTGGACCTTTACGATTTGTTTTTACCAGACAATATACAGATTGACGGGAAGTATAATGAATTTATACCGGTTGACCTTCTGCGAAAACAATTTATCGAAGATTATTTAGACTTCGAGGGATTGAAAACCGATATGAAATCTTACAATGAATTGCTGTAATAATATCCAATAGCCATAATAAAATTTATCGGATTGAACATCCCCACTTGTTTTAAGCGTTGTTTTTACTTGAAAAGAAAGGGGTTTTATATGAGTAAAGTATATTTAGTAACCGGCGCTGCCGGTCATCTCGGCAGCACCATTGTCCGCAAGCTTACCGAAATGGGTAAGAAAATACGCATACTTATACTACCGGACGAGAAAAACTTACCCGAGGGCAATTACGAGCTTTTTCACGGTGATGTATGCATAAAGGAAAGCCTTGGGGATTTTTTCGATAACCAATCTAAAGACGATTTTATAGTCGTGCATTGCGCAGGTATTGTTTCGATAGCGTCAAAATATATTCAAAAAGTTTATGATGTCAATGTTACAGGCACAAAAAACATAGTTGATTTGTGTATTGAGCACAAGGTAAAAAAATTGGTTTATGTCAGCTCGGTTCATGCCATTCCGGAGAAGAAAAAGGGTGAAACCATAACAGAGGTGAATCAATTCAACCCCGATGATGTAATCGGTCTATACGCAAAAACAAAATCGGAAGCGACCGGATATGTGCTCTCTGCGGTGAAAAACGGTCTTGACGCGAGCGTTGTGCATCCTTCGGGCATATGCGGGCCGTACGATAACGGTAGAGGTCATATCACCACGCTCGTTATTGATTACATAAAAAGACGCCTTACATCCGGAGTGGGCGGCGGTTATGATTTTGTTGATGTTCGGGATGTTGCGGACGGAATTATTGCTTGCTGTGAAAAAGGCAGGGCGGGGGAATGCTATATACTTTCCAACAAGTATTATACTGTCAGGGAGGTATTACACATGCTTCACGAGATTACCGGCAGAAAAGAGATAAAGAGTTTTTTACCCCTATGGTTTATAAAGCTCACCGCACCAATCGCCGAGCTGTATTATAAAATTCTCAAACAGCCACCCTTATTTACACCTTATTCGATATATACAATCAACTCAAACGCATCTTTTTCTCATGAAAAAGCATCAGCGGAGCTGGGATATGAAACAAGGGATTTTAAGCAGACATTAGTTGATACAATCGAGTGGCTGAAGATGAACAAGCGCATATAAATGATAGGTTTTTAAGGATATTATGCCCTGATATGCATACATAAGAGCATTTCTTAATATATTCAACAGGGGTGCTTTTTTGTGTATGCGATAAAATTAAAGCCTTTATTAATAAGTATTCTTATCAGCGTCGGTGTTGGCGCATTTGCGGGTATAATCACCACCGGCACTGTTGATTTTTATGATGAAATACAGCTGCCCGGGCTATCTCCGCCAAGCTTCGTTTTCCCGATAGTATGGTCTGTATTGTATATACTTATGGGAGTTTCAGCCTATATGGTTTATTCGTCCGAAGCAAAGAGCAAAAATACCGCGCTAAAAATCTACGGCGTACAGTTACTGCTCAATTCTATATGGCCGCTAATCTTTTTTAATATGAGGAGGTGCCTTTTTGCTTTTGTTATTATTGTATTTTTATGGGCAATGATTTTTTTGATGATGGTATTGTTTTGGAAAATAAACAAAAAAGCCGCTCTGCTGCAAATACCTTATATTCTATGGGTCTCTTACGCAGCTTATCTTAATATTTCCATATGTATTTTAAACAACTGAAGTTTACTTATAAACGGAGTATTGCAGTTATTACGCATGCTCTGTTTTATATTTATGTAAAAAAACTCTTGACAACAGCGAAAATCTGTGTATAATTGTATTATGTAATTAATACAATGTTCAGAAAGGATTACGAAAAATGGCTTGGAACTTCACATCCGATCGTCCGATATACCTGCAGCTGATTGAGCATATTCAGGCAGACGTGATTAGTGGAAAATATGCCCCGGGTGTACGGCTACCGAGCGTAAGAGAGCTGGCAGCCGAAGCGTCCGTCAATCCAAACACAATGCAGAGAGCTCTGAGTGAGCTTGAGGAAAGCGGTCTGTTGATTTCGCAGCGAACAACAGGTCGTTTTGTTACGGAGGATTATAATATACTTGAAGAATCAAAGCTGCTTCTCGCAAGAAAAATTGCTCAGGAATTCAAACAAAAAATCAGCAAGCTCGGTTATAGTTCAAAAGATGCGATTGAGCTGCTTAAAAATCTATAAGAGGTGATAACGGAATTGGAAAACATTTTAGAATGCAGCAATCTTTTTAAGTATTATTCAGGAAAGCCGGCGCTCTATAACCTAAACGTTTCTTTTCCGAAAGGAAAAATAATAGGTCTTTTGGGTCCTAACGGAAGCGGTAAAACCACGCTTATTAAAATAGTCGCAGGTCTTTTGACACCGTCAAGCGGCACGGTAACAATCAACGGTATGAAACCGGGGGTTGAGACTAAGAATATGATTTCATATCTGCCCGAACGACAGTATTTCAGCTCATGGATGACTGTAAACGACATCCTGACAGTTTTTAACGAATTTTATACTGATTTTGATATCGCAAGAGCGCGTGATATGATGCAAAGACTCGGAATCACACCTGAAAATAAAATAAAAACTCTTTCTAAAGGCACAAAAGAGAAGGTTCAGCTTGTTCTTGTAATGTCAAGACGCGCAAAACTTTATCTTTTGGATGAGCCGATCGGCGGCGTGGATCCCGCAACACGCGATTATATATTGAACACCATCATAACCAATTATAATGAGGATTCCACAATTATCATTTCTACGCATCTTATTTATGAGATAGAGAAGATACTTGATGACTTTGTTTTCATTAACAGAGGTCAAATAGTTATGGGCGGTGAGGTCGATAGAGTACGCGCAGAGCGGAATATTTCTATCGATGAGCTGTTCAGGGAGGTTTTCAGATGCTAAATAAATTATTAAAATATGAATTCAAATCCACCTCAAAGACAATGATACCGCTGCTGCTTTCAACCTTAGCGTTGTCGATTCTTACTTCCGTCATTATGACTATCAGTATTAGAAACATTGAGTCGAGCATAGAGGAAAACGCTCTTTCAAACGTTCTTATGTCTTTATTTGCTACCTTTTCTATTTTTTCCTTGTTTGCGATTTTCGCTTCGGCAGTGGTGTTGACGATTTTTCTGTTTGCAAGATATTACAAAAATTTCTTTGCAGACGAAGGATACCTTACCTTTACGCTCCCGGCAACAACAGGTCAGCAACTGACATCAAAGTTTATCAGCGGTTTTGTTTGGACAGTTTTAGGCATGATTACAATAATAATTTCCGGCATAATAATCCTGCTTTTCGGAACGGCAACAAGTGGTGAAGTTATAAATAAAGAGTTGTATAACGTAATAGGAAACATACTTTCTGAATTAAAGGATCAAGTGGGCACAAGTAATTATATACTGTACATAACGGAAATTATAGTATCTTTTATGGTATCCTGTGCTTATAGGCTGCTTATGATATATTTGGCAATAACCCTGGGTGGTATTATCGCACGAAAGCATAAAATACTCTCGGCAGTCGGGTTTTATATTTTGATCAGCTTTGTCATAAGCTCTTTGACAAGCACTGTTACATCGTCAATGTTCATAAGCACTTTTAGCGTAATAGATGAGGATGAGATAATTAACGCTTTTATCAGCATTCCTCACAGGCTTTTATTATTCGATATAGTCTTATCCGCAATATTCGCGTTAGCGGCTTATATTTCAAACTATTTGTTGTTAAAGAAAAAACTGAATCTTGAATAAAAATAAAAAAGGAAGTCCGTAAGGGCTTCTTTTTTTACGAGTTTTTATTGTATTCGTTAGTATTTTATGATACTATCATAAGAAAAACAAGGATGTTTACATCTGAAAGGCATATAAAATACAATGCAATTCTTTGACCTGCTACTACTCGCTGTCGGATTATCTATGGACGCTTTTGCCGTTTCCATCTGCAAGGGCATTACAGTAAGGAATATGAACTTTAAAAAAGCCCTTGCAGTGGGCTTGTATTTCGGGTTTTTTCAGGCGATTATGCCTTTTGTCGGGTACATGTTCACGGACATTTTCAGCGAGCAGATAAAATCCTTTGACCATTGGGTAGCTTTCGGACTCCTTGTTCTCATAGGTATAAAAATGCTTAAAGAAGCGTTTGAAGAAGAAAACAATCAATGCGGAATAAGTACGATCAGATTTACAGATATGATACCTCTTGCCGTCGCTACAAGCATTGATGCGCTTGCGGCTGGAATAACCCTTTCGATAAATGAAGCCGAAATCTTTTCTTCGGTCGCTCTGATAGGTACGGTCACATTTATTTTATGCGTTATAGGCGCAAAAGTCGGGGGCTTTTTCGGCTGTAAATTCCAAAAGATAGCCGAAGTTTTAGGCGGTGTAATATTGATTCTGCTCGGTATAAAAATACTTTTAGAGGATTTAGGTCTATTCAGTATAAATCTATTTTAGAGTTTTATTTTCCAATCGGTTTAAAGTCCTTAAAGAAAAATTCGGTTTTACCCCATCCCTGAGGTGAGCAGGTGTTGCCGAGCCCGTCCTCCCATCCGTCGCATACAGGGCATGCTCCGTTATCAAGAAGCTCCATAATGCGGACGGTATCGTTTATGTCGGGTCTGTATAGGTTTCCCATTATATCACCGTCTTTGTTTTTTACAAAAAACCGTATAAAATCGTCAATTGAACCGTCGTACTGCTGTACCGTGCATAAGCAGCGGTTACAGCGCCATTTTCCTGTATGCAGGCAGACAATCTCATAAGCCGGTAAAAATCCGTCGCACCGCTTTACAAAACCGAACATTTCTTCAAATAACCTGTTAATACTCTCGGGTTCTGCCGCGGTATTACCAAAAGGTTTACCTGTGAACAGCATAAAGCATACTGCCGCCTCATCTGCGGCGGTATGTTCTATATAGTCCTCTCCGTATAAAAAATTCTCTTTAACGATAAACATTACCGGCTAATTCCTGTTCATATTCAGCGATACCGTATAGCTGCTGTCAAAACTGTTTTTCCAGACAGAAACAACCTCGTAATCGATACTGATATTCATATCCGGCCACATACTGCGGTTTTGGCTTCTTTCCTCGCTCCATGTTATTTCATTATTGCTGTCATACAGCTTGGCATCAGTTATGCAGATATTCTTCAAATAAAGGTTTTCATCAGTATTATACAGGGTTATTTCAACAAAATCGTCATCCGTGTATTTTCCGTCAGTGTTGAATTTCACGTCGTCCGGATAATCCAGAGCATAGTTTTGCAGATATGAGGTATTGCTCCCGTCTGAAAACGAGTAGGCGGCTTCAAATTCTATGCTGTCTGCAATTTTGTTTTCCGTAATGTCAAAAATGGTGAGAGAAGCTCTGCCATCCTTCAAGGAGGAGTCGAGTAACAGTCTGTAGTCCCGGTCGTATTCAAGAAGTGTATGGGATTCATACCATGTCGGTGTACCTTCGCTTGCTGTATAAAGATTATAGAAAGCATGCCAGGCACCTTCTGTTCCCGAATAGCATAGTCCGGCGTCAAGGCAGTTTACCCAATTCCCACCGTCATCGAAAATATCGATTCCGAGAAATAAATATGCGTTTACGAATTTCCCGTCACTTTTTCTTATGTTGTTAAGCTCGATTTGGCTCAGCTTTATATCGACGGACGCTTTATTATAGCCTTTTTTTGAATAGACAGCGTATGCGGGGCCGTCAGTGTCACCCATTTTACCGCTTCCGTTGCTGTAATTAAGATTAGTCATATACGGTGTGCCTAAATCGTTTTTAACCATCTTTGAACTCTCCGTGTCAACGATGCTCTCTTTGCCTGAAATGTCTGTTCCTGTATCAATACATCCGGGAGTAGTAATAACAACAAGAGCGATAAAAATCAACGCCAAGGTTTTTTTCAGGTGCCTCATACTTTTTCCTCCTTATCAGGTAAATACCCCCTCAAAAATCACGGTATCAAAATCCGCCGGCGCCTTCTCGTCTTTACCCCGAACTGTCCAGGCAACTGTCAGGGGTCTGTAAAGCTTTTTGCAAATTCGGAATGTAAAACATTTTTTATCATTATGACGAAAGGCGATAAAATCAGGCTTTGCTAAAAAATTAAGCAGCAGATTCTTTAATGCAAAAGTTATAAATAAGCCTAATTCCCGTCTTTCTTCGGAAAAATTTTTAGAAAGTATTCCCCTCACAATTTCAGGATTGTTTTTGCGGAAATATCTAATTGCAAGAGGGTTGAAGCTCTCGACACACAATTTAGGTGAGTAATTTTCAAGGATTTCCGAAACTTGCTTGCATATCTCTAAATCCCTATATGAGGAATGCATTTTAATCTCGCAGATGATTGGTGTATCGCCGAGCAGTTCGAGCACTTCGTTAAACAGAGGAATTCTCTCGCCCGTATTCAACAATGTAAGACCGCACAGCTCTTCGTATGTTAGTGTATATAGCTTTTTATCCAAGCCGCACATCCGTTTTAAATCGCCGTCATGAAAAACGACGACTTTTTTATCGGCGGTTATCTGTACATCAAGCTCTACGCCATATCCCGAATCTTTTGCTTTTTTAAAAGCGGAAAGCGAATTTTCCGGATATTCTCCTTGGTTGTCGAAAAGCCCCCTGTGAGCGTATTTATAGCCGGAAAAAAACCGTGTTCTTTCTCTTTTTTTATTCGGCTTAATCATATAAATATATAAAAAGATTATTATTGCGGTAATAATTAATATCGGCAGCATTTTAATCTTCTCCGCTTATACTCTCAAGCAGACTGTTTTTTGGAATCGGTTTGGAATCTCCGTGTTTGACAAAAAGCATAGTAATCAAAGCAAGTGCGGAAAAGAATGCCGCATAGGGAAACAAAACCCTGTAACCTATGTTGAGGTTGTCGATCAATAACCCTGAAAGTATAGGAGTTATTACCTGCGCCGCCATGGAAAAGGTGTAATACAGTCCGGTATACTTACCGATGTCAGATCCGCTGCTCATCTCCACAACCATGGGATAAGAATTTACATTGATAGCTGCCCAGCCGAAACCGACAGCAACGAGTATTATATACATAAAAGCGTTGTAACTATCAATGGGAATAGCAGCAGCAAAGCTTATAGTCATAATTACAACTCCGGTTATGATGATTTTTTTTCTGCTGAATCTGCTTGACAGCTGTGCAACCGGGATATAACTTATAACTGCTGCTATCGTGCCGATTAAAAGGCTTGTGGCAAAACCGCCGTCCTTTATGTTCATCACATTTTCGATATAACGCGAATATGTTGATGCCACCGCATTGTAGGAAATAAACCAAAAAGACACAGATAAAAGCAAAAAAATCAGACTTTTTCTGACTTCACGCGGCATTCGCCCTTTTCCACGGATATGCTCTGAATCATCCTCGCATTCATCATTTTTTATAGACATCTTATTCTCGTTTATCTTCAAAAGCAAAACGATTACAGAAAAGACCATAAGCGCTCCGACTGCAATGAAAACATATGTATAATCGGTGTATTCGCCGGGTTTGGATTTTGGGGTAAGGAACTTTATTGCCAAAAGCGTATAAATACTGCCTATCGCACCCATAAGGTTTATTATGGCATTCGCTTTTGAGCGCAGAGGTTTAGGTGTCAAATCCGGCATAAGTGCGACAGCAGGTGAACGGTAGGTGCTCATCGCTATGAGTACAGTTCCGAGTGCGACAAGAAAAACGACAAGCCTTAAGGAGTTCGCCGCAAATGGCAGTGCAATCATAGCAAAAACCGCCACTGCGGTTCCCAAAACTATAAAAGGTGTACGCTTGCCGAATCTCGTATGTACCCTGTCCGACAATGTTCCGAATAACGGAAGCATGAAAATTGCAAAGATATTATCAAGCGCCAGAATAACGCCAATATAGGTATCGCTCTTGTCGAAATTATTTTCAAGTATAAGCGGAATTATACTATCGTATAAATTCCAGAAAGAGCAAATGGACAGAAAAGCAAAGCCGACAAAAAAAGTTCGTAAATAATTTAACCTCATATGATTCACCCACTGTTATTCAATATGTATATAATAATATAGCATAGATTTTTATATTTATCAATAATACCGTGCGGTAGCAATTAATTATGATTTATTCTTTACCAAATTTTAATAATTGTATTGTAATTCTTTTCCGTTTATGATATAAGTTTATATAAGGTAACTGAAAATATTTTTGGAGGTAGGAAAATGTATTGCCATAAATGCGGCACGCAACTCATCGAAGACAGCATTTTTTGCAATGTTTGCGGAACAAAGGTTTTTATACCAAAAGCCGAGGAATCCGGCAATGAGCAGGATTCCGCTTCTTTTATCAATAGTAACGAAAGTGTTTTCGAAGAACCCGAAGAGTCGGGCAATACGGCAACAGAAACTCAAGCAGAACAAGCGTCTGACAATTTAGAACAAAGCGTGGGTTTTGCTGATTTAGCCGAAGACCTTCCGGCTTATAAGCCGGAAGAAAACACAGTACTTAACGACCCTGAACAACAGCCCAAAACAGAAGTGCATACTGATTCAATGCTTTCGTCTGAGCCCGCCGATATGATTTTAAAAGAAATAACATCAAAAAAACCGCGCTCAAAAGGCACACGAGTTGCTATAAAAATATGCTCCGTTCTTATCGCGGTAATTATCGGGTTACTTGTCCTTTTGCTAAATATACAACTTTTTATAACTTTCGGAGTAACAGAGGAAAATATCACATATGCGATAAACAATATTGATTACAACAACCTAAAAGCTAATGATATTATTGATGTTGATGTTTTATCGGAGCAATATGAAACCGAAATACCAGAGGACGCAACCTTAGCACAGGCGATTTATCGCTGTATCGATCAGGACCAGCTCGTAAACCCTATTACACAGGAAGAAGTCGATCTTCTGGTAAAAAGATTACAATTTGAGGATTTTATTGCTGAAAAAACTGCCAAAGCTCTGCAAATCGCAAAGGATGGCGGCACAGAGGAGCCGATAACGGCAGGTGAGCTTGTTGACTTTATCAGGGATGATAAGAATAGAAATACGATTGAAAGGACCATAGGTATTGAGATTCTTGACATCGACCTCGATTATATGGAAAAGTATATAAACGAAAACAACAGCGATTATCTGAACGCTCTGACCACTGAAAATCTTGAGGAGAACATAGGCACTCTGAATCTCGGTTTTCTTAAGTTTTTCAATTCAATCTGGTATATTGTAGTATCGGCATTTCTTATTTTGGGTTTTGCAGCAATTATTTGGTTAATCAACAAAAAGATAAGCTCCGGGCTTTTATATACGGGAGTTTCCCTTGCCGCAGCAGGGCTGTTACCGGTGCTCTTCGGACTTTTGTATAAGGTTCTCCTGCCTTCTGATTTTTATGCCGATTTGGTTTCGCCGTTTATATTCACATTGATCCTCATCGGTGCCGTAACGATTATTGTAGGAGCTTTATTCATTTCGGCGGCAATAATAATAAACGCAGTCTTAAAACGCAAAAAAGCATTAATAGTACCTGTTCAATAATACTTAAAAATCATACCCGTCGTATGAGAAAAAACTCTTACGGCGGGTATTATTGTCTCCAAGAAACAAATTTTGGTTATTTATATTCCTTAAACCTGTCATCCAACCAGTCGGTATGTTTGTTTACATACCACTCAAGGTATTCGACTTGCTTTTTAAAAGTGTTTGCCTGCATTACCTTGGGGGGATTGGGCCAGACATAAGTGTTTAATATGTCCCATCTTTCAAAATTATGTGCAGCGGCAGCGTTGCAGAGTTCGTAATACTCCCACATTTTATTTATCATCGCTGGAATATAGGTACTTTTCGCTTCCTCC
>ENA-UOOM01003549-UOOM01003549.1-fermentation-metagenome-genome-assembly--contig:-NODE-3549-length-11207-cov-18.875717_pt1 | contig 11207 bp, 10 predicted proteins | sample MGYA00245781_ERZ724031 | MGnify/ENA primary metagenome ERZ724031 (study PRJEB28704, sample SAMN03018317) | fermentation metagenome | biome: anthropogenic terrestrial biome; feature: soil... | reverse complement strand
ACAATATAAGTTATTCCCAAATAATTCTTAATTATTAACGCAACAGCAGTAATTCATAATTATGAAGTTTAAAGTTTAAAGTTTTGTGCTTGGTAGAGACGTTGCGCGCAACGTCTGTACATGGTTTAAAGTTATGGGGTCGGAAGACCGAAGACGGAAGTCTGAAGACTCTCTTCCGGCTTCCGTTAAAATTCATCTCCTTCGTAATTGGGTAAACTTCCGCCGAGGATGTTTTGCTGCAGTTCAATGTCAATTACTTCAATGTCGGGCGCGGTGTATGGTTCCGCCGCCGCGGGTGGTAGAGACGCGATTAATCGCGTCTGTACGGTTTGGTTTGTTTTCTCTTTGTTCATAATGTTTTGTTGTTTATCCGCCGTTGGCGGGTTTGCTGTCGGAAGTCGGAAGTCCGAAGTCCGAAGCTGTTGTTATTTGTTCTTTATTTTTTGCTCTTTGACGGCGGTTTGAAACCGCCTTTCGGTTTTTATGTATTATGCGCAAGGCGGTACAGAACCGCCGTGCGTTGTGCCGCTTGAACTTGTTCGCTCGTTTTGACGAGAAATCCGCGCGAGCGGGGGTTATAACCCCTCCGCTTCGCTCGTCCCCTTACACTAAGGGGACACCTGCCAGCCGGCAGGCTGGGTTGCGCGGGCTTGAATTGATGTTGCGGACTTCCGTCTTCCGTCTTCCGTCTTCGGACTTCTGCCTTCCGTCTTCCGCCTTATACTTTCATCGCCTCAGGGGTTACGCCGTCATCGCCTTAGGGCTTATCCCGTCATCGTCTCAGGGGTTATACTTACATCGTTGTGGGGATTATATCGTCATCGCTATGCCGATCATATGCTCATCCCAACCTTTTTGTTATTTCAACACATCAAAAGTATTAATGATTATCGGGCGAATCAATCCGTAATTCCCACATAAAAATACGTACGTAAAATCCGCAGTAACTTTTGCTCACACCTTCAACCTGTTAAAAGAAAGTTGCATAACACAGTTAAATTTGTTATGCTTTTAACTGTATTGTTAAAATATGTTTGTATATTTGTCGCGTATTCAGTAAGTATCCCTTTGTTAAATGTTTGATGAATTGATATGAACAAACGCGTATTCATTGGCTTCAGCACTTTATTTTTGATGTTCTTTGCCCAGGGGATAAAAACGCAAAATGTAGATTCCTACGCTAAAGCAAACCGGTATTATATCGATGCCAAGATAGACTCTGCGCTGGTATGTCTGGATATGAGGTTGAGTGAGATAGATAGTACCGATTATGAGCCTATGGCTGAAACGCTGTTGTTTAGAAGTCGCGTGTTGGGTAATCTGGCTTTTTTTGAGCCGGCCATGGAAAATGCGATGAAGGCTTACGACTTGAGCAAGACACACCATATGGATAATTTAACGGCGGCCTCGTTGTTGGCCGTGGGCAAGGTGTATTATTTGATGTACAATGATTCGGTGGCCGAAGATTATATGCTGCGGGCGCACACGCTGGCGCAGGATAAACACTGCGATAAGGAGCTGATGGCAACCAAAAGCGCGCTGGCGCAACTTTACTCTGCTCTTGAGCGGAACGATGAGTGTCTGGCTATGGCAACACAATCGCTCGAAATGGCGGAACAGCTGCAGGATACGTTGCAAATGATTGAAAACCTAAGCTTGTTTGGAGCATATTACATTAACCTCAATCAGCGCGCAAACCCTGTTGTGGCAGAGCATCAGCTAAAGGTGAAGCAGTTCTTGACGAAGCATTGCAATTGGCTGTGACAAAGAATATCCCTATGCTCATCCAAAACGTTTATGCACATTATATACGCTACTACCGCCTGGAGAAGGATTACACAGAGGCGTTGAACTATGCCAACAAAGTCATAGAGATAAGCCAACCCGCGCACTACTCAATGCTTATACAGGTGTACGACCATCTGGTTGGGATCTATGCACACCTGGGCAATGAAGAAATGGTGATAAACAGCCATCGGCAGTTTTACAGTTTAATGCGCCGCCAGTCGGACTATAACCTGCACCGGTCGCTTCAGGAAATTCAGGTGAAATACAACGTGCAGGAAAAAGAATTAGAGATAGCGCGGCAGCAATCGGAAATTAAACAAACCGTACTTCAAAGGCGCATGCTTTCGCTTGCCGTGTTGTTTGCCCTGATGCTTTCGGGAATGTTTTATTATATGTATTTCATCCGCCGGAGGCGCAACAAAGAACTGCACCTGATCAATGCGAGCAAAGACAAGCTGTTCTCCATTATTTCGCACGATCTTAAATCGCCGGTAGCCGCTCAAAAGATGGCGGCGGAGAACCTGCTCGAGAATTTCGACGCCTACGATAAGCCCTTGCTGCTGAAAAACCTGCGGAACTTTCATCAGGCTGCCGAAGCGCAGTCCGAACTACTGCAAAATCTGTTTAATTGGGCACAGATGCAAACCGGGCAAATGCAATATCATCCCACACGGTTCAACTTGTCGGAACTGGCAAAAGAGGTTAGCGATATTTACCGGCTTCCGGCGCAAAACAAAAACGTTGATATCCGTATGGATGTTGCCGAAGATTGTACTGCGCTTGCCGACCGCTCCATGATACATGCCGTGTTGCGTAACCTGATGAACAACGCCGTGAAGTTTTCGCACCCGGACAGCGAGATTATTTTATCTATAACGTGCAACAATGGAAAAGCCCGTGTATCTGTTAAAGATAATGGTGTGGGTATGACGGCCGAACAGGTAAATGCTTTGTCTGATGCTTCTAAACAAAAGCGCAGCACAACCGGTACCGTTGGCGAGAAAGGCAGCGGACTGGGTTTGATCATCTGCCGCGAGATGCTGGAACGAAACGATAGCAAATTAATAATACACAGTTCGGAAAACGTTGGAACTGAAATTGAGTTTTATTTAACTGTTTAAGTGTTTGAGGCTGTATCAAAAGTATTGCTTTTGTTCATTTTGTTATGTTGAACGAGGTGAAGCATCTATTTTGTGAAGAACTTATAGGTTCTTCATTCCGCGAAGCTCCATTCAGACTTCGAAGAATCGCCCTTAGGCAATGACAACTTGATAGTAGATTTTACCTTTGATACAGTTTCCAACGATTGAACGCCCAAACACCCAAACGTCCGAACGCCCGAACGATTGAAATTATGATAAAAATTATAATAGTTGATGACCATGCGTTATATCGTGACGGGATTCGTGCATCCGTGCAAAATATAGAGAACTTTCCTGTGAGCGTTATCGGCGAAGCCGGATCAGGAGCTGAGTTTTTTATGTTGCTTGCCTCGGGAAAGATACCCGATCTGGCAATGCTGGATATCGGACTGCCCGATATATCGGGTGTGGAAATAGCGCGTCGTTTGAAAAACGAATATCCCGGGGTGAAGGTGATCATTTTATCGGCAGAAGTATCCAAAGATTTGATAAACGAATTGCTCGATATCGGGGTAGAGGGTTATCTGAGTAAAATGGCGCGCAAAGAAAACATATATGTTGCCATCAGCACGGTTATAGGCGGATGCCGGTATTTCGGGCGAAGTGTTTCTAAAATGATGTACGATATTTATCTGGCGCAACAAAAGATGAATGAACATTCCATGCACGGCGCAACAAAAGAGGATGGAACTCCTGTGAAAAAAAACAGATCCGGTTTAACCGAACGTGAAAAAGAGATCATCCGGCTGCTGTGCAACGGGCTGCAGACAAAAGAGGTGGCCGATGAGCTCAACATAAGTGTGCGCACGGTTGAAACACACAAAAGTAAAGTTCTCGCCAAACTCGGATTTTCCCGAATGACCGACCTGATCAAATACGCCATAAAAGAAGGATTGACGGTGCTGTGAATGATTACCCCACAAGGGAGGGCGCATTTTTCTATGAGCGTAAAATACATTATCTTTGCACCCCAAAATAATTCCTGAATGGCAAAAAAGAGAAAGCAACTCCCCCTGTTAGAAAACGTACTTATTACCGATGTCGCTGCCGAAGGCAAAGCAATTGCCAAGGTTGACGGAATGACCGTTTTTATTCCCTTCGTAGTTCCGGGGGATGTTGTGGATATACAACTCACCAAAAAGAAAAGCAATTATGCCGAGGGTAGGGCGGTGCGGGTTGAATCGTTTTCTGAAAAACGAACGGACGCGTTTTGTGAACACTTTGGAGTTTGTGGCGGTTGCAAATGGCAGATCCTGCCGTATGAGGAGCAATTGAGGTACAAGCATAAGCAGGTAGTTGACAACCTTACCCGGATAGGGAAAATAGAATTGCCGGAAATCTCACCCATCATGGGTGCACCCGAAACCACGTTTTACCGCAATAAACTGGAGTTTACGTTCTCCGATAAACGATGGCTTACAGAGAAAGAAATTGGCTCAGACAAAGAGTTTACTCAAATGAACGCTCTGGGATTCCACATCCCGGGCATGTTCGACAAAGTGCTGGATATAAATAAATGCTGGTTGCAAAACGATTTGTCGAACCGAATAAGAAATGCCATCCGGGAGTTCTGCCTGCAAAACCGTTATTCGTTTTTTGATCTTCGTAACCAATCGGGGTTGATGCGTACGCTCATTGTTCGCAACACCTCCATTGGAGAATGGATGGTGATTGTGGTGTTTTACGAAGATGATGCCGAAAAAAGAGAGAAACTCTTGAACTTCGTTGCCGATGAATTCCCGGAGATTACTTCGCTGCTTTATATCATCAACCAAAAAGCCAACGACACCATTACCGATCAGGAAGTGATTTGTTGGAAAGGGCGTGAATATATTGTGGAAGAAATGGAGGGGCTGCAATTTAAGATCGGCCCCAAATCGTTTTACCAAACCAATAGCCGGCAGGCTTACAGTTTGTATAAAATTGCGCGGGAGTTTGCAGGGTTGTCGGGTGATGAGTTGGTTTATGACTTATATACCGGCACGGGGACTATTGCCAATTTTATCGCCCGCGATGCGAAAAAGGTTATCGGGATTGAATTTGTGGAAGAAGCCATTGAGGATGCCCGAAAGAATTCGCGCAACAACAATATCGAAAACACCTTGTTTTATGCCGGGGATATGAGGAAGATACTGACACAGGATTTTATCAACGAACACGGCCGTCCCGACGTGATCATCACCGACCCGCCCCGCGCCGGCATGCACGATGATGTTATAGAAGCCATTCTCTTTGCGGAACCGCAACGTATTGTTTATGTAAGCTGTAATCCGGCAACGCAGGCAAGGGATTTGAATTTGTTAGACAGCAAATACCGGGTAGTGCGGGTACAACCGGTAGATATGTTCCCACATACGCATCATGTGGAGAATGTGGTGCTGCTGGAAAAACGGACGTAAAGACGCGTGGCCGTGCGTTTCTATCGTGTAACCGCTTCCACTTTATATCCCGCTTTTCTCAATCCTTCGATCAACCCATCTTCACCAACCAGGTGAAGGCATCCTACAGCAATGAACGATGATTTTTCCTGCATAATACCGGGAAGAACTTTCAGCCATTGTGTGTTGCGGTTTTTGTTTATCACATCTTTCTCCTCTTGTGTGCTGGGGCAGGGATCATCGGGTAACTCCTCCTGATACAATGTATTCAGGGCATTCAAATCCTGAGCCAGATAGGCTGTTTGCAGTTTATCCATTTGCTCTTTGAGCATTTCGGGATGGTTTATCATGCACGCGAGCATTTCGGCTTGCCGTTCTATCGTTTGTGAACCAAGCAATGTGTAAATCTGTTCTTCGGCAGTTTCGAGTGGTTTTACGCCACGTGATCGCTTTAGCGCTTCGTCCTGAAAATGCTGATCGATACTCTTTTCACCGGATACCCCCGGGTAATATTTTTGATACAATGTGATGGAAATCAAGTTGCTCAACATGGCCGGCTTCATTCTTCCAAGTTGTTCCAACCCGATCCCGACATTCTCTTTCAACGTTTTATCGAGCAATTGAAAATCCGTTTCGCTTATCAGCGTTTGATAGTTGTATTCGTTTGGCATAATGGCAGCACCCATGATCTTCATTTGCATCTCGTTCATTTGACTCATATCCAGTTCACCCACCGTTTGCTCCGTAGCTTCAAATGCTCCTTCTAAACCGGCGATGCTGTCTAAAAATGATAACGGGATCAAGTGATGAGTCCCAAACAAATAGGATGGAGCTTTAAGTCCGTTTCCCGAAATTTCCCACAATAGCGAGTTCGCATCTTTCGATGTGTTAGCACAGGCTGCCAGAGTGAAAAAAACAACCAGACAGCCTATAATTCTTCGTAAATTCATAAGGTTTAAAGCGGTGTTTATTTAATTTCGACAAATTCTGTGTCAATGGGTTGGCTTGTTGCCTTTGTCTCTTTACCGATTTGAAGGAAATCGAATAGAAACCAAAAAATGGTAAATGACGGAATTACGTCGGTTACCGGTAGGATCTCTTCCACAAAAGTGATAATTGAAGTATATTTCCCCCGTTTCTCTCCAAACATTTTGTAACTTATTGATGCCGCGATGGGTGCCCACACAACATCAATGATGGGCAGGGCAGCCGACGCCATACCGATGGCATCGAGTACCAAGCATTTGACAAGTTTCTTATATTTACTTTCCATCTTTTTCTGTTTCAAGTGATACAAATTTAATAAAAGAACAAAACCTTTGATGAAAGAAAAACTAAAAAGTTTATTCGGAGAACTCAATAATCGAAAATTTAACTAAACAAAAAGGAGCCTTCTTGTCAAGGCTCCTCATTATGTGTACAACGAAACATGGTTATCCACCTGTTGCGGCGGTGCTAAGCGGAGTGTAAGTGCGTTGCGACAGTTCTTTGTCCATGGTGTAAATTCCAAAACCGTTAGTGCCGATCAGCTTCAAGCTGTCGATCATTCCCTGTGCGGTTTCTTCTTCTTCCACCTGCTCGTTTACAAACCATTGCAGCATGTTTTCGGATGCATAGTCGTTTTCGCTTCTTGCAATTGCTACCAGGTTATTAATAAGTCCGGTAACAACCTTTTCGTGAGCCAATGTGTCTTCGAATGCTTTCAGAAGCGATTCCCACGATGTCTCTACTTTTTCGATTGGTTTCAACTCAACCTTATTGCCTTTAGCAATCAGATAGTTCATGAATTTTTGAGCGTGATCCTGTTCTTCCTGAAACTGTACATTAAACCAGTTTGCAAATCCCATCAAACCTTCGTTTGCAAAATGAGCCGACATGGATAAATACAAATACGCCGACCAAAATTCAGCATTAATTTGTTCGTTAATAGCTTTTTCTAGTTTCTTACTTACCATTGTGTTAGTTTTTTTAAATGATTTGTTAATTCTATCTTGTTAAACGCTTTTCTCCTAAAAATGTTTATACCGCCCCGTTTTTTTTGCACTGTCCGATAAATATTCTTAAAGCAGAGATATTTGCTTTTAAATACCTTATTATCAGCTGCTTTAATTTGTGCTGATATTTGTTCTTCTCAAATTCACATTCTAAGAATTATTCGTATCTTTGTGGCTTGATTTTATTGTGAATAGATAAAATATCAAACTCATTTTTAAATTTTATCTGATGGATCTGTTAAAAGAGAAAATGATGAAATACGACGCCCCGCAAAAGTTTAAAGCGGCAGGTATCTATCCGTATTTCAGGGTTATCGAGAGCGATCAGGACACTGAAGTTATCATAAATGGTAAGAAAGTGCTGATGTTTGGCTCTAACGCATATTTGGGACTTACCAATCATCCGAAAGTAAAAGAAGCGGCTGTGGAAGCCACAAAAAAATACGGTACAGGTATGGCCGGTTCCCGTTTTTTGAATGGAACGCTGGATATTCATATCGAACTGGAGCGTAAACTTGCAAATTTCTTGCGGAAAGATGATGCGATAGTTTTTTCCACGGGATTTACCGTAAACGAAGGTGTTTTGGGTGCCGTTACCGGCCGTGAAGACTACATACTTTGGGACGAGAGGAATCATGCATCTATTATTGAAGGAACGCGTGTTTCGTTCTCCACCAAATTTAAATTCCGTCACAACGATATGGTTTCGCTTGAAAGACAACTGAAACGTTGCGATCCGAATAAGGTGAAGCTTATAGTGGTGGATGGTGTATTTAGTATGGAAGGTGATCTGGCCGATTTGCCGGGTATTGTAAAGCTTGCTAAAAAGTACAATGCCAACATAATGGTGGATGAAGCACACGGATTGGGCGTCCTGGGACAAAGATATAATGGTAAAGGTACCGCTGATCATTTTGGATTGCTTCCCAATGTGGATCTCATTATGGGCACTTTCAGCAAATCGCTTGCTTCTATCGGCGGATTCATCGCGGGAGATTATCACACAATTAATTTCTTACGTCACAACGCGCGTACGTATATTTTCAGCGCAAGCATCACACCGGCAGCCACTGCCGCTGCATCTGCCGCATTGGATATTCTGCGTTCAGAGCCGGAAAGGATCAAAAACTTATGGGAACTCACGTACTACACCATTCAGCAATTCAAAGACCGGGGATTCGAAGTTGGGCCCACATCTACGCCTATAATCCCGCTTTACGTCAGGGATAACGACAAAACATTTATGATCACTAAACTTCTTTTTGAAGAACATAATATCTTTCTGAATCCTGTTGTATCACCTGCAGTTGCACCCGATGAAACATTGATCCGATTCTCGCTTATGGCAACGCACACGTACGAACAGATTGATTATGCTGTGGAGCATATAGAGAAAGTATTTAAAAAATTCAATGTAATTTGAACCATAAAATGGATTGAACCAGACCTCGAAATTTGCTGTTTCGGGGTCTTTTGTTAAATGACAAAAACCAAAAACTAAGTTCAAGCGTTAAGATTACTCACAAAAGAAGAAATTTTGCAAGTCATTGATTTAACATACAAAAACATAACCGGATTGTCCGAAGTAGTGGCTACACTTGGCTTTTTCGACGGAGTTCACATTGGACACCGGCATTTGATAGACCAGGTTAAAGCCGAAGCAAAACGGTTGGGACTACCTTCTGGCATTATTACTTTCCCGGTTCATCCCAGAAAAGTTCTTCAGGCCGATTATCAACCTAAACTGTTATGCGGGTACGATGAGAAGCTGGAGCAATTAGCAACGACAGGGATCGATTATTGTATCAGCCTGCCCTTTACCACAGAATTATCGAAGTTAACGGCAAATGAGTTTATCACTCAGATTCTGAAAGAAAAAATACACGTACACACGATGCTGGTAGGTTATGATCATCGTTTCGGGCATAACCGCGAAGAAGGTATTGCAAAATATGTATTATATGGCAAAGCCGTGGGTATGAACATTATTCTGGCTACAGAAATGCGAGTAGACGAAGAAGATGTGAGTTCTTCACGGATCCGCAGATTACTTATGGCAGGTGAAATTGAGAAAGCAAATCACTTGTTGACTTACAATTACACCTTGTCCGGTAAAATTGTTGAAGGCTATCAGGTGGGGCGTACCATTGGTTTTCCAACGGCCAATGTGAAGGCATGGGAAAAATACAAAGTGGTTCCCTTGCTGGGAGTTTACGCTGTTTTGGTTCATTTCAAGGGTGAAGAGTATCAGGGGATGCTTTATATCGGTACCCGTCCGACATTGCAGAATGGTGCTGAAATTAGTGTTGAAGTAAATATCTTTGATTTTGATGGAGATTTATACAACGAGTCATTGACCGTTGAGTTTATCGACTTCATTCGCGGAGATGAAAGATTTGATACGATGGCAAAGCTTGTTGAACAGATATACAAGGATAAGGAAAACGTGAAAAGACGATTGAAAAACGTATGAGAATGGAACATGCTTTATTAAATAATGGAATTGAAATACCGATGTTGGGTTTAGGAACCTATAGAATCGGGAAAACTGACAAAGATGTTTATGATGTCATAAGAACAGCTCTGGATCTGGGTTACAGGCATATCGATACTGCTGCTTTGTATGTGAACGAAGCTCCGATCGGAAAGGCTATTCGCGAAAGTGGAATACCACGCGAGGATATTTTTGTGACTACCAAGCTATGGGGTGACGATATTTTAAAAGATGAAATTCCGCAGGCATTCGACAGAAGTATGCAACTGCTGGATATTGATTATATCGATCTTTATCTGGTGCATTGGCCTGTGAAAGGTAAACTTGTTTCTACCTGGCGTGAGATGGAGAAAATATACACATCGGATAAGGCTAAAGCCATCGGATTAAGCAACCATTTGCAGCATCACCTGGAAGAAATTCTGGATGAAGCAAACGTTTTGCCGGCGGTAAATCAGGTTGAAATGCACCCTTACGTGGTACTGGATGATTTGGTTGAATTTTGCGACGATAACACCATCGTATGTGAGGCATGGAGTCCGTTGGGGAGCAGTAAAGTTCCGCTTCTCGAAGAGAATATATTGAAGGGAATAGGCGAGAAGTATGGGAAAACAGCAGTTCAGGTGGTGTTGAGGTGGAATATGGAACGTGGAGTAGTTGCCATACCTAAATCGTCAAACAGAGAGCGACAGGCAGCCAATCTCGATATTTTCGATTTTAAACTCACACCGGAAGAGGTGCGGCTAATCAATTCTCTCGATAAAAATTACCGTACCGGCATTCATCCGGACGAAATCGGGTTTTAATAGATCCCTTTCTGGTTCAGCGCCTGCTGATATCGCGCCGCGTTGCGCGCATGCTCCGCATGAGTTATTGCAAAATTATGCCTGCCTGACAAGTCGTCTTTGGCGCACATAAACAGATAATTGTGACTCTGTGGAGAAAGTGTTCCGTCAATGGCTTTGATGGATGGAATTCTTATCGGGCCGGGAGGTAATCCTGTGTTTTTATAAGTGTTATAAGGTGATTCCACTTCCAGGTGACGGAACAAAATACGTCGTAACGAAAAATCGCCCACGGCAAACTTTACAGTCGGGTCAGCTTCGAGGCGCATTCCTTTTTTCAACCGGTTCAAATAAAGTCCCGCCACAATCGGATATTCGTCAGAATAAGTAGCTTCTTCTTCCACAATTGATGCCAGCGTAGAAACCTGAACAGGAGATAATCCAATATTTTCAGCTTTTCTTTTTCTATCGTCGTTCCAAAAACGCTCGTATTCTTTTTTCATTCGGCTGAGCAGATTATCCACACTCGTATCCCAATATACTTCGTATGTGTTCGGAATAAACATGGCAACCAGTGTATTTTCATCGAAACCCAATTCTTTTATCTTCTCATCATCGTTCAATGC
>ENA-UOOM01003548-UOOM01003548.1-fermentation-metagenome-genome-assembly--contig:-NODE-3548-length-11208-cov-3.901282_pt1 | contig 11208 bp, 9 predicted proteins | sample MGYA00245781_ERZ724031 | MGnify/ENA primary metagenome ERZ724031 (study PRJEB28704, sample SAMN03018317) | fermentation metagenome | biome: anthropogenic terrestrial biome; feature: soil; material... | reverse complement strand
GGGATTTACAGCCGAAAATGTGATAAAGGGCTTGGTCCGTTTTGCTGACTGGGATGCGCCCGAAAAAACGCCGGATGCACTTCTTCTGGATGTGCGGGAAGATGCAGAAGTGATGGCCTATTCGATTCCGGGCGCTGTCCATATTCCGCTTGGGGAGCTGCGCAGCCGCTTGAATGAGCTTGACCGGAACAAACCGATTATTGTTTTTTGTGCGATTGGTGTGCGTGCTTACAATGCGGTGCGTATCCTTATGCAGCATGATTTTCCCGATGTGCGGCTGTATCCCGGAGGCAGCCGGTTCTATCAGTCTGTTCGGTATCAACCGCAAAAAAAGCAGCCGGAGCCCGCGGAAACGCATCGCCAAGTGCCTGCTGCCGGAAAAAGTGGGAAGTTTCAGTCTATCCGCTTGGACTGCAGCGGTATGCAGTGCCCCGGTCCAATTATGAAGGTCTTTGAAACTATGAAAACCATGCAGTCCGGTGATCAGGTTGAAATTTCGGCTTCTGATCCCGGATTCATGCATGACATTGAATCTTGGTGCCGGCGTACCGGCAATACCCTGCTTTCCCGTGAGAAACGGGCCAATGAATTTGTGGCCCTTGTGCAGAAAGGCATGCGGCAAGGCGCAGAGAGCACGGCGCCAGTCACGCCTGCAGCAGTCCCTGACGGGAAAACAATCATTGTCTTTTCCAACAATCTGGATAAGGTCTTAGCCAGCTTTATCATTGCCAATGGCGCGGCTGCCATGGGCCGCAAGGTAACAATGTTTTTCACTTTCTGGGGGCTGACCGTCCTTCGTAAACCGGAAAAACAGTCGGTTCAAAAATCTTTTGTGGAGTCTATGTTTGGTACGATGCTGCCGCGCGGCAGCAAAAAGCTGAAACTTTCCCAGATGAATCTCAGCGGGATGGGCACAAAAATGATGAAACGCATTATGCAAGAGAAAAATGTCAGTTCTCTGGAAGATTTGATTCAAAAAGCAATCCATAATGGTGTGAGGATTGTGGCGTGTACCATGAGCATGGATGTTATGGGCATCCACAAAGAAGAACTTATAGACGGAGTCGAATTAGGCGGTGTCGGAACTTATCTGGGCGATGCAGAAGAATCAAATGTCAATCTGTTTATTTGAAAAAACAAACATGATTTATTCATTATTTATTCATTTTTATCATGATTGGGAAAAATCAATTGAGAACAAGATGTCTCCAGCGGGAAACCGGATTTTGATGGAGGCACCTTGTCCTTTTATTTACAAAAAGCACCTGTCAAGTGAATCGTTCTGCATTTTCTGAATATTTTGTTTTGTGAGTTGGAGGACTCTGCCGAATTAGTTCTTCAGCGGAACGATTTGCAGCATTTGCCACTTCGTTAAAAATACGATATAATATGCTTGTGATGGAGAATTTCTGCCTGCAGGGAGTGAATTATGAGTACGTTATAAGTGCAATGTGGTAAAAATAAGCGAAATGTGGTAAAATATTATCTAACATGTCCAAAATAGTGCTATTCAAATCAACATAAGTTTTTCCAACATAGTAGTATAATAGAACTGAAGATGTTGGGAAGGGGGAAAATATGTTAAGTAAACGGCAAAGAACTGTTTTGCAGGTTTTAAAAGAACAGAAAGACTACATTACCATTGACCAGATTGCAAAGAAAGTAAGTTTTTCGCCCAAAACCATTCGAAATGATTTATCCCAAATTGGCCAGTTCCTTTCAGAACATCAGCTTGGGAAAATTCAGGCAAAACCGCGGAAAGGGATTCGGCTGTTTATTACAGAAGAAAAATGGGATAAACTGCAGAGCATATGGCAGCATCACGATGCTGCTGTTCCGGCAGAAGAACGAAAATGTAAAATTTGCAGAATTCTATTTCAAAACAAAACGGTCCATATGGCAGATTTGGAGAAACAACTGTATCTGGGGAGATCAGGTGTGGAGAAAGCACTGAATGACGTTCAGCCATGGCTTGAAAGCAGAAATATCAAACTTCACAAAGTGCGAGGAAAAGGGCTTCAAATTGAATGTTCAGAGTTTTCCAAAAGATTGGCTTATTTGGACTTATATACACAAAGTCAGGCAAACAAAAATCTGGGTAAAGGAATCATGACCGGTTCCAACTCCTTAGATGAAATCGCGCTGTATTTTAACGGCTTTAATGCGGACGGCGTTGTCTGCAGCTTGAATGAAACAGAAAAAAAATATGGATTTCACTTTGAATATCACGCTGGACAGCAGCTTTTTTTTTACTTTCCGCTATCCTTACTCAGTGCAGAGCAGGTGTCATGATTCATGATGGTTTTCAGAGGGATAACTCTGCATTTAACCGAAAGATTGCCGATGATTTAACTGCACGGCTTGAAAAAAGGTATATCACTTCTATTCCGAAAGAGGAACAGGAGTACCTTCAGCTTTGCATCAGTATTTCTGAAATTCAGAATTTTACCGATCCGTCCAGTCGGCAGACCTGTGAAACGGAGGAAAGTGATCTTTTCGAACTGGTTAAAAGGTATATTGCGATAGTCAGCAAAATGACAGGCATTAATCTCCAAACGGACAGGCCATTGTGCGATGATTTATTTTTATACTTGCGATCAGCTGTAAGGCGGCTCCAGTATGGAATCCTGATGCCAAATCCCCTTTTGCCGCAGGTGAAAGCAGAATACCCGAACCTTTTTACAGTTGCTTGGTCTGCCAGTGTCCTGATTGAAGAGGAAATGCATGTGGAAGTCAGTGAAAATGAAGTCGGATTTCTTACCATTTATATTGCAGGAGCCGTGGAACGGGCCAATTCAACCGTGCAGGCTTGTATCCTCTGTAATTATGGCGTAGGGGTATCCCAGCTCCTGAAGGCGCAGATTGAACGCTCTATTCCGAATCTGTCTGTTTCGGCCGTTGCTACTTTTCAGGATGCCGAAAAAGTGCGGAATAATGGCTGTGATTTTGTGATTACGCCGGAAGAGATTGGGCAGACATTCGGCGGCAAAGATGTTGTGACAGTCAATAATTTTCTAATTCCGTATGATATTAAGAAAATCAAAGAGAAAATATTTGAGATTCGCAGGAAGAAAATCAGCCGAGTTGTTCAAGAAGATGATTACCATCATATTCAGTTGTTTGACAGCAATTTCATACAGTTTCCCGATTCCACTTTTCGGAAAGAGGGTTTGCTGGAAGAAATGTGCCGTTCTCTGGAACATATGGGCTATATATCTTCAGAATTTTTTCGGTCAGTGCAGAAACGGGAAAAAGCAGCATCCACGTATATTGGAAAAGGAGTTGCCATCCCGCATGGCTCAACAAAGTTTGTTGTGCGGCCGATTATTTCAGTTGCGATTTTGAAAGAACCAATCCTTTGGAACGATGGTGAGCTAGCTGATTTCATTTTTCTTCTGGCACTCAAACCTGATCATACATTTTCCATTCAATCGCAAGTGATGAGATTTTACACAGTGCTTTCTAATTTGATGGATAATGACAAAAAATTCAATGATGCTAAAAACATTAAAAGCAAGACAGAATTTGCTGATTATATGAATCGGCTGACCCAGTGAAGCAGTCGACAATAGATTTCAAAGTAAATTGGGAGGAGACAAATATGAAGATTAAAGATTTGCTATCAAAGGAAAATATCTTTTTTGGTGTTCAGGTACCAGGAAATGATAAGAAGCATGCCCTAAAAGAAGTTAGTAAATTATGTGCAAAGTGCAGCAATCTGTCAGAGCATACGCTGTACAAAACATTTTTAGGACGTGAAAAAGTGGAATCAACAGGATTCGGCAGCGGAGTGGCCATTCCGCATGCGAAGATTGACCGGTTAAAAGATCCTTTTATCGCAATTGTACATTTTGCAGAACCTGTTGATTGGGACTCGATTGATGGGAAGCCGGTTGAAATTGCAATTGCATTAGTGATGCCAACAGTAGATAAAGATAATACGCATTTGAAAGTCTTGTCCTATTTCTCTCGGAAATTGGCGGATGAGTCTTTTGTAAATCGTTTACTGAAAGCAGAAAATCCGGATCAAATGTATCAATGTATTCAAGAAGAGATGAAGGAGGATTAAGATGAAGATCATTGGCGTTACCAAATGCCCGGTTGGAATCGCGCATACTTATCTAGCGGCAGAAAAGCTGCAACAGGCTGGCAATAAGCTGGGCGACGAGATGAAAGTTGAAACACAGGGAGCCCAGGGAACGGAAAACAAACTGACGGAAGAGGATATTCAGCAGGCAGATTATGTCGTTATTGCGGCAGATGTTGCCATTGAAGGGAAAGACCGCTTCGTTGGGAAAAAAGTTTTGGAACTTCCTATTAAGGAAGTCATTAAAGATGCAGTTGGCGTTTTAAATTCATTGGCAGAACGTGCCCAAACCTATGAGGCGACAGCAGTGTCTGCTGAAGACAAGGAACCTTCTAAAAAAACGGAGAGCGGCGGCAAAACTGCTATGAAGCAGCTGATGAATGGTGTATCCTATATGATACCGTTTGTTGTTGTCGGTGGTTTGTTCATTGCCGTTTCTATTTCCTGCGGCGGTGTACCGACCTCTAAAGGAATGGTGGTTACTTCAGAGTTCTGGAAGCGTGTCAATTCGATCGGCAGCATCGGGTTTTCTTTGATGATTCCGATTTTGGCCGGATTTATCGCTTATGCAATTTCCGGTAGGGCTGCGCTGGCACCCGCTATGATAGCGGCAATGGTGGCAAATGATAAGACTATTTTAGGCACCGGTGCTGGGACGGGTTTCTTGGGTGCAATTTTAGTCGGCTATTTGGCGGGGTATCTTGTAAAATGGATGAATACATGGAAAGTCCCTAAAAGTATCCGGCCAATTATGCCGATCTTTGTAATCCCAATTTTAGGGACAGGCATTATTTCTGCCGCTTTGGTTTTGTTCTTAGGGGCTCCGGTTGCATGGTTAATGACGAGTCTGCAAAATGCTTTGGCTTTCCTGTCCAAAAATCCAGCAACAGCTGTTCCTCTGGGGCTTTTGCTGGGAGCAATGGTTGGCGTCGATATGGGTGGACCAATTAATAAAGTAGCTTTCCTATTTGGCACTGCTTCCATTGTTTCCGGGACACCTCAGATTATGGGTGCGGTTGCCTGTGCAATCCCGGTACCGCCGCTGGCGATGGGTTTGGCGACTTTTATAGATCGTAAGTGCTTTAACGAAGAGGAACGGGCAGCAGGGCTGCCGGCACTTCTGATGGGCTTGATTGGAATTACGGAAGGAGCCATTCCATTTGCGGCGGAAGACCCGAAGCGTGTCATCCCAAGTACTGTAATTGGTGGCAGCATCGCTTCTGCAATCGGGCTTGTACTTGGAATTACCGATGTAGTTCCGCATGGTGGTCCGATCGTTGGCTTCTTGGGTGCGACCAATAATCTTGCTCTGTTTTTAATTACCATTTTAATTGGCACTTTGGTGACGGCTTTCCTGTCCATTGCACTGAAGAACAGAAAGCTCAAAAAAGGAACGGCCAAGCAGGCTTAATTATTTTATAAATTTATCTTGATCATTTGTGCGAAAGGAAGCAGTTGATTATGCAGAAATTTACTTATACGATTAAAGATGAGGAAGGCCTTCATGCGCGTCCTGCTGGTTTGCTTGTGAAGTGTGCACAGAAGTGCAGTTCAAAGGTGACAATTGAATGTAAAGGCCATTCTGCAGATGCCAAACGTCTTTTTGCCGTTATGGGATTGGGTGCCGGTAAAAATGACCAGCTGGCTTTTTCGATTGAGGGACCGAAAGAAGATACAGACTGTGCCACACTCAAGGATTTCTGTACAGCACATTTATGAAGGTGGTGAGAATATGGTTAAAATACATGGCATTGGTGCATCCGATGGAATGATTATGGGACAACTGGTGCTGTATCAGCCGGATAAAGTGAAGGTTGAAAAGTATGCAGTTGAGGATGCAGAGAGTGAAATCCAACGTTTAAAAGAAGCACAGCAAGAGGCTGTTAATTCCCTAAATAAAGTTTACCTGCAATCTTTGAAGCGTTTAGGGGAAAAAGACTCGATGATTTTCCAGATTCACATGATGATGCTGCAGGATGAAGATTATACAAATTCCATCCTGGATAAAATCAGGCAGGAAAACGTGAATGCGGAATATGCAGTTCAGGAAACTGGGAAAGAATTTGCAGAGCGTTTCGCTCAAATGGATTCGGAATATATGCGGGGGCGAAAAGCTGATGTCATTGATATTTCCCGCCGCTTAATTCAATGTTTAGCACAGAAGGATGGAACAAAGTTCTGCCTAGATGAACCTTCGATTATTGCTGCTGACGATTTGACTCCCAGTGAGACAATGCAGCTTGAGAAATCGAAAGTTCTGGCAATCCTTACACGCAATGGTTCCCGCACGGCACATTCCGCCATTTTGTCTCGCACAATGGGTATCCCGTCTGTGGTGAACCTTGGAGATGATTTTCAAAAGCTGCGGGATGGAATGAATGTCATTGTGAATGGTACTTCCGGAGATGTGCTTTTGGAGCCGAATGAGGCTGCACAGAATACCTATCAGCAATCGCGCGAGGAATATGTTCGGAACCGAAATGAATTAAAGCAATTGCTCGGGAAGAAAATCGTCACCCGCGACGGCAGGGTCATGTCTGTAAATGCAAATATTGGTCGTCCAACAGATGCAGAAGCTGCGCTGGAAAATGGAGCAGATGGAATCGGATTATTCCGCAGCGAATTTTTGTACATGGAGCGTGATTCGCTGCCATCAGAGGATGAACAGTTCCATGCCTATCAACAGGTACTTCAAAAAATGGGGGACAAACCGGTTATTATCCGCACATTTGATATTGGTGCGGATAAACAGCTTCCTTATTTGGATTTACCCCAAGAACAGAATCCGGCTTTGGGTTATCGTGCAATTCGTATCTGCTTGGACCGGACAGAGCTTTTTAAGACACAGTTAAGGGCATTGTTCCGCGCTTCTGCATTTGGAAATTTGAAGATTATGTTCCCAATGATTATTTCCGTTGAAGAAGTGCGAAAAGCAAAAGCTATGATTGAGGAAGTAAAAGCGGAACTTTCCAAAGAAAAAATTGCGTTTGCACCGGATGTCAAGATTGGTATTATGGTGGAAACACCAGCGGCAGCCGTTTTGAGTGATGAACTGGCAAAAGAATGTGATTTCTTCAGTGTGGGTACGAATGATTTAACCCAATATACTTTGGCAGCTGACCGAACCAATGGAAAAATTGCAGGAATCTATAATCAGCGGCATCCTGCTGTGTTAAAATTTTTGGAAATGACGGCAAAGAATGCGCACGCAGCAGGTATTCCGTTTGGGATTTGTGGAGAATCAGCTGCAGACCCGGAATTGACCAGCTTTTATCTGAAAATCGGGGTAGATGAATTGTCTGTTGCACCGCCATCCATATTAGGGCTGAAGAAACGTGCTCTGACGATGATTTAGGGTATCAGTGACCGGCGCTCTCTTTTGATAAGGCTGTTTGATGTTTGAAGTTAAGTATCTGAAGGCGTATCTCCTCATGAATTATGTTTCATGAGTGGATTCGCCTTTGTTTGTGTTTGGTGCAGTACTGCTTTAAAATATGGGTAAGTTCAAACAAGGTTTTGGGTTGTAGTTTTATTTTTCAAATGCTACAATAATAAAAATGTATGAAATCAAAAGACAGGAGAAACGAATGCGTTCAAATTCACATCATGAAGCCGAGCGTCAGGGGACAAAGGACATGACTTCTGGAAATCCTAAAACCCTAATACTTGGTTTTGCAGTCCCTATTTGTTTAAGCCAGTTATTTCAGCAGTTATATAATACGACAGATTCTGTCATTGTCGGAAATTATCTCGGGAAGAGTGCATTGGCAGCGGTTAGTTCTTCCGGTACATTGATTTTCTTGCTTGTCAGTTTTTTCACAGGAACCGCTATGGGTGCCGGCGTTGCCATTTCAAAATATTTTGGTGCCGGTGATTATGACAAAATGTCACAGGCTATACATACAAATGTTGCTTTCGGACTCATTGCAGGGGTTATTTTATCCGTGTTTGGCGTTTGGGCAACACCGGAAATTTTGCGATGGATGGATACAGATCCGTCAGTCCTGCCGCAATCAATCCTTTATTTCCGGTATTATTTTTGTGGTGCACTGGCCATTATTATGTACAATATTTTTACCAGCATCATGACTGCGGTAGGGGACAGCAAAAGGCCCCTTTATTATTTGATTTTTTCCTCCGTTTGCAATGTCTTGTTGGATTTGCTGTTTATTCTGGGATTCCATTTTGGTGTTGAATCCGCTGCAGTGGCAACGACAATTTCACAGGCGGTCAGTGCGGTTTTATGTCTGATACACCTGACGAAGAAAGGAACTGTCTATCAAATATCCCTGCATAAGATTCGATTTCATAAAGAAATGCTGCAGGAAATTATTCGATATGGGTTGCCAACAGGCGTCCAGAACTCTGTAATAGGGTTTGCCAATGTAATTGTTCAAACAAATATCAACTCCTTTGGCGAAAATGCAATGGCAGGATATGGATCCTATACAAAAATTGAAGGATTCGCATTTTTACCGATTACTTGTTTTGCAATGGCTCTTTTCACTTTTGTAAGCCAGAATTTAGGAGCAGGGAAACACGAACGTGCCCAGGAAGGTGCTAAGTTCGGAATTATAGCTTCCACCAGTTTAGCGGAAGTTATCGGTATCCTTATTTTCTGCGGTGCGCCTTTCTTGGTTGGTTTATTTAATCACGATGCAAACGTTATGGCATATGGCACACTGCAGGCACGGACAGAAGCGCTGTTCTTCTTCTTACTTGCTTTTTCTCACTGTATCGCGGGTATTTGCCGAGGCGCTGGAAAGGCAGTTGTGCCGATGCTGATTATGTTCGGTATCTGGTGTGTGTTCCGAATCCTTTATATCTCGATTGCAATGCAGATTTCGCACAACATTCAGCTGATTTTTTGGGCATATCCGATTACTTGGACAATTAGCTCTATTTTATATTTAATTTACTATAAAAAATCAGATTGGGTATATGGATTTGATTGAATCTTGGACTTGACTCAATACCAACTTTGCGATATAATAAACTAGTTCTGCAAAATAAAGAGTTTTGCTACTGTGGCTCAGTTGGTAGAGCAGCTGATTCGTAATCAGCAGGTCGGCAGTTCGAGTCTGCCCAGTAGCTCCAAGCAAAAACCGCATGGTTAAGCCGTTTTTTAGGCTTGTACATGCGGCACTTTTTTACTCATTTTTGGTTTTGACTACCTTTTGACTACTTTTGCTTTTCTGACTACTAAAATATGCTGTAATTTTATCCGCACTTTTAGCAACATCCTGCTCCCCAATGTGGGTATAAACTTCGGCAGCCATGCGAATATCAGAATGGCCTAGCAGATATTGTGCTGTTTTCAAGTCCACCCCAGCACGGTATAGACTGGTTGCATATGAATGGCGTAGCATGTGCGCATGAATGCCCGGAACTACCAGTGTCACTTTGCTCCACAGATGGCGAAAGCTTATAAAGGATATCATACCCCCATTTGCGGCTGGCACAATGTATAAGCTGTTACGTTTGGCAGTATTGAGGATAGAAGCTAACTGAGGCGGTACCGGTATAGTACGATGTGAGGCACGACTTTTTAAAGATTGGTCGGGATCAGCTTGATTATTATCAGGAAAAGTAATGGATCTGTTAACTGTCAATTTATCGTCTGCAATGTCGCCCCATTGCAGTCCCAGTATTTCTTCACGGCGCAGGCCAGCATAAATTCCAAGTGCACAGACAGTAAGCGCTCTGCCATCCAGATGGGATAACAAAAGTTCCTGTTCATCATCGGTAAGATACCTCTTTTTTGCTGGCACATTATGCTTTGTTATTTTTATGCCATCGCAAGGATTGCTAATAATCATGTGGTTTAATCGCGCTGATTCAAATAGTTGAGAGCAGGTAAGCAATGCTTTGTGTTGCAAGCTTTCTGATTTATCTGCGCAGGACCGTATCAACTTCTGAATATGGACAGGCTTCACATTGCGAAGTTCTATGCTTCCAATAGTGCCCATGACGTGGGTATTATAAGCGGTGTGGTACATTCTCATGGTTGAGCCTTTTAGCCCTGTTTTATACGTTTCTAACCATGTCTTAGCCCATTCGCCAACCAGCGTATGGTCGTTAACAGTCAATCCTTGCCTGTCAGCATCACGCAGTGCGTCCTCAGCGGCCTTTAGCGCTGCAATTGACTTGCCTGCCGCCTTACACGATTTTTTTGGTTCCATCTGATAAAGTGATTTTACGCTGATACCGTCCGTCTGCGCGCTTTGTCAATTTTGCCATGCCGTCCTCCTAAAAAAATTCGCCCTGTCAAAGTGCAAGGCAACAGTCAGTTGCTTTACTCTATTTCTGCGCTTGAAGCATATCTTTCAGCGCAGTTTGCAGTGTCTGCGAAAAGTTGATGTTGTTTTTTTCAGCCAGAGCATTCAGCCACGCGGGGATGGTAAGTGTTTTTTTGACGCTGGTTGTCTGTACCTGATTGCGCACCAGCGGCATATACACGGAGATGAGGGTAGGAACCTGATTCTTTTCCAAGTGAATATGATTAATTGGAGTAGGGGCGGGAATTGTTTCTCCATCCTGCTCCATACCGAACAGATGCAGCCCCAATGCTTCCTGTGCGTTGTGCAGTGCTTCATCGTGTGTCTGCGCGCAGGGCAGACAGCCGGGCAGATCAGGGAATTCGATAGATATGCCATCATCTGCAAAAGTAAGGATGGCAATAAATGAATAAGTGTCTTTCATGAGAAATAACTCCTTTCAAAGGGTGGCAGAAAAGGGAATCACAGAAGTGTGATTCCTGCCTGCCTTGCTATGCTTCTTGCGGTTTTAATTGGTACATCTTTTACCGGATGTGTGATTGTGACCAATCCGGATTTTGTGGGGTGTTTGAACTGGTGATGGTCGCCTACACAGCGGACTTCATACCATCCGTCTGCTGTTATCAGCTTTATCAGTTCCCGCGAAGAATAGCTTTTCGTTTTTATCATCCCCTTTTGATACTGCTATTATAGTGCGTATATTAATACGTGTCAATACAAAATTACAAAGAATTTTAAAAATTGCAAAAAAGTCCCGGCCAGTTAAGGTCGGGAAAAATTCACAATGCTTACGCTTGCGGAGTAGTCGGATTAGATGGCGTGTTAGGTTTGCTATAATCCTGC
>ENA-UOOM01003547-UOOM01003547.1-fermentation-metagenome-genome-assembly--contig:-NODE-3547-length-11212-cov-7.527651_pt1 | contig 11212 bp, 16 predicted proteins | sample MGYA00245781_ERZ724031 | MGnify/ENA primary metagenome ERZ724031 (study PRJEB28704, sample SAMN03018317) | fermentation metagenome | biome: anthropogenic terrestrial biome; feature: soil; material... | reverse complement strand
CTTTTAGTTCACAATGAACATCTTGGTTAATTTTACCACATAGGAAATGACAAATATATATAAACAAAAAAAGAATGTAGTGTTATTAGAAATGATTTATAACGGCTTTTTCGGAAAAGGTCACAATGTAACACATAAGCAACTCAAAGATAAAGGGCTTTTTAATACATATCCTTATAGCATAGAGTATTCAGAGAATGAATTTAAGCAAATATTAAGAATGGGTGATGTAGATGTGCAAAATGTTATTATCGATTAATCCATGTCACGTAAACAACATTATGGCAGGAATTAAACATTACGAATTCAGAAAAAGAAAATGTAAAAAAATAGTGGATACAATAATTATTTACGCGACTTCTCCTATTATGAAAGTAGTTGGAGAAGCAGAAGTAATTGATATTATAGAGGATACACCGAAAAACGTTTGGAATGTAACATCTGATTATTCTGGAATAAGTAAGAGCTTTTTTGATAAATACTATAAAGGTAGAGAAAAAGCAGTCGCATACAAGTTAGGTAAAGTAAAAAAGTATGAAAAACCTTTGTCATTATCAGATTTAGGCGTTTATTCTGCTCCTCAGTCATTTGTATATATTAATTAATGTAAGAGCTTTCTTGTTTATCAGGAAAGCTTTTCTACTTATGAATTAAATTCCTGCGAAAACACGAGAAAAACGAAGTTTTCTATTTTTACCGCTAACCACAACATCTTGTGATTTTCAATTTCTAAATTCAACCATAAAAAGACCGCTAAATTAAAAATTCGGCGGTTTTCGGCGGTTGACTTTTTTACACACTTTAGGCGGTGTCTAATTATACAAAACTTGCGTTAAGTCTAATTATAATTCACAACTAAATTTAATAGATTTTAAGCTTTCTTGATTGTTCATGAAAGCTTTTTTTGTACCCATTTTTAAACGCAGAGCAGCGGAGCGTATCAGCTCCGTTAATGCGGCTCGGTTAAAAACCGAACGGTTGCAAGCCCGTAGTAACAGCATGAAAGACGTTTATGAGTATTAAAGGAGAGAAATTATATGTCAGCTAATCTAAGCGGTAAATTCCGCCACAGGAAAGTTAATTTTACACAGGTATCTAATTCAGCACTACAAAATCCTAACTTATCACTAAAGGCTAAAGGTTTATATTCCCTCATTCAAAGTCTGAATTCTAAGCCTAATTATGACTTGTACAAATGGAGTTTAAAAAAGCAGTGCAAAGAAGGAGATAAAGCTTTTAATTCCGCATGGAAAGAGTTAAAAGATAATGGATACTTAAAAGTATACCGTGTGCCAAGCGGTAATATGAATCAGTTTAAGTATGAATATGACTTACTTGATGAAGCCGATAATGACACTCCTGCATTAATAAATCTAAATAAAAATGGTGAAGTTGCTACTCAAAAATCAACTGAACAAGAAGAAGAAAAAGAGGAAAATTCCCATACCCCCCAAAACGGGGTATATGGAGATTTATCTGATAAAGAAAATTTCCAAACCTCCCATACCCCCCATTTCGTACCATATGCGGAACGCACCCAATGCGAAACGCACCCAGTGCGAAAGGGGGGTAATATACGTAATACTGAGTCACGTAATACTGAGTTACGTAATACTTATCAAGTCAGTCAGTCTAAAGAAGATGACGGACAGACGGATGAAATACGAGAGAAAATAAAAGAGCAGATAGAGTACGAGTACTTTGAAGATAATTTTCCCGATGATATATTAGGCATTGATGCAATAGTTAACTGCATGGTTTATGTACTTTCTAATCGAAGTACAAAAATAAATGGTGTATTGCAAAGCCGTGGAGCACTTGAGCCATACATAGAGCAAGTAGACAGCTGTACCATTCTTGAGTTTATAGAACATATGAGAAAGAAAGATTTAAGAGGAATAAAAAACATTTCTGCATATTGGCGCAGTGCTTTTATAAATTACATACGAGAGTCAGAACTTTTGAAACTTTCTGTTTAGTTTAACCGACTGGATTTTCCATTCGGTTATTTTTATACAAAAAATTAATTTAAAGGAGTTAGACGATTATGAGTATTAAAATTGCTATTACCTATGAAAAAGGCGGAGTAGCCAAGACAACAACAGCCGTAAATGTATCTGCCATTTTAGCTGAAAGAGGTTACAAAGTACTTCTTGTTGACCTTGACCATCAGAGTTATGCGACAAGTTACTATGGACTGTATGACGATACGAAACCGGGCATTTTCGAATTGATGCAGGGAATGGTTAATGTAAATCAGGTAATAAGAAAAACAGATTTTAATGGACTGGATCTACTACCATCTACATACGCTTTCAGAAACATGGAAACAGCGTTAATGATGAAAGTCAGAAGACAGGAATACACACTTCAAAACGCTTTACAAAGTATTGAAGATAACTATGATTTTATATTCCTTGACTGCCCACCAAGCGGAGAGCGAATAAAAACAAATGCTTTAGCCTTTGCAGACTATGTAATACTCCCGACTATTCCGGATGATTACGCTATCCACGGTTTACAGTGCATGGCAGAAACAATAGTGGACATTAAGCAGGGGGTAAATCAAAAATTATCGGTACTCGGAGTGCTTATTACGATAGACGAACGCACTATAAATAAAATGGCATATAAAGAGGCACTTCAAAATCAAAATATTTTCCCGTGCTTTAAAACAGCAATCAGAAAAAATACAAAATTGTCCGAAGCTATTAACGCACATCAGCCTATAAACGTGTACGAACCTAAAAGCAACGGGAATATTGATTACAATTCGCTTACTGATGAACTACTTGAGAAAACCGGAAGTACTTCCGATATAAAGGAGGCTGAACAAGTTGGGTAAACTCAATATTGCAAACATAAATGCAGGATTAAACAAAGTAAAATCAATTACAGAAACTCTGTCAAATACGGCACACTTTGAAAATGTGCCGATTGACTGCATAAAACCCGCTAAAAATAATCCTTATGCAAGTAACGATACAGATGAGGACTTATACGAATTAGCGATAAGCATACAAGCAAACGGACTTATTAATCCTCTTTCGGTTAACAAAGTGTCAGATAGTGAGTATCAGCTTATATCAGGTGAACGCAGGTTCAGTGCGATAAAGGAGTACCTTAGCTTCAAGAGTATACCTTGTATGGTTTACGATAAAATCTCCGAGAATGCGGCACAGCTAAAGCTTCACATTGCTAACCTTGACGTAAGAGAATATACAACAGGACAAAAGCTGCAGTTTTACACAGAAACTGAGCAGCTGCTAAAAAACATGAAAGAGAGTGGTGAATTTACAGGTGGTATTCAGAAAGGTATTGCAGATTTATTAGGCGTAAGTACAAGACAGGTAAGAAAGTACAAGAGTATTACTGAAAATTTATCATCAGAGGAACAGCAGAACGTCATTGAAGGAAATCTCAGTGTAGACAAGGCTTATCAGATAGCTAATTCACAAAAAACTGATGAAGAGAAAATTACCGATGATAAAAAAGAAAGCGGAAGTACTTCCGCTTTTGATACAGACTTTTGGGATGACAAAATAAGGTTTGCATTAAAACACCATTATGAAAAAATCAACGTGTTCAAATATTATACTTTCAAAGTTCCTAACACGCAGGAAAGTATTAAAGAAATGCTAAAACCAAAGTATGGCTATTCAGGGGGTACAATTACTTTTCCAAATGAAGTTTACGGTTCGATTGAATGCTCAGCAAAGTCAGTAGAGCTTGTATATGAAAAAAAACGCTGTAAGTTGTCATACATACAAATTGACAGTTACATAAGGGAGTTGATAAGAAATGAAAAGTGGCTTACTAAAGGCGAGAGCCAAAAAGTTTTACAGAAAAAACTGAATATGATTAATCGAAAAATCGGAAGTACTTCCGAATGATAAGGAGTTAATTATGGTTATTACAAAAGTGAAAATCAGACTTATGGATAAGCCGCGGCTTAAAGCAATAGCAAGTATTACTTTGGACAATGAACTAACAATTAATGATATTAAAGTCATTAAAACAGGTAAGCGCTTATGTGCTGAATTCCCTAAGCATCAGTTTGCAAAAAATAACAATCTTGAGTACATAGTGCCGCTTAACAAGGATATCAGAAGAATGATTGAATCTAACATTCTCGATGAGTATGCAAAAATGATCAGAGATAACAGAACTTTAAAATATCAAAAGAAAACAGGCTGAGTAAATGGGGTTGTCATTTTGACAGCCCCATTTTTTATACAAAGGAGAAGTTAAAGATGTAAAACAGGAAGCGCTTCCGCTTTTGAAAGGAGTGATATTGAATATTTAGCAAGTAAAAAAACATTAAATTTTAGGAGGTAAGAAAATTGTTTAAAACAAAAGTCAGAAGTTACATAAAAAACTTCAAGCAAACGGTTCAAGATGTTGCTGTAAAGGTAAGAGTACAGGAAACAAAAATGCAGGAAGTACTTATAAATGAACAAGGCGCTTCTGCTATTGAAATTGCGTTAGCGGCAGTTGCAGCAGTTGTATTTATCTGCATTATTGTTAATGCATTTACAGGAATATTTACTAATACAATTATTCCGGGATTAGAAGGAAAAATAGAAGACATTTTCTCAATGAAGTAATGAACAATACAATAAATATTTTTCGAAAAAGTAGTGGAGTAGAACAAGCAGTGATGTCATTGGTCTTATTAGTCACTTCACTTTATACGCAGTTTGCTTTTGATGACACTTTAATGGTTATCAAAGGCTTTATTTTTACACTTTTTCTAATTCTAATAAGCTATTGTGATGCTAAAAAGCAAACAATTCCCAATATTCTTTTGTTGCCAATTGCTGCTATTGGATTTATTAATTGTGATATATCGTCATTGATAGGCATTTTTGCAGTATCAATTCCAATGCTTATGACCGCCCTTACAAAAAAGGACGGCCTTGGCGGAGGAGATATAAAAATGATGGCGGCTTGCGGTTTTGTACTTGGCGGTATTGGAATAACAGCAGCCGCAATTATAGGATTAGGACTATTTGTTTTTACTCATATCAGCGAATTGATAAAAAACAGTAAAAAAAGATATGCATTAGCACCTTATTTAAGTATAGGCTGCTATATAGCATTCGTATTATAAGGAGGTTTGTTTACAAAAATGAAAAACATATTTCGTAATAGAACGTTTTTAGGAATAAGCTGTATTGTTATTTCACTATTCATTTGTTTGGTTGCCGCACCTGCATTCAGTTCAGCAAGTGGCAAACAAGTTGAAATAGTACGTGTAAAACAGAGAATACAGGAGAATACGCAAATTAACAAAGATATGGTGGAATCGGTAAAAGTAGGCGGATATAATCTTCCGTCAAATACAATTACTAAAACTGATGATGTTGTTGGAAAATATGCGACAGCAACATTACAACCCGGTGATAATATTTTAAGTACAAAAATTTCAGAACAATCACCGAATGAATACCTTTCAAAACTCGACGGAAAAAGAGTTGCGGTTTCTATATCAATAAAGAGTTTTGCGGCTGGAGTATCAGGCAAACTTCAAACCGGTGACATTATATCGCTTGATGTAGCTGATTACGGTGACTTAAAACAAACGCTTGCACCGGAAGAATTAAGGTATGTAAAGCTAATTGCTGCTACGAATGACACAGGAGTAGACAATTCGGCAGACCAAACAGAAAAGGAAAAATCAAAGGAAGAAGATATGCCGTCAACTCTCACGGTACTTGTTACACCTGCACAGATGCAGAAACTTGTAGACTATGAAAATAACGGACGGCTTCATGCGGCTCTTGTATATCGAGGTTCAAAGGATACAGCACAAAAGTTTTTAGATATGCAGGACCAGTATTTAAAAACTCAGGAGGGAGGTACTTCTAATGAGAACTAACCGCTTTATAGCAGTATGGGGCGGGGGAGGAACAGGTAAGACAGTATTGTCCATTAAAATTGCCAAAGAACTGTCAGAACAAAAAAAGAATGTACTTGTTGTACATTGCGATGATGAAACTCCGACTTTGCCGCTTGTAATTCCTGCAACAGATGATATTAAGTCACTGGGAGAACTTCTTTCAAAATCGAGTATTACACAAAATATTATTTTACAGCACTGTGTACCGTTTGGAGGTAACGGATACATAAGTTTAATAGGATATAAACTTGGAGATTATGGGCTTAAGTATTCCGAGTACAGTCTGCAAAGAGCAAAAGAATTCTTAATGAATTGCTGTAAGCTTGACGATATTGATTATGTTATTGCAGATTGCAGTCATCATACAATGGAAAACATATTGACCGTAGCGGCACTGCAAACAGCTGATAAAGTAATTAAAGTATGTAATGCAAACATAAAGAGTATGGTTTATGTTGACTCACAAAAACAACTTCTTCAGGGTGAACAGTTCCATTACAGTCAACAAATTAATGCTTTGAACAATGTTTTGCCGTCACAGGATACATATCCGTTTCGCGAAGCTCTTAAAGGAGCACCGTACGTGTTCCCACATTGTCCTGCTTTGGCAAGTCAATGTGAGGAACAAAAACTTTTTGAAAATTTATCAGGCAGGGAAGCAAGAAAATACAAACCAATGCTTAAACAGCTCGTTAAGGAAGTGCTTTTAGATGAGCAGAAATGATTTGCTATTTAAAAAACAAAGTAAATTACTTAACTATAATGAACTACTTGATATGATTCAGCCATATATGTCTGAGCAGTATCGTGACATAATGGTAAATGCTAACGATAATAATAAAACACAGATTATGTCATATATTCGTCAATACTTAACAGAAAACGATATAGGTGTTGAAAATTATTCATTCGAGGAACTTGCAGAAAAACTATATGATGATATGTCAGGATTTTCTTTTTTGACAAAGTACATTAATTTGGAAGTAAATGATGTAGAAGAAATAAACATTAATTCATGGGATGATGTAAAAGTTACCTTTAGTGACGGTAGTGTAAAACCTGCTGATGGTTATTTTTATTCGCCGAAACATGCTCTTAATATTGTACGGCGGCTTCTTCATAAGTCGTGAATTATTTTAGATGATGCCTCACCCTGTGTACGCGGTCACTTAAACAAAAAAATAAGAATTACAGTTAATGGTCCGGGTATTATTGATGATGATGTAGGAATTACAGCTTCAATACGTTTTGTAAATCCTAAAAAATTAGGAAAACAGGATTTTATAAAATCAGGAACAGCAACGGAAGAAATGCTTGATTTCCTAAGTACACTTTATAGATTTGGCATATCAATGTGCCTTGCGGGTCCAACAGGTACAGGAAAAACAACCTTGATGAGCTGGATAATGTCAACCATAGATGATGACAAGAGGTTATATACAGTTGAAAATGGAACTCGTGAATTTGACCTTGTTAAGCGTGATAAAAAAGGTAGAGTAATAAATAACGTAATTCATACAAATACGAGGTATTCCGATGACCCAAAACAAAGTATTACACAGCAAATGTTATTGGAACAAGGACTTACTTTTCACCCAAATTATTTGTGCTTGGCAGAAATGAAAGGTAGTGAAGCATACGAAACGCAGGAAGCCGCAAGAACAGGACATGCAGTAATAAGTACTGTACACGCAAAAAGCTATTCTAAAATCTACGATAGAATTATTGATTTATGTAGTCTTAAAGGGAATTTAAGCGACGAACTTTTATCTTCTTTTGTTGTAGATGCCTTTCCAATTACGTTCTTTATTCAGAAGATGGAGGATAATGTACGGCGAATAACAGAAATATGCGAATGTCAGTTAGATGAAAACGGCAAGAGAAAGTTAAATCGGTTGTATCAGTTCCATACATTAAAAAATGAAATAAGAAATGGAAAAACATTTGTAGACGGAAAGTTCGAACGTGTAGGGGTTATATCATCTAATTTACAGCAACAGCTGAGAGATAACGGAATTCCTGAAAAGCTTCTTCAAAAGTTTATAGGGGGCGATAAATCGTGACGTTTTTCTTTACCTTAGCATTTTTTCTTATGGCAGCAGGAACATTTCTACTGTTTCGTATTTCACCATTCGAACTGCTAAGTCAGTTGATGTCTATAAAGAAAAAGCAAAAAGTGAAACTGCAAAAGAGGGTAAAGCAAAGTGTAAAGCCAAAGAAATTACGGGGAATTAAAAAAATTATTAAAGAAGCTAAAAATACACTAAAAACAGAAAACAAAATAAACAGCTTTTCAAATATGTGTTTAACTTCGTTTGTCCTTGCTATAGTGGGAGTTTTAATTGCAAGCGCTATGAATAATATGTTTCTTATGCCGATATTGGCGGCAGGTTTCGCATTACTTCCGTTTTTATTTATTTTGCTAATGTCGGGGAGAAATAAAAAACAGCTTAACGCTTCTTTGGAAACGGCACTTTCAGTAATAACATCATCATATATGAGAACAGAATCTGTAATGACAGCTGTTAGCGAAAACATCGACCAGCTTGACCCGCAGATACGATGTGTATTTCAAAAGTTTTTAGTACAAGCTGAAATGATTAACCCCGATATACCAAAACTCCTTGAAGATATGAAATATGAAATTGATAATTCAGTTTTTCACGAATGGATTGACGCAATGATTTTATGCCAAAATGACCGTAACCTTAAAAATACACTTTTACCTATTGTTAATAAACTTTCAGACATGAGAATAGTGTCCGGGGAACTTGATTATTTGCTGTACGAACCTTTAAAAGAGTTCATAGTTATGGCATTACTTGTATTATTTGAAATACCGTTTATTCGTTCTCAAAGTCAAGACTGGTACGATATACTGATGTATTCACCGGCGGGAAAAGTTTTAATAGCTATTAACGCAATGGTCCTGATAGTTTCATTTATCGCAGTTATAAGAAATACCAGACCTATTGAATACAGGAGGTAGATATGAAGATATATTTAATATTGTTTTTTGTATTTATTGCAGTTGGACTTTATCTTTTATCTTGTGAGATGTTTCATATACCGACTTTAGCTTCAGCTAAAGCAGTAATGAATATAGCGGAACACGGAAAAAAGAAAGTATTTCAATTAAACGCAATTGTTTTTCAATTGTCAGCTAAACTCGGCAAATACATAAAGCTAAATCCAAATAAAAAGAAAGAAATAGATAATATATTACATTCTGCCGGTATAACTATGCAGGCGAAAACCTTTATTGCAAAAGTTATTGTATGTGCTTGTTTAAAAGCGTTATTAATTATTCCGTTTGCGTTGACCATACCAATAATGAATATAATTGTTATTGCTTGGATTGTGGCAGGCATTTTTTCAGATATTGACGAAGCTAAAAAGAAAGTACAAAAGAAGAGAGAAGAAATTGAAATGGAACTACCTCGTTTTGTATCAACCATATCTCAACAGTTAAACTCAAACAGAGATATTTTATCAATGCTCGAAAGCTATAAATCAAGTGCAGGAAAAGAATTTAAAAATGAACTGGAATTGACAATTGCTGATATGCGTACAGGCTCACAAGAAGCGGCGTTAACAAGATTAGAGACAAGAGTGCGAAGTACGATGATGAGCGAAACAATTCGCGGGTTGCTTGCGGTAATGCACGGTGATAATGGAATTATGCATTTTACTATGTTGGAGCATGACTTTAAACAAGCACAGTTACAAAAATTAAAAATGACAGCAATTAAACGTCCTGATAAGCTTAAAGTTTATAACTATGCTTTATTGGGATGCTTTTTTATTACTCTTTTAGTTGTAATAGGAATTTATTTATACAACAAAATTAACGGTATTGTTTAAGAGGTGATTTAATGCTTAAAGTATTAAAGTCAAACCGCGGTAATGTTATTATCGGCGCATCAGGAATGCTGCTTTTAACGGTTATGATATTAGCGCTTGCGCTTAATGTGTTTCCGGCTTTCATAGCAAAACAGCAGCTTGACACATATGCCGAGGAACTGTGCCGCACAGCAGAAATTACAGGAAGAATCGGAGAAGAAACGAATGAAAAAGCTAAAAGACTATCGGAACAAACGGGACTTAATCCGAAAATTACATGGTCTAAAAAAGGCAAAATACAATTAGATGACGAGTTCACCGTTACATGTACAATTGAAAAAGATATCGGAAGTTCATTTGTCTTTGCACCGGTTAATCTAAACGCAGTACATACAGGAAGGTCGGAGATGTATTGGAAATGAAAAAAATAATCAAAAACAATGACGGCAGTTCAGCAATTTGGATAACTGCCGTTATATTTTTTCTTCTTGTGGTTTTAGCAACCAGTTTTGAATACATCCGTTTAAACATTATCGCCAAAGGAACGCGCGATGCAATGCAGACGGTAATTACACAGTCATGTACCGCAAATTACGACAAGCTATATAATGGCTTGCGTGAGGGATATTCCGGGGGTTACAAACTTGATAAAAACCAATGGGGAGAAAATATTGATAACGGTAACATTGAAAGCCTAATTAATAAACAGTTGGGAACACAAAAGAGCGGAAGCGGCTATGTAAAGCATAACGAAGATAAAGTCGAGTTTGAAATATCGGATTTATCAGTAGAAATGACAAACACTCCGTTTGCTCCGAATGACTCTGAAGATGTTCCTAAGTTTACGGGAACAGCCGAATATACGCTTACCGTGCCGTTATCGTTTGGGTGGCAGAACCTGCCGCCGATGAAAATACATATGAAAGCCGTATCAGGATATACGGCAAAGTTTTAAAAGCGGAAGTACTTCCGCTTTTTTGTTTAAAGGAGGTCAAAACTTATGGATAAGAACAAAAAGAAGCGTGGAAAGTTTATTCTTTCCCTGCTTTTATTACTTGTTGTCGGAACTGCCGGAACAACCGGTTATGCAGTTGTTACCGGACATATGCCGCCGATTATAACAAGTGTTGTAAAAATCTTTACAGGCGATACTGACAATAAGGCAAGCGAAAATGTTAAACAGCCGAATAAAATAAATATGAAAAACACAAGTTCCGAAATTAGTCCCGACGGGATTGAAAACACAGAATCAATAACACATAAACAAGAAAATTCAGACGATGAATTTAATTTTGATGAAGACGAATACGAAAATGACAACAGTATACATTCGAATACCGCCGGCACGGAAATAGATTTTGAATCAGAACCGATAATGATTACAACAGATACATCGCAGGATACGACATCACAGCCGTCAATTCCTGCGCCGACATTTCCACCTACAAATAATCCACCAATACCGTT
>ENA-UOOM01003545-UOOM01003545.1-fermentation-metagenome-genome-assembly--contig:-NODE-3545-length-11215-cov-4.775358_pt1 | contig 11215 bp, 8 predicted proteins | sample MGYA00245781_ERZ724031 | MGnify/ENA primary metagenome ERZ724031 (study PRJEB28704, sample SAMN03018317) | fermentation metagenome | biome: anthropogenic terrestrial biome; feature: soil; material... | reverse complement strand
CCACGGCTTTTTTGATCAAGGGGCCGATGATGCGTTCCTGTTCCGGCAGGGGCAAGCCCAGCTCCGGGGGAGCGTAGGTGAGCAAGAGTTCTTTTTCCGGATCGTGGTAAACGATGGGGGTGGGGTAAATGCCCTGGGTCTTGCAGACGGGGCACTGGAAGTAGTTCGCCTGGCCGCTGAGCAGTTTTTGCTTCGCGTCAGGATCGGTATTGGTATCAAAAAGGCGCGTCAGGTCAATGGTGATGGGCTGACGGCAATTTGGGCATGCGACTGAGGTTTTTGCCATGGATTCTCCGGCTGAATATGATTGTTAAGGGATTATAACAAAGCGGCCTGCCGGTTTGCAGGCCGAGGGCTGTATTCTTATAAAGGTCTAAGGCAGCAGGGTGAAATTGAGGCTTCCCAGGCCGAGGAAATAGGGGTCCGCGGGGTCTGGCTTGAAGCCCAGGGTGATCAGCAGGTTCACGGCCTGGGGGTAGGTGGTATCCGGCCCGTTGGAGAGGGTGAGCAGGTCGAATTTCAGGTTTGGGTTTGCCAGATTGGCCAGCAGGTCATCCACAGTGTTTTGGGGGCTGTCTACAGCTACCAGGAAGACCTGCACAGGTTCCTGTTTGAAAGCTTCATCAAAGGCCACGCGCAGGCCGAAGGCCGGATAGAAAACGCCTTCGTGCTCAAAGTAGAAAAAGCTGGGCGGGGCGGTGAGCCCGCGGCGGTAATTGTTGTTGCCAACGATATGCGCGGCAACCGGGTCGCTGGCGTAATACTGGGCCTCCAGGTGCGCTTGCTCCAATTCCGGCAGGGCGGGTGTGAGGTTCCTGGCTAGCCATTCTTTGAAAAAATCCAGGCCGGTGCTGAGTGGATCCGGTGCCTGCTGAAAATTCTGCGGGTTGGCAGCCAGGTCCTGCAGGCTGGCCGGCAGGAGGGCGAGTTTTTCGGGGTCTACCGGGTAGTCATCCAAACTGGGGGGCAGCGGCGTGGGTGTGAGCGTAGGGGTTGGTGTGGGCTGCGGCGTGGCCGTGGGCGCTGGCGTTGCTGTAGGCGCCGGGCTGGGGCTGGCAGCCGGAGCTGGGAGGGCCGGGCCAGAAGCGGGCTGGCAGGCCGCAACCAGGATCACCAGAATGAGACCAAAGAACATTTTCGTTTTCATTGCCCCAGCAGTATAGCAAAAAATTGCAGATCCCGTAGGTAGTGTAGAGCGAATCCAGGCTCTGGAAGAAATCCAGGAAGGCTTAATAAATAAAACGGAGCCGGCCGGCTCCGTTTTGATCATTCCGACAGATTTTACTTCTTGTGGTATTTGCGGCTGTCGATGGCAACAGCGATGATGATGATGAGACCCTTAACGATGTACTGCAGGTAGGGGTTCACACCGATGAAGCTGAGACCGTAAGCGATGACCTGGAAGATCAGGGTGCCAAAGATGATCCCGGGCACGGTGCCGATACCGCCGTTGAAAGAAAGGCCGCCCACGATACAAGCCGCAATGGCATCCAGTTCGTAACCGTTGCCGGTGTTATTGGTGGCGCTGCCAACCCGGGCTGCTTCCAGGGCGCCGCCCAGGCCGTAGAGCAAACCAGCCAGCATGTAGGTGAGCATGAGGCTTTTGAAAACATTCACGCCGCTAACGGTGGCGGCTTCGATGTTGCCGCCCACGGCGTACATGTTTTTGCCAAACCGGGTTTTATTCCACAAGGCCCAAATGACCACGGTGATGATGGTTGCGTAAAGAATCAGCAAGGGCAGGTTGGCTATCGCTCCGATCTTAATATAACCCTGCGCGAAGCTGGCAAAGTTCTTAGCCAAGCCGCCGATCGGTTGGGCGCCGTAGGGCGGGCGGTCGAAATAAATGGAGGTAAGGCCATAAACGATGACTTGCATACCCAGGGTGGCCACAAAGGGGTCCACCTTGAGCTTGGCCACTACAAAGCCATTGATGGCTGAAATAAATATGGTGATCAGCATCACTGCCAGCACAGGCACGAAGATGGGCAGCTCTGGCAGGTTGGGGTACATGCGGTAGGCGTAATCGGTGGCCTGCATGAGGGAGGCGGAGATTACCGCCGCCAGGCCTACCTGACGGCCAAGGGAGAGGTCGGTGCCTTTGGCGATAATGATGCCGCCAACACCGAGGGCAAAGATGAGGCGCGTGCTGGCCTGAGCCAGGATATTGCGCAGATTGATGACTGAGATAAATGAAGGTTCAAGGGCAATGATGATGATGATCAGTACCAGCAAAACAAAGATGATGGCGTTGTTTAAGATCCACTCCAGAACCTGATTGCTGCCGCGTTTGGGTCTGCTTGCGCTTGTTTCCATAAAAAATCCTTTGTTTATAAGTACTTTGCCGCAAGAGTCAAAATTTCTTCCTGCGTCGTTTCAGCGGTATTGACGATGCCGGCCACGCGGCCATTGCTCATCACCATGATCCGGTCCGTGATGCCCAAAAGTTCCGGCATCTCGGAGCTGACCATGATCACGGCTTTTTCTTCATTCGCCAGGTTGAGCATCAGCTGATAGATCTCGAATTTGGCGCCGACATCAATGCCGCGGGTGGGCTCGTCCAGAAGCAGGATCTGGGGTTGGGTGAGCAGCCAGCGGCCTAAAATCACTTTTTGCTGATTTCCGCCGGAGAGCGATTGCACCAGCGTTTTTTGGGATGGGGTCTTGATGTCCAGGTTTTCGATGGACCAGGCGGTGTCTTTGCCCATTTTATGGTCGTTCAAAAAGCCGAAGCGGTTTTGATAATCCGCGATGTTGGCGATGATGCTGTTGAACAGGATGGTGGAGAGGGCGAAAATGCCGGTAGCGCGGCGTTCTTCGGTCACCAGGGCAAAGCCGTTTTCGATGGCGGTCTGCGGGTCTTTATTGACGATGACGCTGCCATTTTTGGTGAGTTTGCCGCCCTCGATCCGGCGGGCTCCGAAGATGGATTCCATCAGTTCGGTGCGCTGGCTGCCGACCAAACCGGCCACACCCAGTATCTCGCCTTTGCGCAGGTTGAAACTGACATCCTTGAAACTGCGCTGGTCAGCAGAAGTGAAGTTTTCCACCTCCAAAATTGGCCCGCCGGGATGGTTGGTTTTGGGCGGGAAGCGGTTTTCAAGCGGGCGGCCGACCATCATGCCGATGATCGCATCGATGCTGACTTCATTGGCCTTGTGCGTGGCAACGTAGCGGCCATCGCGCAGGATGGTGACATCATCGGCGATCTTTTTGATCTCTTCCATTTTGTGCGAGATGTAGATCACGGAGGTGCCTTGCTCGCGGAGATGGTTGATGATCTGGAAGAGGTGGTCCACTTCCTTCTCCGTCAGCGAGGAAGTGGGTTCGTCCATCACGATGATCTTGGCATCGTGCGAGACGGCTTTGGCAATCTCTACCATCTGCGATTCTGAAACCGAGAGGCTGGAAACCTTGGCGCGCGGGTCCAGAGGGATGCCCAGGCCTTCGAAGGCCACCTTGGTGTCCCGGTACATTTTGTCCTCGTCCACAAAGGGACCCTTGGTAGGGAAACGGCCGAGCCAGAGGTTATCCACAATGCGCGTGGTGCGCACCTGGTTCAGTTCCTGATGCACCATGGAAACGCCATTATCCAGGGCTTCCTTGGCGGAGGCAAACTCTACTGGCTTGCCGTTGAGCAGGATCTCGCCCCCGTCCTTTTTATAGATGCCGAAAAGCACCTTCATCAGGGTGCTCTTGCCGGCGCCATTTTCGCCCAGGAGGGCGTGCACGGTGCCGGGGCGGATGTTCAGGTTTACCTGATCCAAAGCCTGGACGCCTGGAAAACTCTTGGAAATATTCCGCATTTCAAGGATGTATTGCGTTTCCGGGGCATTCGCGGGTGGTTTTTCACCGTCCAGGACCTGGATCACGATCTCTTCCGAGGGGAGCACCTCGAAGGTGGCCGGTTTTTCAGCAGGGTCAAGAGCCGCCTGAACAGGCGTGCCGGGAGCACTGGCGCTTTGGGGTTTGAATTCCTCCGTCATCGACCCTCCTTTCTGCATTCATGGATGATTATAAAAGGAATGCACCCTCGCGAGTGCATTCCAATTTCTGTCCGAAGACCTTTTACTTGTAGGATTCCTCAGCAATGGAGATGTTGTCCAGAGTGATGCCCACATAAGGCACACGCACGGCTTTGACATCATCCAAAGTCCAGGATGTTCCGTCCAGCACTTCCTTGCCGCTGGCAACGTTGAGCGCCAGTTCGAAGGTGGCCAGGCCCTGATTGGCGGCATCGTTCAGCACGGAACCGACCATGGTGCCGGCTTTGATCTGAACGAGCGCGTCGGGGATGGCATCCACGCCCACAACAGGCATGAATTTATTGTCGGCGCCGAAGTAGCCATTGCCTTGCAGGGAGTTGATGGCGCCCAGGGCCATGGCATCGTTGTTGGCGATGACGTATTCGATTGCTTCACCGTGTTTGGCCAGCCAGGCATCCATGAGCTCTTTGCCCTTGGCGCTGTCCCACATGCCGGTTTGCAGCTCGAGCTGTTCGGTCTTGATGCCGGCTTCTTCAACGGTCTTTACCGCGAATTCGGTGCGGGCTTCAGCATCCGGATGTCCGGGTTCGCCCTTGAGCAGAACGTACTGCATCACGCCGTCGCCATTTTTATCCCACTCGGGGTGAGCTTTCCAGGAATCGACGATGATCTTGCCCTGCATCACGCCGGATTCGGCGGAGGTGGTGCCTACGTACCAAACTTTGTCGTAGGAGGCCATGTCGGTGGCATTGGGTTCTTTATTGAAGAACACGAGGGGCAGGCCGGCGGCCTTGGCCTTCTCGATGATGGCCGAAGCGCCCTGAGGGTTCACCAGGTTGATGGCCAGGGCTTTCACGCCGCGGCTGATCATGGTGTCTACCTGCTCGTTCTGCTTGGCCTGGTCGTTCTGGCTGTCATTCATGATGATGTCAGCCTTGCCGGCGGCGGCGTTTTCGATAGCGCGGCGCACGAAGGACATAAAGTTGTCATCGTACTTGTAGATCGTGAAGCCGATGGACGGCAGAGCCGCGGTTGAACCACCTGCGGCAGGCGCCTGGGTGGCGGCGGTGGGTTGGCAAGCTGCGATGAGCATTGCGGCCACCATGAGGATACTAACAACGAACCAAAGATTTTTTTTCAAAGCTTCCTCCTAGAATGGATTAGGTGTTGCCGGATTTGAAGGGTGAACATTTGCTTCCTCCTTAAAAGGACTGCAATTCAGAACGCGCATGGCAACCGGCGTGGTGCGCGATAACTGACGAAACGCGGGCCGCGGGCCCAAGACTTGAAGTGGGGAGCAGCCGGAATAAAGCGATCCGTAGGATGAGGTGAGGTTTATACGTGTTCCGGCCAATTAATTAAAAACTCCCATCGTTCCAACGCAGAATCCGGCCAGCGGGGCCATTTTTACTGCGTATCTCAATGATTGGCTTGATTATAAGCGGGATAATGCTGAAACGCAAACAACTTGTTTAATATGTTAATAAAGCCTCCTGCTGTCCACTGGCTTCGTAACATAAAAAAGCAAGCCCCGCGGGGCTTGCTTGAATCTAGTGTCGATTTAACTACTGGTCTTCAGACCGCCTGGCCGAACGGAAAGCAAAGATGCCTGCAGCCGCCAGGAACAATGCCAGGCCGCCATAGAAAAGGCCGCTGCCTGAATCGCCCGTTTGGGGGATCCATATCGGCTGTTTGGTCGGCGTTGGGCTGGGATCGGGTGCGTCCGTAGCTTGTGGCGCGGGAGGCGTTGCGGTAACGGTAGGCGTAGGGGAAACCGCGGGACCAGTTGGCGTGGGCTCTGCGGTGGGCTGAGGGGTTGGGCAGGGCTCATTAGAATCCGTTAAGGTCACCGAATGGACCGTTAAGCCGTTGCTGAAGAGTTTGTGATCGGTACTGGTGTAGGTTACCGTGGCCTGGTTATCAACCCAGCCCCCAACTTCGACGGTTAAGCCATCGCTCGCTTCGGCGAGGATCTGGTCGTTGTTCGGTCCGCATACAGGCGCAGTAAATGGAATAGGGTCGCTCTTGGTATGACAAACCTGCATGTCCACTTCAATTTCCGTGCGGCCGATTTCCTGGCCGGTGTAATAGATCAGGACGAAGGCAGCCTTGCGCCAGGTGCTGGAATTGACGCTATGCAAGCCGTTGTTGGCCAGGATGTCCAGATCGGTCTCGTGGACGGTGCCATTAAGCTCCTCCCAAATCAGGCGGGCGGTATTGTCAGACCTGAGCAGATTCCAAGCCTGGAAGGAAAATCCATCGCAATCCTGGCTGGGGGTGATCTTGTTCCGGGTCTCACCCGGACCGCAAAGGGCCTGTCTTGAATCGTCGCGCAGACGCTCTAAATGCGAACCATCGGGACGGATGATGCGCACCGAGACGGTCCTACTGCCTTGGGGTTTCAGCATCGACCAATTCTGGTTGACCGGGTAGGTGAAAGTGGGGCCAGGCGGGTTGCCGTGGACATCCCAGCGAACCCAGACTTGATAGTCGGATGGGTAGCCCCAGCTGCTGCCGTTGACGCCCTTGCCGCAGGTAAAAACAAGGCCCTCGGCGTCATAAAAATCGAAGGCGTAATCCGCCCCAGAGTATGGCTCAGGGAGCGCCTTGCAGTAAGCCTTTTGTTCGGCCGTATGCTCCAGACCGGCAAAGCGCAAGTTTTCCGGCAGCTCACGATCCTCAGCGTATTGCGGCGACTCCAAGGAGACCATGTATTTCCCAACTCCGCCGGTGTACGAGCAATGGTATTCCCAGGTGCGGGTTACTGTGGGCTTGAATAGGTGCGGTACGGACATGCCTTCGGGGAAGCCGTAGAGGTTGGGGTTGCTTGGCTCGGCATAAACCGGAAATTCTTTAGGGGTGCCTGTGCCTGGATTGATCATGAAACGCCCGGTTTGACAGATCGCGTCGGGGTTGCCGCGGCGGTAGCAAACGCCTTCAACCTGGGGAAGTACCAGGAACCCGCGGGTTTCGCCGTCGACGTATTCGATGGTGGGGGATGGCGGGGTGATCACCTTCACATTGCCCTTATCATAGGTCGTGAAAGTGATTGGCAGGTTTGTACCGCCATAATTCACGCCGTCAAATTCGATACTTGCCGCCCAGTAGTAGCCATCCGCGGGCACGGCGGTATGGGTTTGCTGGTTGTTCACCCAGGGGGTCATGGAAGACTTGAAATAGCGGCCATAAAACAAGAAGCAAAAATCGTTGTTGATGCCCTCTTCCACCGTGCAAGACGGGGGCTGGACCTCAGCAACCCAGAGCGAGGGGTGGGGCGTGGACTCCGGAGTGGGCTCGGGACTGGGTTCAGCGGTGTTCTCAGGCGTAGGCTCAGGTGTTGGTTCGGGTGTCGCCTCGAGCATGAGCCCAAGTTCCAGCGTAGGGTCGGGGGTTAGCTCCGGCGTGACTTCGGTGTTTACCTCAGAACTGGGCTCCGGGCTCAGTTCCGGCGCAGGCTCAGTGGTCAATTCGGGAGTCAGCTCAGGCATGGGTTCAACTGTAACCTCGGACCCGGGCTCAGGGCTTACCTCTGGCATCGGCGTGAGGCTATCCTCAGGCTTTGGTTCGGCTGCATGCTCTGATGCAGGCTCCGGCGTTGCCTCAAGATTCGGCTCATCTGTAAGCTCAGGCGGAGCCGCGGTTTCGGATGCGGATAGATCCGGATCCGGGGTTTCGGTCAGAACCGGAACTTCAATCGCGGTTTCCACTGGGGCTTGAGTTGTTTCAGCGATCGCAGAAGATGTGCTGAAGATTCCACTCAATAAAGTGGTGAACAGGAAAACGGCAGCAAGCAATATTAAAAAAGGGTGGTTCTTATTCATGTCAGTTACCTCAATTGCACACCTTTGAAGCTGCTGGCGCTACTTTGTATCGACGAGCGGGTTATTATGTTAAATAATTCACTAACTTATTTCTTTATACCTGAGACGATTGCTTCCGTCAAGGCAAAAAGCAACAATTGTATAAATATTGATACAAATATACTTAATTATTTTTTGGAAGGAAGCCCAAGTTCGGTAAAAACGCATACTCAAGTAATGAGCATTGTCCTTTTTTTCACGTAAGACTATACTAGAAATCAATCCAGGGGCCGTATTTCACCTATGTTAGAGGCTCCTTTTTAATGAAAGGACGCGATGAAAGCTCTCCACCACAAGCAGGAAATTTGCGACGGCTGCCGGGAGTGTGAAAAGGCTTGTTCCAAAGCTTATTTCAAGCGGGAAGACCGCGATTATTCCGCCATTCGCATCACAAACAACTTCAATACCTTTCACGCGGTGATGTGCACGCAATGCGGTGAATGCATCAATATGTGCACGGCAAACGCGATCTATCGCGATAAAAATGACGTTGTGCGTATCGACAAGGAGCTTTGCGTGGGCTGCCTGGGCTGTGTTGGCTTCTGCACGGAGCTGGCCATGCACTACATGGATGACCTGATGGTGCCCTTCAAGTGCATTGCCTGCGGTATTTGCGTTAAAAAGTGCCCCGAGCACGCGCTGGTGATCCTTTCGAGCCAGGCCTAGAGGAGAGAGAATGGGACGCATCCTTAAAAGCTACGAGTACGAACCGGGCAAGATATTCCGCGGCTACACGGGCAAATCGCTGTACATCAACGTGGGCGACTTACGCATCGAAGAAAAAGAGGTTACCCAGTTAATGAAGGACAAGTTCATTGGGGGCAAGGGCTTTGACCTGTATTACCTCTGGAAAGCGGTGAAGCCCGAGACCCAATGGAACGACCCTGAGAATGAAATCGTGATGAGCTGCGGCCCATTGGGGGGCATTACGCAGTATTCCGGTACGGGCAAAACCCTGGTGGCGGCCATCTCACCGATGACGGACATTCCGGTGGATAGCAATGCCGGCGGTTATTTTGGCCCCTTGCTCAAGTTCAGCGGCTGGGATGCCCTGGAACTGCAGGGCAAGGCTGAGCAAGAGATTGTGGTTTTCATTGATGGCAATAAGGGCCTGATCCAGATTGAGACGGCCGAGGGGTTGGCCGAGGACAGCCATATCCTGGCCGAAGAACTGACCCGGAAGTATGCCGAGGACGAGAAGGACATGGTGAATGTCTCCGTGGTGAGCGCTGGCTCGGCTGCCCGGCATATTCTCTACGGCATGCTTAACTTTAGTTTTTACGACCCCCGGCGGAAAACCGTGCGCTTTAAACAGGCTGCCCGGGGCGGGCTGGGGACGATATTGCTGGATAAAAAGATCAAGGCTCTGGTGGTGCGCTTCAAAGGCATTAACCCCAACCTGAACGATGTGGCCGATATTGGCCTGATCAATAAGATCGGGGTGAAATACCACAAAGAAATGCGCGATCTGGATGAGAAACAGAATGGGATGCGCAAAATCGGGACCGCCAATACCATTTTGGTGATGAACAAGTACGATCTGCTGCCCACGCGCAACTTCCAGACCGGCGGCGACCCGGAGGCGGTGAAGATCAGCCCGCAGGTTTTCATCGAGAACTTCCTCACCCAGGGCATCCACGATGGCTGCTGGTACGGCTGCACGATGAGCTGCGCCAAAACCGCGGATCACTTTAAACTGCTGACCGGGCCCTATAAGGGTGAATGCGTTACCGTGGACGGACCGGAATACGAATGCGTTGCCGGTTTGGGCTCCAACCTGGGGGTGTTTGACCCGCAGGCCATTCTGGAAGAGAACTTTTATTGCGATACCTACGGGATCGACCTGATCAGCTTTGCCACCTGTATTGCCTTTATTATGGAGTGTTACCAACGCGGGCAGATCAGCCAGGAGGACATGGGCGGCCTGGACCTGCGTTTTGGCAACCACGAGGCCGTGCTGGAACTGATGCACCAGATGAGCCGCGGCGAGGGCTTTGGCCCGATGGCTGGGCTGGGTATCCGCAAACTGAAGAAGGTTTTCGCGGAAAAATTCGGGGCCGACCCGCAGCTCCTGCAGGACATCGGCATGGAGAGCAAGGGCCTGGAATACAGTGAGTACTGCCATAAAGAAAGCCTGGCCCAGCAGGGCGGCTTTGCCCTGACCAACAAGGGCCCCCAGCATGACGAAGCCTGGCTGATCTTCATGGACATGGTCAATAACCAGATCCCGAGTTTTGAAGAAAAGGCTGAAGCCCTGCACTATTACCCCATGTTCCGCACCTGGTTCGGGCTGATGGGGCTGTGCAAACTACCCTGGAACGACATTGTGCCGGCCGATAACCACCTCACCGACATCCCCGCGCGGGTGCCGGAACATGTGCAGAACTATGTGGATATCTTCAATGGCGTGACCGGTATGCAGATTGATAAGGCTGAACTGATCCGCCAGAGTGAGCGTGTTTACAACTTCCAGCGTGTGTTCAACCTGCGCATGGGCAGCGGTTTGCGCCAGCACGACAAGCCGCCCTACCGTTCCATGGGCCCGGTAAGCCGGGAGGAATACGAAAGCCGGCAGGACCTCTACGACAAGCAATTGCGTGAAAAACAAGGCCTTGACCCGGAAAAAATGGACCTGGATGAGAAGATCGCGGTTACCCGCAAGTACCGCGAGCAGCAATTTGAACTATTAACCGACGCGGTTTACAAGCGCCGCGGCTGGACCAAGCAGGGCGTGCCCACGCTTGAGCATCTGGCGGAGCTGGGCATGGATTTACCGGAAGTGGTTGAGGTGGTAAAACAGTACCTATGATCATCGTCAATACGCAGGAGCACCCCTGGCATGAAGGCATGACCGTGCAGGTGCTCCTGGATGAGAAGGGCTACATCTTCAGGCATATCATCGTGCGCGTGAACGGTGAGTATGTGGCCGAGGAAGACTGGGCCCGCCGGATGATCCGGGACGGCGACGATGTTGTGGTGTTGCACCTGACCGCGGGGGGCTGATGGAACTGGAACGCTACCGGCGCAACCTGCCGGAAATAAGCCCGGCCCAGCAGGACGTTTTGGCTGAAAAACGTGTGCTGATCGTGGGTTGCGGTGGCCTGGGGGGGTACATCATCGAAGCCTTGGCCCGGGCCGGCGCAGGTCATCTGCGCCTGATGGATGGGGATACCTTTAAAGAAAGTGATTTGAACCGCCAGTTGCTGGCCAGCAGCATGAACCTGGGCCGGCCTAAAACCCTGGCCGCCAGACAGCGCGTATTGGCCGTGAACTCACTCGTGGAAGTTGAGGAATCACCCTACTTTCTGAGCGTGGAGAATGCCGCGGAGGCTCTGGCCGGCTGCCATCTGGCGATCGATGCCCTGGATA
>ENA-UOOM01003542-UOOM01003542.1-fermentation-metagenome-genome-assembly--contig:-NODE-3542-length-11217-cov-9.732037_pt1 | contig 11217 bp, 10 predicted proteins | sample MGYA00245781_ERZ724031 | MGnify/ENA primary metagenome ERZ724031 (study PRJEB28704, sample SAMN03018317) | fermentation metagenome | biome: anthropogenic terrestrial biome; feature: soil; material... | reverse complement strand
GCCTCTAATCGGCAATCGTTTCACCCAGCAAGGTCGCCGAAGTGAAACCGGTGATGCGCACGTTGACAAATTCGCCGATACGATGTTGTTTTTTATTAAAAATAACCACTTTGTTTTGTTCGCTGCGGCCGAAAAGTTGTTCGCGCGAACGTTTCGAAAAACCTTCTATCAGCACCTCGAATTCTTTGCCGACATCTTTCTCGTTACTTTCGCGCGATAATTGCAACTGAAGTTCGATGATCTCTTGTAACCGGCGGTTTTTTATTTCCGGCGGAACATTATCCTCGAGTTTTTTGGAAGCATACGTGCCGGGACGTTCGGAATACTGGAACATGAAAGCCGAGTCGAACCCGACTTCGCGCATCAACGATAAAGTCTGTTGATGGTCTTCTTCCGTTTCGTCGTGGAAGCCGCACATGATATCCGTCGATAACCCGCAACCGGGAATGATGCGTTTGATGGCTGCTATCCGTTCCATGTACCATTTCCTGTCGTAGGTGCGGTTCATCAGTTTAAGCATCCGCGAACTGCCGGTCTGTACCGGAAGATGAATATAGTTGCAGAGGTTTTTATACCGGGCAATAACTTCCAACGTTTCGTCCGTCATATCTTTCGGATGCGATGTCGTAAAGCGGATTCGCATTTCCGGAGCCTCTTCCGCCACCAGGGCCAATAATGCCGGAAAATCGATCACCCGTTCGCCTTCTTTGAACCGGTAAGAATCGACATTTTGTCCCAAAAGAATGACTTCCCGAAATCGTTTTTGCCGCATGATGCGCAATTCGTTGAGAATGCTTTCCGGATCGCGGCTACGCTCCCTGCCACGCGTAAAAGGAACGATGCAATAGGTACAGAACTTATTGCATCCGCGCATAATGGATAGGTAGCCCGAAATGTTGCTGCCGCTTAACTTGAGGGGGATGACATCTTTGTACGTCTCGGTCTTCGATAGTTGTACGTTGATGGCTTTCTCGCCTCTTTCGGCCGCACCTACTAAATTCGGCAAATCGAGGTACGCATCCGGGCCGATCACCACGTCGACGTGATGGTTTTCGATTAAATCCTCTTTCACCCTTTCGGCCATGCAACCCAACACCCCGATAATCAGGTGCCCCTTTCGTTGTTTCTTAATGGAATGAAAGTATTCCAACCGTTGGATGACGCGTTGTTCGGCGTTGTCCCTGATGGAGCAGGTATTCACAAATACGGCATCGGCTTCTCGGTCGTTGTCGGTAAGGCTATAGCCGTCCATTTGCATAATCGAGGCGACGACTTCCGAATCGGCCACATTCATTTGACATCCGTACGTCTCGATGAAAAGCTTTTTTTCGTTATTCGTATCAATTGTTTCTGTATTCATTTTAATCCCGTCGATAATAAACCGTATTCCCCGCATAATAAAAGTTAAAACCCCTATTTAGCCGGTGGAAAAAGTTGATATTCTGATAATCTTATCTTATTTTTGTCCCTATGAAAATAAAAAATTTTTCATAGTTAAGGTTTTGGTTAAATAGTCGGGCGGAGCTGTGAAGTTCTTCCCGATTTTTTTGTTCAACTGTAGACCTTAATTGGTAAAAAATCATTATTTTTGTCGGACTGCAAAATTAATCAAAATATGGACTCCGGAGATATTGTTTATTTGATACTTGCTGTATTTTTTGTGATATTGGGTTTTTTTAATAATTCCAAGGAAGAGAAAGACAGCCAAAAAAAACAAAAGAAATCGCAACTACCGCCTTTGACTCCTGTATTCAGGCCAGGTGGGGATTGGTTGGAACCTAAAGAAAAGAAGAACTATGATAGACAACGATCGAGTCCGACTCCTCCGCCTGTTCACACCTCTTCTTCCGGTCCGACTCCTCTTCCTTCACGTGATTTTAAATCTTCCCTCACGTTGACCGCCGACCTTAACCGGTACTCCTCTGCTTCGCAGTCGCTGTTTGTCGATGAAGAAGGCGAAAAATCCGTATATCGAAATGATGCTTCGGGCGCAAATACTGCCGGACGGCATTGGATTATTTCGGATTTGCAGTCGGATAGTGCAAAAGACGAATTACGGAAGGGAATTATTTATTCGGAGTTGCTAAAAACGAAATTCTAAGAATTAGTCGAATATAAAAATTGAGAAAAACTATGGCTTTAAAATTTATTAGTGCGCAAGAGGCAGCTGCACTGGTTAAAAATGGTGATAACGTCGGTTTTAGTGGTTTTACGCATGCCGGGTGTCCCAAAGTGGTTCCTTTCGAAATAGCGAATCGCGCCCGGGAAGAACATGCTAAAGGGAATCCTTTTAAGATCGGCGTGTTTACCGGCGCTTCTGCCGGAGATGCACTCGATGGAAATTTAGCGCGCGCCAATGCGGTTAAGTTCCGGGCTCCTTATCAGACCAATAAAGATTTGCGTAGTGCGATTAACAATGCCGGGGAGCATGACCCGGTGGAGTATACCGATATGCATTTATCGCAATTGGCTCAGGAAATCCGTTACGGATTCTTTGGAGATATCGATGTGGCGGTTATTGAAGCATGCCAAGTATCGGAAAACGGAGAAATTGTCCCGACTACGGCTGTGGGGATTACTCCTACTGTTTGCCGGTTGGCTAAAAAAGTAATTGTCGAACTCAATAGGCAGGCGCCTGAAGAGTTAAGAGGAATTCATGATATTTATGAGTTCCAGGATCCGCCCAACCGCCGTGAAATCGCTATCTATAAGGTGGCGGATCGTGTCGGGTTGCCGTATGTGAAAGTCGATCCTGCAAAGATTGTGGTTGTGGAAACCGATCGCGACGGAGAAGGCAAAACCTTTACACCCGTCGATGAGGTGACCGCTAAAATCGGCGATAATGTAGCCAATTTTCTGGCCGCTGAAATGAAAGCCGGGCGTATTCCCAAAACATTCTTACCCATCCAGTCGGGAGTAGGAAACATCGCGAACGCCGTTTTATTCTCCATGGGAGAAAACAAAGATATTCCCTGTTTTGAGGTGTTTACCGAGGTCATACAAGATGCGGTATTGGATATGATGCAACAAGGAAAGATCAGCTTTGCCAGCGGTTGTTCGCTTACGGTGAGCAACGAGCAGCTTCATAAATTCTATCGCGAACTCAGCTTCTTCAAAGAAAAGCTTGTGTTACGCCCGTCCGAAATATCCAATAATCCGGGATTAGTACGCCGGTTGGGAGTGATAGCGATGAATACGGCTATTGAAGTCGATATATTCGGGAATGTAAACTCCACGCATATTATGGGAACGAATATGATGAACGGCATCGGAGGTTCGGGCGATTTTACCCGCAGCGCGTATCTTTCGTTGTTCGTTACGCCTTCTATTGCGAAAGGAGGGAACATCAGTTGTTTTGTGCCGAAGGTGACTCATGAGGATCATAGCGAGCATTCGGTGAAGATTATTGTTTCGGAATATGGTGTGGCGGATTTGAGAGGAAAAGGACCGCACGAAAGGGCAAAGGAAATCATCGAGAAGTGTGCGCATCCCGATTACCGTCCTTTATTGCATGAGTATCTCAAAAGACAACAGAAAGGGCATACTCCCCAGGATATTTATACCTGTTTTGCTTTCCATAAAGCATTTTTGGAAACGGGAAGCATGAAGAATGCCGATTTTTCGAAATAAAATGATCGATTTATCCAAAATTCCGTCTCCTTGTTATGTCATGGAAGAGGAATTATTACGCAATAACCTGCAACTGATCCGGTCGGTAAAAGACCGGGCGGATGTCGATATTATTCTCGCATTTAAGGCTTTTGCCTTGTGGAAATCTTTTCCGATTATCAAGGAATATATCAGCCATTCGACAGCCAGTTCGGTTGCCGAAGCGCGTTTAGCTTTCGAAGAGATGGGGAGTCCGGCGCATACGTATGCACCCGCCTATACCGATGAAGATTTCCCGTTTTTTTTGCAATACAGCAGTCATATTACGTTTAATTCCTTATCCCAATTCGAACGGTTTTACCCGCAAGTCAAGGCATCGGGACGAACTATCCGATGCGGGCTGCGTATCAACCCTGAATTTTCGGTGGTCGAGACCGATTTGTATAATCCCAGTGCGCCGGGCTCGAGATTGGGCGTGACGGTTGAGCATTTACAAGGCGGACTACCTGCCGGCATTACGGGACTTCACTTGCATAATCTGTGCGAAAATAATTCTTTCGATTTGGAGAAGACATTGGAAGTGGTTGAGCGGAAGTTCGGCCGTTTCTTCGGACAAATCGAATGGCTCAATTTGGGTGGCGGACATTTAATGACGCATAAAGACTACGATATCGAACATCTTATCGCTCTTTTACGTGCTTTCAAGGCGCGTTATCCTCATCTGAAAATCATTCTCGAGCCGGGCAGTGCGTTTGTATGGCAAACGGGCGTGTTGGTTTCTACCGTGACGGATATTGTTGAAAACAGGGGCGTAAACACGGCGATGCTGAATGTTTCTTTTGCCTGCCATATGCCCGATTGTCTGGAGATGCCTTATAAGCCGGTTATCAGGGGAGCTTATCAAGAAGCGGTTCCCGGTAAGCCGACTTACCGAATGGGAGGTAACAGTTGTTTGAGCGGCGATTTTATGGGCGACTGGTCTTTTGACGAACCGCTTCAAATAGGCGATCGGATTGTGTTTGAGGATATGATCCATTATACCATCGTTAAAACGACGATGTTCAACGGGGTGTCGCATCCTTCCATCGGTTTGTGGACAAAAGAAAACACATTCGAACGATATCGTCAGTTCGACTATAACGATTACAAAAACAGGATGAGCTAAGCCGTCTAACCGCTCCAGGCGGTTTTAACGGATAAAAAGCACCAATCGGACGGCATCTCCTCTGGAATGCACGGGATTGCTTTTTTTCATGATTTTTAAACAATCTGCATTCCATTTACGTTTATATAAATAGAAAAAATATTTTCGTGAGAATTTAATAACAGAATTATAAACAACTAAACAAATTTAATTATGGGATGGTTATGGTTTATTATTATCGGAGCAGTAGCCGGATGGTTAGCCGGTAATTTGATGAGAGGCGGTGGCTTCGGTCTATTAGTAAATATTATTGTAGGCGTCATTGGTGCCGTTATCGGCGGATGGGTATTCAGCCTGTTGGGTATTTCAGCCGGAGGAATTATAGGGAGCCTTATTACCGCATTGGTAGGCGCGGTGCTCCTGTTGTGGATTATATCGCTCTTTAAAAGGGCTTAGTTTTACACATTCAAGCGTATATCCGGTGTGTCTGTTATGGATGCACCGGTTTTTTTATTATTTTTGTCGAAAACAGATCATGCAAAAGAAACAAATAGGCATATTCCCCGGATCTTTCAATCCGATTCATTGCGGACATTTGATATTGGCCAACTATATGTGTGAATTCACTTATTTGGATGAAGTCTGGTTTGTTGTTTCGCCGCATAATCCGTTAAAAGAAGCGCAAGGACTGTTGGACGATGAGTTGAGATTGCAGATGGCGGAAAGAGCTCTTGAAAAATTTGATAAGTTGAAGGTTTCGGATATTGAATTTTCTATGCCCCGGCCATCTTATACCATTGATACCTTAAGATTATTATCTTCTGAAAATCCGGATAAAGAGTTTGTATTGATTCTCGGAGGGGATAATTGGCGGTTATTTGAGCAATGGAAAGAATATATCCGGCTTCGCCAAGAGTTTAAAATACTCATTTACCCTCGTTTAGGAGAAGAGGTTACAATTCCGCCGGAATTGGCGGCAACCATTTCTTACGTAAAAGCGCCCATCGTGGAAATATCCTCTACGTTTATAAGGAATAGCCTGAAAGACGGAAAGGATGTGCGGGCTTTTTTACCGCCCGCGGTCTATGATATGATTCAAAAAAACGGTTATTATTGCAATCGATAGCCGCTTTTGTCTATTGGGCATCATAGATGATCTTATCCAGAATGATGGGCAAGATTTGAGTGTCCACGCCCGCTTCCCGTAGTTCATCCTCATCTTCGTACAGCATGGAACGAAAGACATCAAACTGTCCGGTTGATTGTAACGATCTTTCGTACAATTCTACGGCTCTTTTAGGATTATTCAAGCATAATTCCACATGTCCGGCATTTAAGAAATCGTGCGAATTGGGTTTGTTCTCCAAAATCTGCGCGTAATACTTTTGGGCGATATCGAATTTCCTCGACAGAAAAGCACACCAGGCAATCGATCGCCAGGCGCGGCGATTGCTGCTGTCCAACAATTCCACTTTAAAATAATAATTCAACGCTTCTTCATAATTTTTCGATTCCAGATAACAATGCCCGATGTTCAACTGAACATTTAAATCATCCGGAAGAAGTTGCTCCAGGCGCCGGTAGTATTCCAATGCCAGACGAGGTTGTTTCAATATCCGGTAACATTGTCCGATACGGCGCATTAGCCAAGTGTTGCTCTCGTCGATCAACTCAGCATGCAGGTATGCGTCGATCGCTTGTTGTATATCGCCGAGCATTTGCCGGCAATATCCTATTTTTTGCCAGACTTCGCTGTCGGGCTTTGTCGTTTGAGAAAGCATCGTATAGGTGCTTAACGCCTCATTAAAATTATTCTTTTCAAAATAATATAAGGCGATGCGCCGGAGGTTTTTGGGAATCATCACTATCGGATGAAACGCTTCAATTTCATGGTAATTCAAGGGTAAATCAAAAATATCCGCATACTCATTTCTGCGCGGGTACAGTTTGAAAAATCGATATAAGTCCTGAATGTATTGTTTACAAATCGTTTCTTCTTTTTGATAGGGTTGTAGGGCTTGCTCTTCCTCTTGCAGATTTTTCAGTTCGTCTCCTTCCGCCCCGAGTTGGGCAATCATCATCTTACGATACTGATCGGGCATGATCATGACACTGAAGCAAAAAGAATATTTATCCGAATTGCAAATTAAGGACGAGTCGATTAACGTTTCGATGAGTGCCTTGCCTTCGGTTTCATTCGTGAACAGGGATTGTAGTTGTGAATGCCGTGAGTCGAAAGGTAAAAACCAATTGCTCATCTCATGAAAAAACGGATATGATTTCAGATTGGCAAACGTGGAATGAAACACATCGGCACCTTCGAGTTGCATTTCCGAGAACTCCTGTAGTTTATCGGTGAGGCCTGCATCATCGAATATTTTCTGCCATTCGGGATTCTTGTCTTCAAAACCGGTATCGGATATCCATTCGTCCAAGTTGATTTTCTTACCGATCATCGGACTCAATTTCATCATTTCAGGAATGATTTCCTCCGTCAGTTTTTTCGTGATCTTTTCGGTTTCGTGCGCTTGTATAAATTGGATGATTGCAGTCATCAGCCTCCGGCTGAAATCCGGATGGTCGGAAAGTAGTTTCAGGCGGTCGGTACATTCCGGATAAAGCGACCATCGCGAAATGTATGTTTGAAAAACAGGCAAGAGGCCTACGATAGCTCGCATAGCTAGATCGGCTGCTTTCGAATAGCACATATCGAGCAGAAACCCGATCTTTTTCGCGTCGAAACGTTGCAGTATGTTCAATGTTAATGCCGATAGTATCATACTTTTATCATGGAAATGAATAAGCGAATCATCCATCAGTTTTTTGTAGGAGTCTATTCGGTCGTCGTTGGCGCGGGAGTCGCTGAAAACAGCGTAGAATAAATCGGTTATCGTGTTTTCGTGGGCGCGGATGTTTTGTTGGGTGCGCGTTTGTTTATCGGAGCCCTCTTCGAGAAGATCGAGGAAAGAAAATGTTTCCGCCTGCTCAATCAACGCTTCCCTGTAGTGATCCAGCGTGAAAGAAGCGCGCACATTTTGCAGTCGCGATTTCTCATAAAACAAAGACGAACTGTTTTCCTTCAATACTTTTTCGGCAGCATCATCGGCCAACGTATATAAATCTCGTAAAAGTTGAGAATAAATACGATTTTGTTCCGGATCTTTATGTCCTTCCACAAAATAATGGATCATATATCGATAATTCGTTTCCAATTCGGTTATCTTTTCGATTATCATCCAATTTTGCGAAATATCGGCAAGCTCTTTTACATAGTTGATAGCGTCTTTGAGCTGCCGTTTTTCTATCAATGTATAAATGATCGCTAATTTATTTTTTGTTTCTGATGCTTGCATACTCGATAGTTCAATTTTTATTTCTTTATGATGAGGGTGGATGGAAGCGTCGTCGTCCACGGCAAAGCCGAACTGATAAGTTTGTCCCAGCCCTGGATTCCGATGATCATAAGGTCTTGATTCCGGATAAATTCATATTCAATCTTTTTATTATTGTTCCATAATGCAACACGGCCATCGCTTTTCTTTACGATATATTGATACATCTTTTGTATTGAAGAGTTTTGTAAAATGCCGATAGCATCCCAAATCATGATGGATACCTCCGGTTTAAGCGATAGTTGGTAAACATACGGGAAGATATACGTATCTTCTTTATCGAGAACAGGGATGAATACTTTGCGGCTTCCGTTAAATCCGTTATCGATAAAAACTGCGGTGACATTCTGATTGCGTTGTAAAAGAGAGGACACGTTTTTTAACGAGCGGGCTTCTTTTACTTCAAATTGCTCGTTGATATAGTCTTCCGAATTAACAGGATTACTTTTGAGCATCATGTATTTTTTCCAAAGGTTTTTATTAAATACATTACTCCCTATTCCGAGCAGCAGCAAATTACAATCTTGTTCTTCGGCAATATGTAAAATATCGTCTACAAAATCATCGGAGGTCTTTATAAAGGTCCGTATCGTTATATGGTTATGCTCACATTCTGCAATAATTTGAGAGAACAGTTCATTTTTATAGACTTCAATATCCCCGATGTGTTGTGCCTGGACTTCATCGATAAGATGTACCGCCGTAATAGACGATTTATCGGGTTTGGCCGCTAAAATTTCATTGATGAGGATTCCTAAGGCATTTCCTGTTTGAGGCTTTGAGAAACAAATCAACGCGTTGACCGGCGATTTCAATTCGGCGTCTAAATCTATTTTATTGATTATATTGTCAGCTAAGTCCATACTCTCAAATGTTATGCGTTTTTATTTAATGCCAGCTATTGATTAGCTGAGTATCCAACATCGAATCTTTATAACCTAAGAAATAAAGAATTCCATCGATACCGACCGTCGAAAGCGATTGTTTCGCGGTCTGTTTGACCTTCGGCTTAGCATGAAAGGCGATCCCCAATCCGGCGACACCTAACATCGGTAAATCGTTGGCTCCGTCACCAACGGCGACTGTCTGCCGGATATCGATTCTCTCCACTTGCGCTATTAACCGCAATAATTCGGCCTTTCGCTTCCCGTCGACGATATCCCCGATGTAGTTACCCGTAAGCTTCCCTTCGATGATTTCGAGTTCATTGGCATACATGTAATCGAAACCATACCGGTCTTTCAGGTAATTGCCGAAATAGCTGAATCCTCCCGATAGGATAGCTGTTTTGAATCCCACCTTTTGCAAGACTTTCATTAAACGGTCTAACCCTTCTGTAATCGGTAGGTTTTCGGCGACCTCCCGCAAAACAGAAGCTTCCAGACCTTTCAGTAAGCGGATTCGTTTGCGAAAGCTTTCTTCAAAATCAATATCTCCCTTCATCGCCGATTCGGTAATAGCCTTCATTTGTTCGCCTACGCCGGCCCGGATACCCAACTCATCGATTACCTCCGTCTGGATAAGCGTGGAATCCATATCGAAACAAATCAATCGCCGCATCCGGCGATACATACTTTCTTCCTGAAAAGAAATATCGAAATTCAAAGTCGACGAAAGCTCCAAAAAAGCCTCCTGCATTTGTTGACGATCGATGGGAGTTCCCCGAACCGACATTTCCACACACGATTTGGCGGCGCGCTGCTTTTCGTCTAACGGAATACGGCCTGTAAGTCGAACCATATTGTCGATATTCAACTTTTGGTCGGATACGATTTTCGATACGGCGGCAATTTGTTTGGCCGTCAATACACGCCCCAAAAGCGTAATGATATAGCGGTTTTTGCCTTGCATTTTCACCCAACTCGAATACTGTTGGTTGCTGATAGGGTTAAAGCGAACGGCTACATCTAACTCGTACGCTTTGAACAGCAAGTCTTTGAGGATATCGCCCGCATTTCCGTCTAACGTTCTGAACATGATTCCCAGTGAAATATTACTGTGGATGTCGGCTTGTCCGATATCGAGAATAAAAGCGTCATGTTTCGCTAAAATATCGGTTAAGGCAGCCGTTAAACCGGGTTTATCGTCGCCGTTGATGGTCATCAGGATAATTTCAGAATTTTCCATATCGAGTAATTTCAGATAATAGGCATGGATACCTGTGAATAAATGTCTTCTATGTCTTGTGACTGAATTTTATTAAAATCTTCCTCTCGAACCGTAATGATGAGTCCGGCCATATCCAATGCTCCCGGGCTGATTAATAGGCTTTTATTTCCTTCTTCATCATATTGTTTGGGGCGATGTGCCCTCCGAGGGTAGATATTCAAAATATACCGGTTCCTTTCCCGATACGCAATGATATTCATCATCGGTTCTTCTTCATCGGGTTGCCGGGTATGCAGGTATTGATATACATCTTCGAAGCGATCTTCCGCTTCTTTTTTATTCTCCGTTTCAATTGTAAGGCAAGAGCGCAGTTCATTATCTCCCTGAATCAGAACGGGCTCTTTCAATCCGGCTTGTAAATGGAAATGATCCGGCGCGGAAGCTCCGCATTTCGGCCCGTTATAAAAAACGATATAGTCCGGTAGTAATTCGGATAATGTCAGCATATCGCCGATTTTTTTTCGGATGCGTTGCGGAACATGTGAATGCAATGGTATCGTCAGATGATTCCGTAATATAGGATACGGATTACACAACACGATGTATTTATCCAGAAAGGGAATACCTCGTTGTTCTTTCGGACGATTCTCGGCGCAGAGAAAACAAGGGCGCTTTTCAATACTTTCGGTGTCTACTTTTGCAGCGGCTGATCGTATTCTGGATGGGTTAAATTGAACAGTAACCGATACGTCGCCCCATGCAAATTCTTTTATTTTATTGTTGTCGAGTTGCTCCAGTCCGGTTCGGAGTTGTTTCCACTCCTTTTTTTGAGCAATAAACAATTGGTTGATGTGTTCTTGGAAATCCATTATTCTTGTTTTAATCAAAGCAAAGATACAGATAATTTTAGAAACTGTTTTGAATTTTCCGAATGATCTGATTTTGTTTATTCTTTTATGCTGT
>ENA-UOOM01003541-UOOM01003541.1-fermentation-metagenome-genome-assembly--contig:-NODE-3541-length-11217-cov-78.488353_pt1 | contig 11217 bp, 11 predicted proteins | sample MGYA00245781_ERZ724031 | MGnify/ENA primary metagenome ERZ724031 (study PRJEB28704, sample SAMN03018317) | fermentation metagenome | biome: anthropogenic terrestrial biome; feature: soil... | reverse complement strand
ATTCCGGACGCGACGTTATGATCGATGCCCCCTCGCGCATTGAAAAAGAGCAGCTAGATGAACTGGGATTGATTATCGTAGAAAAAGAAAAATAAGTTTCGGCGAACAATAACATTAAAAAAGCTGCCAGAAGGCAGCTTTTTTAATGTCAGATCGAAAACCCTTCGCTGTATGTTTTCGTGAGGAATTTCGTCGCCTCGGGATCATCTACAAATGTTTGAGCTTGCGGATTCCATTTAACCGGACGTTTCAATTCAATGGCAATATTTCCGAGATTGCATGTAGTACACGTGCTATGGCCAATCTCTACGGGGACAATGGGATCAACATTTGATTTTATGGCATCGATAAAATTCTGATTATGCGGAACTCTCGTTTCATATCTTCCTTCCTGGTTTTCCGCCTTAGGAGGCATCAGGCTTTCGTCGGAAGCATGATAGAATTGTCTCGAAACTTCAATCCACCCTTTATCTCCCCAGAACTTAATTCCCAATGTTTTTTCCTCGTCAAACGGCTCGTTGGTCACAACTACTCCATTATCGTATTTGAACGTGAGAAATTCCGTGCCCGCGTAGCCGGCGGGAATGATTTCAACTGGACCGCTCTTATCCATCCCGATACCCCATTGAGCGATATCGAAGTTGTGCGCTCCCCAGTCGGTAGTGTATCCTCCGCCTAATCCCTTGTTGTAACGCCATTCAGCCCAATAACTTTCATTCTGCTCCGGATCAAGCGAGATGGGTGGATTCAACCGGGAATTGTAATGAAAATACTCCAACGGGCCTAGCCACATTTTCCAATTCAAATCGGCAGGTACAGGTTCTTCCGGCAGATCATACGGATGTGGTCCAGGGCCTACATAAGCATTCACTTTCTCAACTTTCCCGATCTTCCCTTCCTGAACCATTTTCACAGCATGTTGAAAATTCGGATCCGAACGTTGCTGGCTGCCTACACCAAGGATTACATTATTTTCGCGTACGGCCTTGACCAGTTCCTGACCCTCTTTTATCGTAAATGTTAACGGTTTTTCCAGATAAATGTGTTTCTTTGCTTTACAAGCATCAATGGCAATAAAAGCGTGCCAATGATCGGGTGTGGCAATCACAACGGCATCAATATCATCGCGAGCCAGAAGATCTTTGTAATTTTCATAAACATCCACTGAAACAGTTTTTTGCTGCGATCCATAATGATCGTTCAACCGTTTTAGAAAACGTTCCCGCTTAATACCGTATACATCACTTCCTGCTACAACCTCCACTCCTGAAATAGTCAGAAATGCACCCAACAGGCCTATACCCTGCTGACCTAAACCGATGAACCCTAAACGAGTGATACCATCGTCAATCTTCTCATTTCCCGATTTTTTGTTTGAGTTGCAGGAAGCCAAAAACTGGGGAAGCACCGTTACACCAACCACTCCAACGGTTGCTGATTTAATAAATTTTCTCCTTGTTAATTGATTGTTCATGACTTTAGATAAATAAATATAAGTTAATTTAACACCCGACACAGACCTTTCGACTTGCCTGGATTTTATTCAAAAATGGTATGTAAATATGGATCAGCAAGAAAAATAGTGAGGGTGTTTCTTAGAGAACACCCTCACCCCATAGATTACTCCTTTTAAAGAATGTAACCTTCAGTATAGGTTTTATTAAACAGCCTGTTTTTGTCTGCTTCCGGATCATCTACAAATTTTTCAGCTTTCGGATCCCATTTGATCGGACGCTTCATATCGTAAGCGATGTTTCCAAGCGTACATACCGTACAACTGCGATGTCCGATTTCAACCGGCACAACCGGATCGGTTTTCGTTTTTACAGCATTGATGAAGTTTTCCAAATGCGGGACTTTCGTTTCATATGCACCTTCTGTTTCTTCAACTTTAGGAGGTAACAAACTGTCATCCGAAGCTAAGTAGTGCCCCCTCGATACTTCAATCCAACCTTTATCACCCCAAAACTTCACACCTTTTGTTTGTTTTTCGTCGAAAGGTTCTTCAGTCATTACAGCGCCATCAGCATATTTGTACGTGAGAAATTTTGTATCTTGATATCCTGCGGGAATAATTTCCACCGGACCACTATTGTCCATGCCTAATCCCCATTGTGCAATATCAAACATATGGGCACCCCAGTCGGTAGTGAATCCACCCCCTAGCTCTTTGTACCAGCGCCATGCTCCCCAGAACTGTTCTTTTTGCTCGGGATCAAGTGAAATGGGCGGGTTTAATTGCGAGTTATAGTGTATAAATTCAGAGGGGCCCAACCACAGTGGCCAGTTCAAGTCGGCCGGAACGGACTCTTCGGGAAGATCATACGGTGTTGGGGGAGCGCCTACGTAAGCATTTACTTTTTCTATTTTTCCAATTTTTCCTTCTTGTACCATTTTTACAGCGTGCTGGAAATTAGGATCTGAACGCTGTTGGCTGCCAACAGCAAGAATTACTCCGTTGTTTCTTACTGCTTTTACCAATTCCTGGCCTTCCTTTATAGTAAATGTTAACGGTTTTTCGAGATAGACGTTTTTCTTGGCATTACATGCTGCTATGGCAATAAACGCGTGCCAGTGATCGGGCGTAGCAATCACAACCGCATCGATATCCTCGCGTGCGATCAAGTCCTTATAGTTCTCATACACCTCTACGGCTACAGATTTCTGTTGCGTGGCATTGTGATCGTTTACGCGTTTCAGAAATCGTTCCCGCTTGATACCGTATACGTCGCATCCGGCCACAACTTCCACATCCGACATTCCCATAAATCCGTTCAGCAAGTACATGGCTTGCTGCCCTAATCCAATAAATCCCAAACGAATAGGCCCATCGGAAACTCCACCGTCCTTCTTGTTCTGACAAGATGTTACAAACTGTGGGAATACAGCCACGCCAACGGCACCGATAGCTGCCGTTTTCAAAAATTTTCGTCTTGTTAATTGATTACTCATGACTTTTAGATAATTTTTTTTAAGTATAACTTTTTTCTTTCAACTTTACAAATATAACGGATAAATTCAAATGTAGGTCCATTTAATGCGGAAAAAATGTTTTAATAATGCTCCAGCTTTTTCCGGTTTAACACCTTTAATTCCTTTTTGTATAAAGAAATAACTCCATCGTTGATCATCTCGCCGATGGTCCGTGCAAGAGACGGACGCTGAACACCAAAATATTCGGCTAATTGCGTCTGAGTCCTTTTTAAAATAAAACTGTCCTGATCGGGAGAGGTGTTCTCAAGGATATACAAGGACAACTTCGCACGTAGGCTCTTGATGGAAAGCATTTTAATCTTCCCCGACAAAAAAACCGTCATGTTGGAATTCAGCCTCAAAAAGTTTCTCAGCAGCGTTTCATTCAACATCATTTCTTTGAGGAAAACAGATTTTGGGATCACGTAAACAACCGTCTTTTCCATTGCAATGGCATCCACAGGAAACCTGTGCTGGTCGGAAAAAATAAATGCAGGTGCTAATGGACGAACGGCCTCAATGAATTCAATTTCCACCAAATTACCCTCCGCTGTAATCATTTCGGTACGCACAATCCCTTCCGTCAATAAATAGAGAAAAGTGATGGTGTCTCCCTGCCTAACCACATGTTCGCCCTTCTGAAAAGTCAGGATTTCAGATACTGTGCCGGATATAAAATCCTCTAGGGTTTTATCGTCGATTCCGGAAAACAGCGGACAATCAGCAAGAATAGGGTTGTACATGTATTTTTTTTGAAAAGCAAAAATAACTAAATCTACACAAATAATCAAAGAAACATGTTTATTTACCGAATCAGTTACGTCTCGCATGTTATTCCTCCAAAGGGTTGTACCTACATCGTGAAAATTCAACAAATCATTTAAAATTACCTAAAAAAACCTCGTGTAACCTGGGTTACAAAAGTTCATAATTCTCCGGACTACCTTTGTGTCACTAAACAGTAACAATAAAAATAAAAAAGTAGTATGGATAAAATGTTTTGTTTTCAGTGTCAGGAAGCAGCAAAAAACGAAGGCTGCACCGTTAAGGGAGTATGTGGAAAAACTACGGAGGTGGCTAATCTTCAGGATTTGTTGTTGTTCTTATGCAAAGGGATTTCACATTATACCGTTCCGTTGAGAAAATATGGAATTGAAATTCCGCAGATCAACAAATTCATTACCGACAGTTTGTTTATGACCATTACAAATGCCAATTTCGACAAAAGCCGGTTTACCACACGCCTGCTTATGGCTTTCGAAATGCGGAATGCAGCTAGGGAACGCCTGGCAAATACGGGTACGGACATTGAAGGGATTACCTTTGACGGTGCTCTCTGGGTGGGAGAGACCGAAGTCGAAATAACAGAAAAAGCGTTCGAGGTGGGTGTGCTTACCACAAAAGATGAAGATGTACGCTCCCTTCGCGAACTCACCGTTTACGGACTGAAAGGAATGGCTGCATATGCCGAACACGCTTTCAATTTAGGTTACGAGGAAAACGAAATTTTCGCTTTTATGCAGCGCGCGCTGGTCGCCACAACCGACGACTCCCTTTCGGTTGACGAGTTGACCGCACTGGTTCTCGAAACCGGGAAATACGGTGTACAGGTAATGGCATTGCTGGATAGAGCAAACACATCGAGTTACGGAAATCCGGAAATCACAAAAGTAAACCTTGGCGTACGTAACAATCCGGGAATTCTCATCAGCGGACACGACTTAAAGGATATGGAAGATCTGCTGAAACAAACCGAAGGGACAGGGGTAGATGTTTACACGCACAGTGAAATGCTTCCGGCAAACTACTATCCGGCATTTAAGAAATACAGCCACTTCGTGGGCAATTACGGGAGTTCATGGTGGCATCAAACCGAAGATTTTGAGAATTTTAACGGAATTATCCTGTTTACGACCAACTGCATTGTCCCTCCCCGAAAATCATCCACTTACATCGACAGGGTCTATACAACAGGGGCATCGGGATTCGAAGGATTCAAGCATATCGGGGACCGAAAGGAGGGACAACCAAAAGACTTTTCTGCAATGATTGAACATGCCAAAAAGTGTGCAGCTCCCAAAGAAATTGAGACGGGTGAGATTGTAGGGGGATTTGCACATAATCAGGTCATTGCACTTGCCGATAAAGTAATTGAAGCAGTGGAGTCCGGCGCCATCCGTAAATTCTTTGTGATGGGAGGATGCGACGGAAGAATGAACGGAAGAAACTATTATACCGAGTTCGCTCAAAAATTACCCGGAGATACAGTCATCTTAACCGCCGGTTGCGCCAAATACCGCTACAACAAGTTACCGCTGGGTGAAATCAATGGTATTCCCCGTGTACTTGACGCGGGACAGTGTAACGACAGTTACTCGCTCGTAAAAATAGCACTTGCATTGAAAGAAGCCTTGGGATTAACCGATTTGAATGATCTCCCCATCGCTTATAACATTGCCTGGTACGAACAGAAAGCGGTAATCGTTTTGCTCGCCCTGCTCTATTTGGGAGTGAAAAACATTCACCTGGGACCGACCCTTCCTGCATTCCTTTCACCCAACGTGGTGAATGTGCTGGTAAACAACTTCGGTATCTCAGGAATTACAAGCGTGGACGAAGACATGAAACTTCTCCTCGAAACGGTGGAGAGCAAATGATCCGATTTACTCAAAAAGTGAAAGATATCGAAAAAATTCTAAACTGTAACCTGAGTTACAGTTTAGTTTCAATCTAAATAATATCTTTACCGCATCAATCATCAATTAAAACCAATTATGGCAACTTTTGAACCTGCAAAAATTTTTACGATGGAAGATTCAATTGAATATTCCTCCGGAGGCGTTATCAGCAAACAAGTTATAAAAAAGCAATCGGGAAACGTCACGTTGTTTTCTTTCGATAAAGACCAGGGACTGACGGAACACACCTCGCCCTATGATGCGATGGTATACCTGCTGGACGGTGAGGCAGAAATCCGCATAGACGGCAATCCTCACCATTTGAAAAAAGGTGAGTGCATCATTATGCCTGCCGGGTTCTCTCATGCACTCTATGCTATTGAGCCGTTTAAAATGGTGTTGACAATGATTAAGCAATAAATTTATGAGTGAAGTAATCAACAACTCGTCGCAGCGCAAAGAACTGTTGCGACACCTTCTCCTCCGTTTACACGAAGGAGAAAACCCCGAAGTGCTGCGACAAAGACTTATCGAAGTGCTCCGCAACATCCCATACAACGAAGTGGTGGAAGTTGAACAGGAACTCATCAATAGCAACGCACTTACCGAGGAAGAAATTCTCGATTTTTGCGATTTGCATACGGCTGTACTCGACGGTAGCATCGATTTGGGTGGTGCCAAACCCGTTCCCGCAGGGCATCCGGTGGACACATTCAAAAAAGAAAATCAGTCATTAAAAAGAGAAGTAATTAAAATCGCCGGCCTGTTTGATAACGTAACTGACCTTAGCGAAAAACAACTGCCGGGATTTATACTGCAGCTTCGTACAATATTCAATAACTTATCCGATGTGGATAAACACTACAAACGGAAGGAATATCTGCTTTTCCCCTTTTTGGAGAAACACCTTATCACAGGCCCTCCAAAGGTGATGTGGGGTAAACACGACGAAATCAGGGATTTGTTGAAAAGTTCTTTTGAAGCGCTGGAATCACCCGTTTCAACGGTGGAAGAAATGAAATCCCTTGTTCAGCTCGTACTTGCTCCGGCCGTTGAGATGCTGGACGGAATGATTATGAAAGAAGAGGAAATTTTGTTTCCAATGGCTATGGACACATTAACCGAAGAAGAATGGTACAAGGTCTATCAGGAAACGCCAGAATTCGGTTACTGTCTTTTTGATCCGGAAGACGAATGGCAACCGTCAGATGCGAAAGCTGAAAAACAGGAGTACATAACCGCCGATGCTATACGCCTTTCCTCCGGAGCATTTAATCTCGCCGAGCTGGAAGCCCTTTTCTTACATCTTCCCATCGACATCACATTTGTAGACAAATATGATAAGGTACGTTTCTTTTCTCACAGCCCCAAAAGGGTTTTCGAGCGAAACCGTTCCATTATCGGACGTGATGTACGGATGTGTCATCCGCCGGGAAGCGTGCACGTGGTAGAGCAAATACTTTCCGATTTCAAAAGCGGGAAAGAAAACAAAGCCGTTTTTTGGATGTCGAACTTCATGGGGCGGTTCATCTATATCGAATACTCGGCTGTACGCGGAAAAGAAGGGGAGTACCTGGGTGTTGTGGAAGTAACACAGGACATCACACAAATGAGAAAACTGGAAGGCGACCAGCGACTGCTTTCGTATGATCACAAATAAATCCGACATCACTCCCGACACCAAAGTTGCCGATTTATTGAATGAATTCCCGCAACTGGAAGAGCTTTTGAAACATTTTTCTCCTGCTTTTGCCGCGTTAAAAAACCCCGTATTGCGAAAAACGGTAGCGAAGGTAACCTCGTTGCAACAAGCGGCAAAAGTGGGAGGTGTAAATATCGTGGAGATGGTTGATGCGCTCCGAAAAGAAGCAGGACAATCGCCGCTTGGAGATAGTTTCTGTCCCGGCAGTGAAGATATCCGAATCCCATTTTCGGAAAAAGCTCCTCAAAAAGTCGTTACGCACAGGTTGGATGTCCGCCCGATTATTGAAGCCGGAGAACATCCTAAAGACCAGGTTCTCGCTCTCGCCAATGAGTTAAGCCAGGGGGATTGTATGGAGTTTATCTCCTCGTTCCCCCCCACCCCGCTTATCGATTTGCTGCAAAAGAAAGGCTACAGCGTAACGATGCTCGCTCCCGATAAAGGAGTCGTAAGAACATTTGTAGAGAAAAAGTAATTTGCGTTTTTTGATGATAATCGGACGCAAATAGAAAACGGTAGATGCCGATATCAATGTGGGATGTATCAGCACAGCCCTGGCCCATTTAGGTAATATCGCCCAGCGTACAAAAACTACATTCAGGACCAATCCTGTGAACGGACATATCATTAACAACCGAACAGCTGATAAACTCTGGAGCAGGAAATATCAAAACGGCTGGGAAATGAAATTGTAATGTTGAAAGTTATATGATTGCGGAGTTTGGGTTATTTCACATTATATGTTTCAGTTCGTTAGATATTGCCCTATTGATAAACTCATTAATAGTGGTTCCTGTATTGGCAGCAATAGTAGCGACACGGCCATGAAGTTCTGAAGACATTCGTAAATTAAGCTTTCCGCTGAACGGTTTGCGTGGTTTTACCCCACGATCTTCACAACTTGCCAGATAGTCCTCAATAGCTCCCTCAAAATCTTTTTTCAACTCCTCTACGGTTTCACCTTCATAGGAAATCAAATCATTGTGCATACCAAAAACTTTACCGTACAGACAATTATCTTCTTCGCTGTACTCCACACTTCCAACGTATCCTTTGTATTTTAACTGTCCCATCATCTCCTCCTTTTCCTGCTTTTATTATTTACATTCTTCTCTATAAGGCGATGTTCACGAATAAACGAAAGCATTTGCTTCATTACATATGAGCTCAGCCCATCCGTACTAACAAATTCAACGCGTGAACCGGAAGTACCACCTTTTGTTTTCTCTACATAACCTAATATTCCAAATAGTCGCTTCACTTCTTCAATAGTACCACAAAACAAGTTATTTACGGAAATTTTTCTTTTTTCTTTAAAATGTTTTGTTAGACATAAGCATTACCAGCCCATCTGGGTGATGGATTGTAAACTGAAGGTTTTACCTCGAGTACATACGTCAATCAGCAATCAAGCGTTTAAACTATAATAAACTCAAGCCCGAATATTTACAATATTATTTCAATAATTTTGTTATAAATTCAACCCGCTCATGCTCACCGCCGTTTCGTAATATAATTACTATCCAAACAAAAATGTTGAACAAAAAAATCTGCTAATTAGGAAAGGTTTCTTTCAATGTTGTAACTTTGTTGTGGAGGCAATGAATAGCTGCGCTTTTTGAGGGTAAAATTTCGATATTTATTTTAAATTAAATTAGTTAAGTTGCATCTTTGTAAACCGATAATGAATGTGTATAAGGAAATTCAATATGATTTGCACAGTGGTGTAATTTTTCCGATCGGCTATATCCCTTCCGGAAAATCATGGACAGGCTTTCAAAGCATTTATGACGGGTATGGCTATTTTTTAATATTAAGGGAAAACAACAAGAATAAATCCAAACAATTGCATACATGGTTAAAACCAGGGACAGATATAAAATTAGAGAAAATTTTGGGCGAAGGTGATAATTTTCAGGCAAAAGCAGGTGAAGAGGGGCAAACTAGTTTCACATTGGAAGCGGAGAACAGTTATTCACTTTATAAATACAAAATAGTGCAGTAACATAGCCTGTATGCAAGAGGTACCGGATTGTGAAGGATGGATAGTCACAAAAGATAGGTTTTTCGCCATCGGCACATGGCATGTACCCGGTTATGTATTTACCCAGGGACCCGAAGTTGACAGCCTTACTTATGTCCGGAATGAATCACTTTATGAATGTAGAGGATGCGATAAGATTTGTTTATCCTCGTGCAGGTCACAAGCCCCCCTCTAATATCGAAGAAGACGCATATCATTTTATCGATAAATATTTAAAATAAAAACCATTTACATAATAAATTTAAAATGAAAACATTAATTAGTCAGCCCTTAAAAAGTGTTCAATCGTCTATGATACAGTAAAATAATAGATATTTTCCTTGGTTATATCTGCAAGTTTTCGTAAATTTGAGATATAAATCTTGCAGAAAATCATGCTGGCAAAACAACAAGACCGTTCACAACACTCATTGTTCTTTTCACTGGAAAGCACATTGAATCATAAGCACCCGCTATTCATTCTGGCCAATAAAATTGATTGGGAGATGTTTGAAAGAGAGTTCTCACCCCTGTATTGTCCCGATAACGGACGTCCGGCGAAGCCCATTCGCCTGATGGTGGGATTATTGATCCTGAAACACATCCGAGATCTCTCGGATGAAAGCGTGGTGGAACAATGGAGTGAAAACAATTACTACCAGTATTTTTGTGGTGAACAGGAATTCCAACCTCGTGTTCCTTGTGAAGCGTCAGAGTTGGTTCATTTCCGTCACCGCATCGGCAAAGAGGGTATTGAGCTGATCTTAAGGGAGAGCATCCGTATCAATGGTAAAGACTCGAACGACAAGGACGTTTACATCGACACCACTGTCCAGGAGAAAAATATCACCTTCCCCACGGATGACAAACTGGCAAAGAAGATTATCAAGAGGTGCTGGAAGATAGCAGACAGGAACAGTTTGGATTTGCGCCAAAGTTACACGCGAATTTTAAAAGATCTTTCCTACGATCAGCGCTTCCGAAATCACCCACGAAACAGGGGTAAAGCCAGGAAAGCGGATAAGAAAGTGAGAACCATAGCCGGACGGCTGGTACGCGATGTGGAAAGGAAGCTGGGTACCATGGTTGATGGTTACCGGAATGAACTGGACCTGTACAAGCGGGTACTGGCCCAGAAGAAGAAAGACAAGAACAAGATTTATTCACTGCACGAGGTGGATGTGCAATGCATCAGCAAGGGGAAAGAGCATAAACTGTACGAGTTTGGAAACAAGGTATCCATCACACGAACCGGCAGCGGTGTAATTGTTGGAGCACTGAGTTTTAGAAATGAATTTGACGGGCACACGCTAGACAAGGCTATCGAGCAAGTGGAGAAGTTGACGGAAAGAAAACCCCGAAACGGTATCTGCGACAGGGGGTACCGGGGAAGAAGTAAAGTCAGGGATACACTCATCCACATCCCCAAATCCTTTTCAAAGGCTCTAAGCACCTATAGGAAGAATAAAGAGAGAAAGTACTTCCGCAAGCGGGCAGGTATTGAGCCGGTAATCGGACACCTGAAAGAAGATCACCGTCTCTCCCGCAATTACTACAAGGGAATTGTCGGGGATGAGATCAATGTTATGCTCGCAGCTGCCGGATTCAACTTCAAAAGGATGATGAACAAGTGGAAGTCATCTTTTTGGCTCTTCCTTGAAAAGATAATTGTGTTCCTGAACAGGCAACTTCACCCCATCAGGGACAGTATAATTTTACAAACCATATAAAAATGGGCTTTTTAAGGCTCGACTAATTATTGTTTTAACATTAGGTATCATGGCGGTATCTGCGTGTACAGAATCAAAAAAAAAGACAGCAGAGCGTGTTATCTCGGAAAA
>ENA-UOOM01003539-UOOM01003539.1-fermentation-metagenome-genome-assembly--contig:-NODE-3539-length-11223-cov-7.660369_pt1 | contig 11223 bp, 13 predicted proteins | sample MGYA00245781_ERZ724031 | MGnify/ENA primary metagenome ERZ724031 (study PRJEB28704, sample SAMN03018317) | fermentation metagenome | biome: anthropogenic terrestrial biome; feature: soil; material... | reverse complement strand
TAGCCGGTTGGTAATATTACATTTGCCAATTAATCACCCCCTATGGGGAAGGGAGGCGGGTAAGCCTCCCTAAGATCACGCATTGGTGGTCAGAGTCTTAACTACATCGGGGAACAGAGTGGCGAAGCCGGTTACTTGTGACAGTACGATAGTTTCAAACTGGCTCTTTATCATCCGATCAGTTTCAACGATGTCCGCGCCGATCTCCGTTACCTGCTCTAAGGCATATTTAGGGTCAATAATAAGCACTTTATTGGCAATAGTATCCGAAGGCAGGTAAACATAACGCATCGGGCCGGAGAATACGTTCTGAGCCAGATTTGCGCCGCCACCGACAGGAGTTCCGCCGTTCATAGCCGCCATTAAGGTTAAGGGATCAATAACCGGAGGCTGAATACCCAGAACCTTAGTCAATTGGGTTTCATCCACAATGGCAGTAGTGCCTTTGTACGGATAGAACTTCAGCCGGAATTTTAACCAGCTTTCCCAATCGATAGCACCAGAAGTACCGCCAAGGGTAGTAAGATTATAATTGGTTGCCGCAGTATCGGTGTTGCCATCTCCGCTGATTAAAACATTTACTGCATCTTCGGCCAGGTCAAGCCCGGTCTGCTGAAGAATACCTTCAATCAGTAGGGCAAGCATGTCGATGCGAATCCGTCTTACATACTCATAAGACATATCAATAGCGCGGCCCTTTTTGTTTAGGGTTACGGAATGTTCATGCCCCGTGATGGTAGTAGTCGGAATCTCTGTGCCCTGAGGAACACGTTTTTTCTGCTTGGCGGCAGCGGCAAGGTCTACATAGAAAGTCTTATAGGCATTGCCAGTAATGGGTGTTTTAATTGCCACCAATTCATTGAGGATATCAGGAGCTTCCAGTGCCATACGGGCAGTCCGGTTGATAAATTCGGGGAAAAGTACGTCTGAGTTTGAAGTGCCAAGGAAAAACTTATCTACGGTATCAGCGTACATTCCCTTTGCAGGATTGCTTTTGGTCTGGATGCCAGCTGCCAGCATTTGCCGCTCATAAGCGTCCAGTTTTCCGAGCCAAGCATCAGCGCCCACATACTGATTAGAAGGGTCAAGAATCTCCAAGTGCTGCGATAGGGTTCTCCCTTCTTTATAGGCTTCTTTATAAATATTGGTCCCAGTTCCTAACTGGTCTTTAAGTCCAAGATAACCATTTACTTTAGTTTCAGCCATCTTAAATGTCACTTCCTTTCAAATAATCAGAAAATAGAAAAACCCGCCTGTTTAAGCGGGTCTTACGTTATTTAGTTATGAGGCAAAAACTATCTGCTCCCAGACGGAGAGCCGATTTTTACAATTGCCTTATGATTAGTTGCATCAACGGCAACGGCAAGGAGGCCTTTATTGGTGGATGATTTCGCGCCTTTTCCTGCGCCATCGGTTTCCACCCAGTCGCCGACTTGAACTTCATTGGCAGCAGTAGCATCATGCTCAATATCGATTTCAGCGTATCCGGCATCCTGAACACCGACATAGCCATCGGATTCATATCTGCTTAAAACGCCAATGGGAGTACCAGCATCGTCACCAGTTCCCACTTCGCCATTTCCGGTAATGGCAAGTAATTTACCTTCATCGGTTGTAGCAGTAATATCACTAGCCGCTTTAAAGGTAGTGGCATGGAAACCAATACCTCCACCGTTGCAATAAAACTCTTTAGCATCTGCATAAGTCATGGCCATTCTTTAAACACTTCCTTTCTTAATTAGCTAGTTGCGACAATCCCGAACGCCTGTAAAGCGTCGATAATCGCGTTTATAGCAGTCCTAGCTTCTGCGTCGGTAGTAGTGCCCCCGGTCGGGTCGGCAATAAGAGCTGCCTGGGTACCGCTAGCAACCTTCGCGCCAGCACCATCCAGTTTGTTTAGTTCGGCAGCGGAAGCGGTCAGGTCAACTCCGCCAAGGACTATTCCTGTAGCTTTAATTCCTTGCTTCATCTATCGTCTACCTCCCAACCTTATAAAGTTCGGGGTCTACGGCTTGTTTGAGTTCACTACCAGGCAGGTTCAATTCCTCGCCCTTGGTGTGGCCTTGGGGAATACCAAGTTTAGCCAACGCAGATGCCTCCCACGCCTCGCCCATCTCCTTGATTTCATCAATGGACAAACTGGCAAACATCTTCTTGTAGGCGTCCTCTTTAAAATCGTTTCCCTGATCCCGAACACCCGATTTAAGAGCGGCACCAATTACATCCTCACGATATTTCTTGCCAAGTTCGGCTTGTGGTGTCAGTTCTTCAACCTTGCTCGACAACTCTTCAATTTTAGTTGTCAACGCGGCAACAGAATCAACCTCTGCCGCTTTCAGATCAGCTTTAAACTGAGCATTTTCGCTTAAAGCGTTATCATACAGTTTCTTTTCTTCATCAGTCATTGACATCTGTACTTCACTTCCTTTCGTTGATTTAGCCTTTAGAGCCTCATTTAAGGTTCCATCAAGCGCATCTGCCATCAAGTGTTCGTGTCCTGCGTCAAGTAGTTCTTTCACGGCCTCTTTATGCTTCTGCGTCAACTTCGCCATTGTCCAACCTTCGGGCAGTTCCGTTTCTGAGTACATTGAGTGGTACAGTTGATGCAACTCGCTTGCATCGCGTAGATTCTCGCTTGTAATTTGGAATGTCGCAGAGGTTGAGGACAGGCAACAAAAAACTGGTGCATCTTTGTTCACCAGTTTCAGGTCTGCTATATTATTAAGTCTTATTGGAGCATCTTTGCCGCTTGTTTGTCGGTTGCTTTCTGATAACGCTCCTGCACTTGGATATGCACCAGCGCAAACAAGGGAATTTTCCGGCATATGGCTATTATCAACTCTTGGGGACGGTGCAGCCTTAGCAATTACATAACATAATTCTCGTCTTGCTCCACCATCAAGGTCGTAATATTTTCCTGGCCAGTGCTTACAGTTTTCGTAGTCCCGAATATCATTACCACATATTGAGCATTGGCTAAATCCCCACGAAACACCAACAGATGAGTCGTGAAGAATACCACTGTTTATTTGTTGGTCGATAACATCAGTATTGTATTCAGGTACATAAGTTGGCGTACCCGCCTTCATATACCACCAAGCATCCAAGTGGGTTTCGCCATTTTCTTGAACAAATTCAGCATCGAAAAACCGTCCGAATTGAACGGTTACTTTCTCGACCCATGAATTGCCGAAAGTATGATCAAATATCTGCACAGTGTCACCATTTTGGGCATCTTGTAAATATTTTTCTAGTGCCGACAAATCAAACTTTAAAAACCGAGAAGGTATAAATTCAGTCCCTATTAACCGGAACTTATGGACATATACTTCGTCGGCAGTCAACGGTACTTTAGCCATCATATTTATCTTCGCTAATTGTTCAGGTGTTGGTTTTGCCAAAACAAGCACCTCCTTTCATTTCCATTGTCACACCCATGCAATCAAGCGGTTTACTTACTGAACCGCCATAACTGCACCGCCTGACGGCATCCTTTATTTGTTCCTCTGACAAGGATTTCTTTGCTTCAAGGACAACTCTATCCATCTCATCTTCGGTTAGCATCTAATCACCTGCCTCTTGCCATAAAACGGCCAAATCTTCAAGAATGTCCGTATAATATCTATAATGACCATCTTCACCTTTAGGGTTTACACCTATAGATTCTAATGTGGCATATGGATTCATATTTTCACCTTCCTCTCTACTGCGTAGCCGGTGGACTGCCATGCCGCCTTTGCGGTGCAGTTCCGGTTTCCCTACTCTTTTTGCGTTCAACTTGCATTTCCTCCCAACCGTCAGGCTTGCCGACTAATCCAAACTTCTCGCGCATCATTTTGGTGCGTTCCTCGTCGCTTATATCGCCTTCGTCGCGAGCTGCGTAAAGCACATCCTGGAAGGTCTGAATTTCGGCTATAATCTGATAGTCAGAGCGAAGATCAACAGTCTTAAACTTAACGTCCACCCAGCCTTGTATGCCTTCAAGGTTTAGAGCCTGCGTTAAAGCGCGCTCCAAGATGGCTTCAACTACCTTCTGTACCGATTCAATGCCACGGGAATAGAGCTTCATCTCTGCACTGTACGACTCTTTACTGGTATTTTCACCACGCCCGAGAATGGTCGAAAGGGTTTTGAGTGCAGCAGCCATGGATTGTTCAATTACTTTGAGAATTGCATCCACCTTAATCGTTGTACTGCTACCTTCGCCCAACAAGCCCATTTTGAGCGTGTCCCAGCCAATGAGGTAATCGTCTGGTTTGAGATTCCTTAAAGTGTCCTGCACCTGTCTCAAATAATTATCGGTAGCCTCTTTATACTTATCCGGGTCCTGCTTTACCGATTCCGGCAATTGATTAGAGAAGGCTTCTTCAATCAGCGTGCCGGTAACGCGCGGATACCCTGCCCGATGGACAACGGCCATGAGGTCATTCATAAACTGGATTTGGAAAACAATGATCTGTATCAGACTTGCCATAGGCGGGCTTCCATAAGGGTCATCCGTGTCGGGGTCTATGGGCTGATAATGAATTGTAGGATAGTCTATTTCGACATATCCGGTACCGGGAGCGGTTTGTCTCTGATGTGGCACCAGCCGGTTTTCTCTGCTCTGAAAGTAAACCGTACCTGCATCGAAAACTTGCATCCGGTCGAGCTTACCGGCTTGATTCAAAACGTTTTCCAGTGAGCAGCCACCGCGCATCATTACGTTTAACAGCAATTGGCCGGTCGTTAATTCCATGCCTTTGGCCTGTTCGAACCGTCCACTATTAGGAGGATGATTGAGCCGCCAAAGGATTTGGTCTAAAACCCGTTGTCCCCGGTCGTTGTGTTCGCCGGTTATCTTTTTCGCATCGAATTCCACTCCGGAATTAGCCACGCGGAGAAATTGCCAGATAGCATAGGAAGTTTCAGGCTGCGAGTGCCGCAAGATGTCTAAAATATCATTCAGGGAGTAATATTTAAAAAGCGAGGGGTCGAGATTACGCATCCTGCCCATCCGCTGTTCATGTTTTCTAGGCAGGTAAGCCAATGGTATCCAGCTTTGCTCATATTGCTGTGTATGTATCACACCTACAGGAGTAACGTTGGGGCTGCGCGCCGTTTCTCTCTTAGGCGCAAATCTTGCAAAAGGATTTTTCAAATAGTTCACCTGCCTTTTTACCAATTGCACTGTACGCCGCTAATAGCGGGTAGTACGCGATGTTGAAAGTCTGTTTTTATTTGAGCGAATAATGCCGTAACCATCTGCAACGCTTCTGGTTCATCATCATATTTAAGTGCGCCCAAATAAATAAGCCCCTCTATGAGGGACTTTTGGCTTTTATGGAATTTTAGATAGCCGTTTTTAATCAACGGCTGAAGTTGGGCCTTTATTCGGGTATGTTTGTCGCCCCTTGGCTTTGGCTCTGTTACGATATTAATATAGGTGCCGTTTTTGGCCGACGCTTTTTGGACATTACCGGCAAAGTATTCCTGGAAGGCCACACCTTCAATATAAAACTCCTGATAATGGAAGAAATTCTCTTTAAGAAACAGGTCTTTAATTTGCTCGTCCGGTGTCCGTCTCTTGGCGTCGGACTCGACAACGTACAAATAGCCGTTAACATCACGGCCAACACTGCATATACTAGAAAGGTCGCTTTTATCGTTCTTGCCCATTGAAGGGTCAAGCGCACCCTTAACAACGGTCAAGGTGGGCAATTTCTCATAGTATTGAAAGTCATCCGGTGTTATCCAGCTAGAATCTGGGTCAATCGGCTCGTTCTGATATTCTGAGTTATAAGCGGCAGGGCCGAGATCGATGTATTTGCGCTTATAGTAATAGAGGTCCTTTGCTTCTGGCCATATAACCTCTACCCCGGTAGTCATTTCTCCTCTATGGGCTTCAAAAAACTCTCTGGCCTCTTTTATATTGCCTGCTTCACCCGTCACTGGGTCAATTTTTTTACTTTTGGTCAAGTCCTTGTATATATTGGCCCACTCATCCCAAAGCGGAGAATCAGAGTCTTTTATTACTGCCTGATATTTTCTCGTTCGGTACCCAGGCTTTTGCAGCAAATTGTTCAATAAGGAATCGTAATGCAGGATGGTTCCAATCACCACGACATCTGTATTTTTAGAACCGGCGTTCATTACAACCTTATTAAACCAATTCATTAAATACTTGCGCTGGTCCGGGCTGCGTACATTTTCATCATTTTCTACGTCATCAAGGATTATCAAGTCAGGCCGATACTGCTTATGTTTGATACCACGAATCTTTTTACCAGAGCCTTTGGCGCATATCAGGACATCGTTTTTTGTCAAGATAGCATCGGTTTTCCACGTTTCTTTGCCCTTTAAAGAACCAAAGTCCTCTAATATGTATTCATTTTCTTCCAATGCGGTTTTGACTTGTTTTAAGTCATCTACAGCTTGGTCGCTGCTGTCTGAAACCAACACGATGTAATGCTTTTTGCCATACACTGCGTTGTTGGCAGTATAAATCGTGTTCCATGAAGTAGATTTAGCTGATTCACGGGGAGCAGCAATAATTTCAGTCGTCCCGCCGCCATGATCTTCAATCCAGCGCATTTCGGCGTACTGTTCATGATGAAATTGGCAGGGAGGCAACGATGCATATTCGCTAAAATAGGCACGTCCGAAGAACTCATAGTCTAACTGGCCCAATTGTCTGCGGATTCCATCGGGCCCGGTGAGTGGATTATTCAAAAGAATCTGTTCAACGTCCTCGGGCATGAAGTGTTTATCAAGATACTCAAATATTAACTCAGTTAAATATTCGTTGTAATCCTGCATTACTAACCACTCCCCAACTCTGGCCGCTTGCCTCTCTGCCGATAGAGGTCAACCAACGACTGCCCGGCCTCAACCGTATGCGTATGCTCAACCTTCTGGGTCCTTTGGAGGTGCCCGCTCATTTCAAGCATCATCTTTGCCGCATTGGTATCTCCTTCCAGTGCCACATCTACCTGCTTCTGTGCTATTGGTAAAGCCGCTTGGAACACCGTTGCCGCAAATAATTCGTTGTAAGCCTCCTTAAATCGCGCATCTCTGAACAGCGTGTAGTATGTCTCTCTGCTGATGTCGGCTAATTCGCACCGCCTTTTAACTGTCAACGAGCGGTTTATAGGGTCTGCGAATACGGTTAACAGCCTCACGCCAGCATCAGTTACCTCACACTGAGCCGCTATGACCTCCACCTTCTCCGGTGGGATTACATTTGCAACCGGTAATGTTCTTTTGCCTGCCATATTGTCACCTCCCTTGTTAATGGCATAAAAAAACGCCTTATAATAGGCGTTAGGTTGCATCATTCATCTGAACTTGTAAGTAATTTTTATATGTTGCCCTGAACTATTAGGCAATCCCGAATAGTTGCTGGATTCTATTTAAGCCACATTATCCCAATGTCACCCAGGTAATCGTTAAAATCTAGCGGTTTGGGTAGCGGAGCTTCATTGAAGGTCTTGTCAACCCACATTGTTCGGCATTTCAGCTTGCCTTTATGCCAAACATACAGCCAAACTACATGAACCGGTTTCTTCTCTGCGCGCACCTCATTAGTTGCGTCCTTAATCATTCGCTTAATGGCGGTTTTATTCTTCTTGTCCACCACCACATGAGCCACAAATCGTTTACAGATCGGGCACGAAACGTCCTGAATCTCTGTGATTTGGTACATTATATCCCTCCTAATTGCGTAGCCAACTTATAAATCTGGCAAGGGCAGAGCTGGCTTAATGTTTATTCGCCTGAAAGTGGTTTTAACTCTTTAACCAGATTTCTTGGTTCAACAAGCTCCGCATTTTTAATACGAACACCGCTCGAATTCATAGTTATTAAATCTGTTCCTACCGTTAATTTAAGTGGTTCGCTTTTCCCAACCAATGCCATGCACTCTTGCACATGATGCACTGTTTCATGCAAACAATTAGTAACCATGCGTTTTATAGCCGTTTCCTGCCTATCAAGCAGGCCAATACCCTCAATGATATTGAGTAGCTGGCCCTTCACATCATTGAGCAATATATTTGCCATTAAAGCGTCGACATAACCGACTTGAGTCTTATCAAAGATAATTGCTTCTTTCGGGATTTCATTGACTCCTACAAAACCGGAACATTCTACCTCTTCGGATGAAACTCTTTTACCAAAATTCATTCTTTACCATTCCTTTCTTGTTTGAAATTCACTTTTCTTTGCCTTGCCCTTGCCCAAACAAAAAGCCGCCGATTTACCAACTTCCATGGCTGTATTCACAGTTGCAGAAGTCTAACCGACGGCCTTTGGTTCAACAAAGTATATTTGTGAGTGGCCCGGGGACTTCCACCCCGGGACGGTTGCGATTTATGGCCTATCATGTCCATTACCCGGCACTATCGGCCAGATAATGGCTCACAACAACTACCAACGGTAAAATTATGCAACCTGCGCCGAACCTAGCGTCTTTAACGAATTCCGCCACCACCCACTTGTGCCTATAGCACCATAGATAATATAGTCAAATCCGACTTCCGGTGAGTCTTACACCGTGATCTGAGGAATTGCACCCACTTTCAGTCGGTATTTGCTATCAAGTTAAATGCGGGGCAGGGCGGCCTTCGGCATGACCGCCCTTGCGTGCCGGAGGTAAAAACACTAACCCCGCAAATCTTAATCTCTATTCGCCCATGGTGTTAAGCATGAGTATCACCGCCTAACGCGATTATTCGCTATCTAACACCCAGTAGCCAGTACCGGTGCCTGCTCCTGCGCACCCATCTGCCAGCCTTCTTGAGCTCAAAATATTGTCTACGAGTTATCTGTTTCAATCCGTTACCTCCTTACTCCACTTAATCAATCCCCAGACAGCCAGCAAGAAATAAACTGCAAACAAAAAAGCCTGAGCACAAAGCCCGGCTCGAAAGTCGATTATATAAAACACCCGCGTTCGTCGCCATTCAGAAGATAATTCCGAAGGCGTTCGGATAGGTTTTGATCTCGCAGTTCATGAAGGATATCCGCCTGTCGCTTGCTTATCACCGGATAACCATATTTCTCTATAACCTGTTTAAAAGTCATCTTAGGCGTCCGTTTGACTACATTTGGCCAACTAAGAGCAAAACTTCTTACTTCGGGGTACTCCAAGCCGGTATCACAGAATACCGCAGGTACTTCGGGGTACATCGAACGGACGATATTGAGCAGAACCGTTGAGTCCTTGCCGCCGGAAAAGGAAACATAAACCCGACCGTTCCAATGCTCGTACCATTCCTGTATACGGCCACGGGTAATAATTAATTTATGCTCCAAGTCTAAGGCTTGAAGTTCTCGTAATTCACTGTATTCCATCACGCATTCACCCTATCGCCCTTTCCGGGTCAATTTCAAAATACCTGAAACTAGCCTTAAGGAATGCTACGATGCTACCGTTGTTCGAGTCAGGTAGATTTTCTAAATGCTCGACAACCTTCTCCTGCCATTCGTCTAATTCAATATCCCTATCATGGAAAATCTCGATAGTTCGTTGAATATAGATTAAATTCTCTTTACTAACTCTCATATGTTCTTTATTGAAATAAAACTCATATGCTCTTAAATAAAAATCAATGAAAGGGTCGTCATGTTCAATGACGTATAAGTTAGTCTCTGTAGTATTCTCTGTGTAATCTCTGGTAATGGTCGGGTCATATTGAACCGTTGCATCGGCGCAAAGTGAGCCGTCCATCGTATCAATTTGACACTTTGGTGGATTATCAAGGGTTTCCAGTTTTTCATAGTTTAATCTGTACCATTTTGTACGGTCTATTTTAAGTTTGTTGTAATTACCGCTGACAACCCAACCGTCTTTTTCCAGCTTTATAAAAGTGCGTTTGATTGTGCTTACGCTCCAAAACGGAAACTGTTTCTGCCATTCTTCGTAAGTGTTATACGTCCAGTAATAGCCATCACGATAATTATTTCTGGTTTCTTTGTTGTGTTCTAGCCAATAATTTAATTGTTGAACAATGATTGACTCATTCAACCCTATCTTTTCGGCTAATTCCGTGTTGACTGTTATCGGCTTTTTATTAAATAAGATACTCAATACATTCACCTATCCCCTCGGTGTACTCCCATAATAAATAAGCCATGAGCAAACGGCAGGGATTACCGTCTTTCGGTAGCTAACCTATCTCATGGCATAAAAAAAACACCCTCCACAGAAGGTGTCTTGTTATCAATGTAATAGACTTGTCTGATGACCATTTACATTCAAAACCTTTAGCTTAGGTGGCTTGTCTCTACTCTCTTTCCCCGCCTTCTCTATTTGCTCTTTTGCGCGGGCGATCTTACAATCCCTTTCGGTATAAAACATCGTCTTGAAATACTGATACTTGGTGATATCGCCGCCATTCCAGTATATCTCCGGATTGACACAATACTTTTGAACCCCGCCACTTTCACCCTGAAACAGAATGTTCTTTTCGGTCAATGACTTTAATATCCGCTTAGTTTGCCGCTGCTCACGGTCTATGATATGGGCTATGTCGTCTAACTCTAGCGGCCTCACTTGCTTGCCCCTACGCTTCTCCACTAAAAAATTAGAATTGATCTCGCAATAAGGGAATAGCAAGGTAATACAATAAACCTCATTTGAACTGAGCACTTTCTTCATTCCTAACGCCTCCCAGACCTCACCATAAAATTTAACAAACTGTCTGCGCTCCTTCTGCTTCTTAGGCTTCTGTTTCCCGTCTGTGTCGATAAACGTACTGCCATTAAAAACCCTAGTCTCTGTATACTGATGCCCCGGCAAAGGAGGCCGGATTAACATATATCCCATTGAAGCAGCCTGCGCCTGTAATTCTGCCAATGAAGCCGTTACAACCACCACCATTCCTAGCCCGGACAAAAATGTCCAAAATCGGGCAGTTTGCAGGACAAAAATGTCATGCCCCTATCGCCTACTTTTCGGGGCATTGAGCCGAAATCAACCGCGTTTCTTTCTTAATTCTTATATGTTCAAAAGATTTTTAGCTCTTCACACGGCTGTAAATCCGAATTATTACGTCCCTGAAAATCCTATCCGTAATGACCAATCTATAGCCCTTCCTTACCACAAAGAATCACCACCTTAATAAAAAAAGCCCCCGGGCATCGAAGTGCCTGAAGGCGAATCATAATCTCATATTCAATTCACTAATCCAGAAAACACAAAAACCGCTGGCTGAACACCAACGGCTCTCACATCACTCCTGA
>ENA-UOOM01003534-UOOM01003534.1-fermentation-metagenome-genome-assembly--contig:-NODE-3534-length-11231-cov-185.332856_pt1 | contig 11231 bp, 15 predicted proteins | sample MGYA00245781_ERZ724031 | MGnify/ENA primary metagenome ERZ724031 (study PRJEB28704, sample SAMN03018317) | fermentation metagenome | biome: anthropogenic terrestrial biome; feature: soil... | reverse complement strand
ATTTTATCCGATGGCTACCATCCGTAATATTCAAACGGCTGCTACGCCCCTGGATTGGTTCATCTTAGCTGCTAACAACGTTTATATATTCACCCTGCATATCTTCCATTCCGTTTAGCTGTATACCGTTTTCTTTTGCTGAAATTATAGTGTCTATAATTTCAGGAGTTATAAGCTCACCAGGCAAAATCACAGGAATTCCAGGAGGATAGGGTGAAATCATTTCACAGCTTATAAGATCTTTCGCCTCTTTTAATCTTACTTTCCTTTTTTTCATGTAGTATGCATCATGAATACTCATTACTTTCTCTGCCTTTGGTATTTGAATAATATAGTCATTTATTTTATTCAAATATCCATATTTTTTATCTATGTCATATAAAGCTTCATAAAGCTTTTTTATATCTTCTTTCGTATTTCCAACAGTAACAATAAGTACTATATTATTTAAATCAGACATCTCAACTTGTATTTTATACTGACTCCTTAAAATTTTTTCAAGCTTCCTTCCTCCAAAACTACTTTTAATAACTAATCTTAAGGAGTCCATATCATAAACAAAATCATCTTTTAAATAATCCATATCCATAACTATAAAGGATTTTAGATTTTTCATTTTTTCCTTGAAAAGTAAAACCTCATCAATCATCTCATCTGTAAGGAGCTTGCCCTGATTTTCCATTATATTTAGGCTGCTTTCCATAGATGCCATAAATACATAGGATGGGCTGGTACTTTGAAAAAGTGATGTCATAAATCCTATACCGCTATCATCTACCCCTTTGGATAGATTTAAAATAGCTGTTTGGGTAAGAGATGGCAAAGTTTTATGAAGGCTTGTAACAGCCATATCTGCCCCAAGCTCTATAGATGTCTTAGGAAGTCTGTCATTAAAAGGGAAATGAGCTCCGTGAGCTTCATCCACTATAAGAAGCATACCCCTATCATGAACTTCTTTTGAAATCTTTTTAATATCAGCACAAGTTCCATAATATGTAGGATAAGTTAAAACCACAGCCTTTGCATCAGGATTTTCCTTTATAACCTTTACAACTTCGTTAATATCTATTCCAACCCCTATATTAAATAAAGAGGAGACTTTTGGATATATGTATTCAGTTTTAATATCGCCAAGTAAGCAAGCAGAATACACTGAGCGGTGGCAGTTTCTTAAAACAATTATTTTTTCTTTAGGCTTTACTGTGCCAAGTATCATGGAATATATCCCACTGGTACTCCCATTTACTAGGTAGTAAGTTTTGGAAGCTTTAAAGATTCTTGCAGCATTTTGTTCCGATTTTAGTATTATGTCTTTAGGCATATGCAGATTATCAAGACCTGGGACTTCAGTATTATCCATTTTATACAGGTTATCTTGAATCTTTTGAAGCTCTTTGAAATTTCTTTTGTTATTCTTATGTCCCGGCATATGAAATGAAGTTATATCTTCATTTATATATTTAAAAATGCCCTCCGTAATTGGCATATCATTCAATAATAATCACCTTCTATTTGTGAACCGGTCAAGACCGTTCCCTATATATGTTTATTATAAGATATATGCTTGAAATGGTAAAGAAAAAGAGGCTGATGCAAAATGAATTTCATTCACAATATATTGTGAGATTTTCATGTTTTGCAGCAGCTCCCTTAAACTTCGCTCTATGCAGCTCCCCTGCAGCTTCTTATAATATTTATTCTTTTAATAAGTTCTTCACTGGGCTGAAAATAAAAACTGTAAACCTTATTGTTTTTTAAGACTTTACATTCATAAATAGGATTGTTTTTGTTATCTGTAAAAAACCTTGGCTTTTTTGATGCATTGAGATCAGCTAGTTTGTTATTTATTCTTTCAATATTAGTTATATTTTTTGCCTTAAAATTAAGTTCTACTGACCTTTTATTTCTTATGAGCTTTTCAATTATTACCTCATCATCAATTATCAAGTACTTATATCTTACCTTTGATTTTCTATAAAAATAAATTGTACTTAAAAATGCCAGTGCTACTAATGCATAACCTATAACCTGAAAGTTGCCCTTAACAAAGTCCCCAATTAAAAAAACTAAATCAACCCCTGCTGCAGTTAAAATAACAGAAATGATAATCTTTGATAGTTTTTGATTCTTTTCTCCAACTACTTCTTTGTAAATAGTTCCCATAAATATCTCCTCTTCTACATTGCTTTGTGTTTAACATAGATATTCTACTATCATTTTTATATAAAAGCTATGCACAAAAGTTGTTAAAATTTTGTAATTAATCTATTAATATTTAATCTTATTATTCTTTTATGAATGAATCTTACTAAAGGTAGTCCATGCTTCGTTTATTTAAGTTTTGCATGAAATATGCCACGTGCCTGGCACGTGGCATATTAATGTTCAAGGATATATTATATATTTTACCAACAATATAAGAATAAATCCAGGAAATTCAAGGAGTCCAACTGTTAGCGCTGTAAAAGGATTCAGCGGAATGTTAAAATTAAAATTTTTTCCTATAAGGTTAATAAAATAAATTACCATTCCTCCTAAAACAAACTTAGCTATAACTTTTGCAGCTTTTTTCCCCCTGTTTAGTGAAATAGCAATTACAAGAAGTAAAATTACTACCGCAATATATAACATTATATTAGAATCCCACTTAAGATCTACCAAAGGCATTCCCCTCCAATGACTTGTCTAAATAATAGATATGCTTTTGGTTTGAAAAATATCACAATACTAATATTTTTATTTTTAAATTTCATTTTTAGCCTGTCTAACTAAAAAGGATATCTTAGTTAAAAGTGCTTTTTCTTTATAGATAGTATATTCTACTAAATCCGGATCCTCTACCAAATCAAAATACTGCCTTATTTCATCCAACTCCTGTATTGAATTTTGTATTTCTTCTTTAAAAGCATCTTCCTTTAAGTTTTTCGCATGTTTCTTAATCCTTAACAAATTTAATATATTATATTGAATTTGTTGTAATTGCTTGCTTTCCATACAATCATCCCCTATATTTTAAATATTAATTGCTATACTTCTATTTTTGCCATAATAAGGGATAATTATACATATACAACTGACAATATGCCAACTGTTAGGGAACATCCGAAAAAAGGCTGCTTCAAGAAAAGCAACTTTTATGCCACGTGCCAGGTACATGGCATATATAATTGTTAGGGAAACCTCTTTTCTCACTTTGACTTTGCCTTCTTTATCAAGAATGATATTTTAGCTAAAAGTGCCTTTTCTTTATAAACAGTGTATTCCAGCAAATCCGGATCTTCAATAAAATTAAAATAAGCTCTGACCTCTTCTAATTCCTGAAGTGTCCTTTTTATTTCTTCCTTTAAAGGATCACTCTTACAATTTTTATCACTATTATCTTTTATAAAGTGCATAAAATGCTCCTTATAAGATTTGCTTTTATTATATATATGCTTAAACTTACAGCCATATGAACTATTACTTATTCTGAAAACAAATAAGGCAAGTACCTTCATCCAAGCAAAAATGCACTTGCCTATAATTATCCTTAAACTTCATTCCCTATATTCACTATATTTTGTGATAAGTTCATCTAACTTTTGGCTTAATTCTAATATCTCTGCACCAGTAGGTATTTTGTTCTTTCCATCAATTTTCCTGTTTAATTCATCTCTTATCTCTCTAATCTCATTTACTAAATCATTAACTTTATTATTATGTTCCTTCTTCGTTTCCTTTTCTCTATATAAATTTTTATCTGCTATTTCTATCATGTCATCCAAATCTGCTAAGCAATCAGTACAGGCTATCCCTGCACTAATTTGAATATTCATTCCTTGTTCCACCGCTAGTTTATGAATTTCTCTCCTAATTCTATCTGTTACTTTTTTTGTTGCTTTTTTATCCTGCTTAAAAAGTAAAACAATGAATTCGTCACCCCCATACCTTATCCCTAAATCCTCTTTCCTTATACTATTTTTAATTGCCTGCCCTACTATTTCAATTGCCTTATCACCTGCTAAATGCCCAAAAGAGTCATTAATTTCTTTTAAATTATCTATATCGATAAATATAAGGGAGAGATCTTTTTTACTATAAGGATAATGATATATTGAGCCATCGTTAATCTGTTCCCAGTAGTTTCTGTTGTATAAGCCTGTAACTGAATCCACTAATACTTTATTGCATTCACTGCATTTATAGTTATTTAAATCAATAGTAATTACATAATACTTTTGGTTAGCAATAATAATTTTATTAATGATCACCCAGTACTTGCCATAACTATATTGAACGCACGAATTTTCAGATAGCCTATCTAAAATATGTAATTTTTTGAGGTAATTATAGGCTTCTTCATTATTAATACTGCTGTACTGAATCTTATTTTCATAATTCAATACAATTCGAATTATCTCCTTAGTTCTATGTCGTCCCTTATACATTACAAATAGCCCCCAAATTTTCTGTTTGTTCTTTATTAGAACATATTATTACACAATTTCGGATAAAATACAAATGTTCCAATAGAGAACAAAGGAGTGATATATTATGAAATTAATATTAGATTCCAAAAAACGCAATATTGTAGGCTCTAGAGTTAAAATCGCAAGGTTAAAAAATAATATGACACAGCAGGAACTATCTGCAAAACTTGAAACACTTGCAGTCTATATAGATAGAGCAAGCATTTCAAAACTTGAGCAGCATAAAAGAATTACCACTGATATTGAATTGGTAGCCTTATCTCGAGTATTAAATGTAAATGTCAATTGGCTCTTAGGTCTTGATAAATAACCCGCAAATTTTCTATTTGTTCCTTATTAGAACATATTATTGAACAACTTCGGATAAAATACAAATGCTCTGATAGAGGACAAGAGGTGATATATTATGAAATTAATATTAGATTCCAAAAAACGCAATATTGTAGGCTCTAGAGTTAAAATTGCAAGGCTAAAAAATAATATGACACAACAAGAACTATCTGCAAAACTTAAAACACTTGCAGTCTATATAGATAGAGCAAGTATTTCAAAACTTGAGCAGCATAAAAGAATTATCACTGATATTGAATTGGTAGCATTATCTCAAGTATTAAATGTAGATATCAATTGGCTTTTAGGTCTTGATAAATAACCTTTATCCCAATATACGCCTATTCTTATAAATCTAACACTTATTCTCTCATCTTTCCTTTCTAATGAAGAATCAAATAAAAAACATGGTCATCAGGGTTTCCCTTTTCCCTAATAAACCATGTTTTCTAACAGTACTTTATTTGCATTTTAATTTGCCAAACAATCGTCTCTGCAAATGTATATAACCTTTCTTAATACGCAATTATTATAAATAATATGCATTGCCTTAGTTATACATTATGCTCATAATAGTTAGTTTCCTTTAAAATTGATTATCAATTTTCCATCTTCATATGAAAATATTGGATTGACTTTTATGGGAGACTTTATACTATCTTTTAAAATATCACCTGTTCTGAAAACCGAAAGCATAAATCCTATTAAAGCAGAATTTATTATTAGTGCCGCTTTCCCATAAGAAATCAGTGGCAATGATAATGCTGACAATATTCCATACCCAAGGTTACTAATAATATAAATGACTGCTTGCAAAACAAAAGTAAGCATTATTGATGACGATACTATAGTCCCCAAAACACTTTTTTGCTTAGTAACATAATATAACCCGAAAATAGAAAATGCTATAATAACTACTGATATTCCAATAAATGCAATCCAGCCAAAATTGTACGTCAATGCAGTAAGAATATAATCTGTGCCTGAAGCAGGTATTATGGGAACATTACTGCCAAATTGAGCAGGTGCAGTTCCCTTGCCCACAAATTTAGAATTCGCTAATAAATCCCTCACAAGACAGTAAATATAACCAGAACCATTGCGGTCGGAATATGGGCTAACTGCAGCACTAAGTCTGTTTAAAGAATGGGGGCTTTGTATAATATAGATAATGGCAGCAATAACCGCAATAAATGCAGGTATAAACACTAATAACAAACCACGCTTTTTATCGATTCCAAACCATCCCTTTACAATAGACATACAAAGGACAACAAGTGCTGATATTGTAAATAAAGCAAAACCAGTAAATGATGGTACAAGCAATAAGATAATTGCAAATGGAATATAACCTATACCACATAAAATAATACCTTTATATCTCCTGTGTCGCAAAGCATAAATAAGCAATGAATATGCAAGCGGAAATATTAAGGAAAGGTAGGATAAACTTACAGATGATCTGCCTACTAAAAACCAAGCTCCTCCATTTATTGGGTTGCTAAACAAAAGCCCTATAAATGAAATTACTAAGGTAATAAAGTAGCAATGTTTTGCATACTTGCCTAAAATGGAGAAGTCAAGTAGATAGCATATTAAAAACACCGTCAAAGCAATAATATAGGGAGCAAGGCTGAACCTGGCCAAGGAATATTCAGAAGAATCAATAAAATAATTCGAAAGCATACCTATCAACATTAACATAGCAGTCAAAGTAATCATTGCCCACTGAGGTTTTGGCTTATGAATTTTATCCAACTCCATACCGATGGAAACGGCATCACCCATCTGTAATATTGCTTTTTGTGTTGCTGATTTTTCATCTTCGCCCTGAGAAATATAGGCATCTCTTTGGTCGCAAAGATGATTTTCAATTTCCTCTGCAATAATATTATGAGCCTTTTTCCAACGTATTTGTTCGCATACAGTCTTGGAATATTGTTTTATTTCATCAAATGGTTGCTGCATAATTTACCCCCTCCGTTCAAAATTCTGTTGACCGCAGAAGAGTATGTAATCCATTCTTGATGTTTTTCTTGTAAAAGCTTTTTACCCTTAGAAGTAAGATGATAATACTTTCTTATTCGCCCGTTATCTGCTTCCTCTTCGTAAGACTCAACAGCTCCGTTATTTTCAAGATTGTGTAAAATAGGATAAAGTGTACCTGCTTTCAAGTTGAAAGTATCATCCGATTTTTGTGCTAGTGTTTCAATCATTTGATACCCGTACATATCTTTTTCTTCAAGCAGTTTCAGAATCAGAGTTGTTGTACTGCCTGCCAACAGGCTCTTATCTATAGACATATATAGCCCTCCTTTATATATAGACTATCTACATATAAATTATATATCGGCAATCTATATATGTCAATAGAAAATAATAATAAATGCTCAATACAACGTTATTTTTATTAAATCCAAAATGCATCAATAAATGCTTCAATGCAATTAAATGATTCAAACATTTTTCTATTGCGATGAAATAATGTGATTAAAGGTTATGTTACTCAGCAAACTTATCATCAATCATTTTTACTTTTTCAGTTCTCCCCATTAGTTCATAATAATTACGCCATTCCTTTATAGATTGAAGTGGAATTTTTACACCATTAATCTCTGTGTAGTCCATAATATTATCTTTATTAAGTGGAAAATAAAAATTTCTCCCCTTATTCACTATTATAAACCCTGCCATTACATCAATATCTACACCCTCAACTTTAAATTCAAGAAATTGTTTAGTTTTATATTGAATATTTGGATTTTTAGGCTGGAGTTCTCCTAAAGACAATAATATATTCTTTAATGCTTGCACATCACTTTCCGCAACCATAATATCTATATCATGAAATTCACTTGAAATTCCCTTTATATATAATAAAAGAGAAGCCCCTATTGCCCATGTGATATTATTATCATTTAATTCTCTTGCAACTTTAGAAAGAACTTCCAACTTCTTTTCTACTTCTCTCATGCTTTTCACCTGCCTAAATACTATGATTATTTATTTAATTTCAATCCAATATCTTCTAGTTATTCTTTCAACACCGTTAATCACATTTATAATTTTGTCTTGCAATAATCCAGAATTTTTCTCAATAACACGAATAGAACCTATATTATTATCATTGCATGTAATTAAAACCTTGTTTAAACCAAACAAAATTCTACTAATACGTCCCATATACCTTAATTTTACACTATATAGCCTATAAAGGCATCTACTTCTTTACACTGTTCTAATCAAATCTCTAATAAAAAAACCATAGTTACAAGGCATTCCTTATACCTTTTCCCTATGGTTTTCTGCAACAACTTTATTTGCATTTTAATTGGAATTTATCTATTTATCTTTCACTAGTTGAAAGATAAAAAATGCAACCGACCCAAACATTAAAATTAAAAAGACTGGCATGAATAAAAGTGATAAACTTTTTCCAGTGGTTGAGTATAACGTCAAATACGAAAACATTAAGACTACTAACAGTTTTATAGTTCCTATCATAGTTTTTAAAATTCTATATATCTTTTCTTTGTTTTGCTCTGTTACTTGTACTCCTGTATTCCATATTTGTGGAAATTTTTCTACAACGGATAATCCAATAAATATAATCCATCCAACAATTAAAAGCACAATTAAAGAACTTTTATCTGTTACTTTATCAACCTCACCAGCAGCACTATAATGTCCGGGTATTTCATCAGGAATTGTTTTCCACGAAATAATCAGAAAAACAACTGTTCCAACTAAGCATAATAAACTTAAAAAACTAATAATAATATCGTATTTATTTTTTTTAATTTTCATTTACGTAACCCTCGGTTTTGCTAATGTTTTCATATTTGAAATAAGTGCCATAAATGTCCATTGCATCATCCACTATCTTAATAAATGTGTTATCATAAATTCCATAAATAGTAGTATAATGTGATGCTTCATAAATCTCATTTATATGCTCTTCACTTGCAGAATCCAAATGCGGCTCGATATTGATGTCTACAAGTCCAATGCCATCATAAATTGATAACTCTGGGACATTCTCATCTAAGTTCTTTGCTAATACAACTCTTTTAGCCATATTTATTGAACCTACACTCATACCAATAGTAATTCCTTCTCTGCTCTGTAAAACTGGAATTAGGTTATATTCTTTCAAATATGCAATCTGCTTAAGTGTATCTCCTCCTGAAATCCAAGTGATATCTGCTTTCTCTATATATTGAAATGCTTTTTCTTTTGTAACTCTATCATCAATAATGTGTACTTCGTCAAATACAATACCGTTATCTTTAAACATATTCAAAAACACATCTGTATACCTATCTGTTTTTAAATGTCCTGCAAAATCAGATGCAATAAGCGCAAATGAACCATTATTATGATAATATTCCTTTACACACTGAATAAAATCATTTGTAAATCCATTAGGAAATCCACTGGTTAAAATGGATACTTTCATTTTTTATTTCTCCCTTCACCAACCCATATTGTATACCTTTATTTTACATAACATAATTTGTAAAATCAACTACTTCATTGTATATCTTACTACTTACTCCAAATAGTCTCTTAACCTTTTCCGCAACCTGTTTCCTATATTCATATAAATAATACAACCTTATTTTCACTTTGATAGAACTTTCCTTACAGCAAAAACAGTGCATGCTCTATGGAAATGCAAATAAAGTCCTTTCACAAACTTCCTTTAATATCCACATTACTTTAACCTTAAAATTGAATTAAGCCCTGTACTCCCATTACTTCCCCTTATTCCTTATCCCTCAAACTTCTAATAAAAAAACCATAGTTCCAAGGCACTCCTTATACCTTTTCCCTATGGTTTTCTACAACAACTTTATTTACATTTTAAAATGCATCAATAAATGTCAAATGTCAAGAGGCAGGCACCTAAATGCACCTATTGATATCACTTTCAGGCGAATGGGCAAAAGGTTCTATTTTCTCAGAACATCCTACTAAACTAATAGTTATAATTAAACAAATTAAAATACATAAAATTCCATGTTCTCTTTGCATTCCATTATTTTCCCCTATAAAAAATAAATTCTATCTAAACAAGAATATGATTTACTAAATGCTTAAAAAATACTCTGCTCATATTTTAATAATTCGAAGTGCTAATATGGCTTTAAACAAGCATCCTATCATTTAATAAAATCAATATGCCTTATTTACGTGGCTTTTACTTATATCTTTTTACTTCTTTAAGATATTTATTAAACTGAATTTTAAATTGTTCTTCCATAGGCATTTCATTATTAAACAGTAAAATGTGCAACTCATATTGATTTTTATCTTCCTTAAACATTGTATATTGTATTTCTCCTTCAGGGAAATCTTTACATTGATAAGGAACAAGAGATACTTTTAATGGAATTTTAATATTTGTATTTTTTAATATTGAGTCAATTTTATTTTTTACATCTTCCACATTAAAATCATAATTTCTTTCTATAGTATTTCCATAATTAACATCTGAAAAGAACCCTGAAAACTGTTTAAATACTTCCTCGCATGATTTAGTATAAGTATAAATAGTGTAATTATTCCCATTAGTAAGTTTAACAAGGTCTTTTCTGATTAAATCACTATATACTTTATCGACTTTACTTGCTTTTTCTTTCTCTACTTTTTTTTCTTCTTCTAACATTCTTTTTTTGATTTGTACTGGGTCATACTTATTATTGAAATCCTGTTTTTGTTTTTTTGTAAGTGCTGGTGGGGTGAAATCTTCATAAGTTCCGTCTGGATACACCCTTTCTAAAACAAATTTATCTGCCTGTCTAACAATTTCGCCATATTTTGCTTCATCATTACCATCATAATAAATGGCATAATAAACAGTATCTTCTGGACCAAAAGCATATTCTTTACCCATATATGGATACACATAAGAGATATATCCCTTAAATTTTACAATAATACTCGGCTTGCTATTATTAGTAATATGTTTCCCATAATTCCCATCTGTTTCAATTCCATCTGGTCCAACATGATTTATAGCAGAAGTGCTTTCTACAAATTTTAATGTTTGTGCGTTTGCTTTCATTGGTAAACTGAGTAAAATTGTTACTAAAACAAAATATTTAACTAATTTTTTCATATTAAACCCTCCATGCTTTAATTTCTATATTTATTTTTCTTATACTATATAGATACATGGACTTTGCATTTGGATTTATAAATTTTAAAATTTTTTAAAAAATTTTAAAATTTAATGGGCTGTAATAAAATTAAAGAAATCTAATCAAAGTAAATACACTTAATACCAAGATTCTTGAAAGGTTGTCCTACCATGTTTTAATATAGCATTTATCTTCAGACCGATAGAAGTATAACCCTTGCTTTAATACTATAATATTATCAATAGAACTATCCTTCGGTGCCTTTATTGTATATTCTGTTTTTCCG
>ENA-UOOM01003533-UOOM01003533.1-fermentation-metagenome-genome-assembly--contig:-NODE-3533-length-11234-cov-4.073352_pt1 | contig 11234 bp, 13 predicted proteins | sample MGYA00245781_ERZ724031 | MGnify/ENA primary metagenome ERZ724031 (study PRJEB28704, sample SAMN03018317) | fermentation metagenome | biome: anthropogenic terrestrial biome; feature: soil; material... | reverse complement strand
GGTTTTGTCTCTTCATCCGTGTTGATATTGCAGGATTTTGTGCAATACTTCGTCCCTTTTCTGCCGAACCCGGTCGTAATCCATGGATTGAATATAGAATCCTTCGATTTCGTCGTGGGCGGATTTGGCCCGTGCCAGATGATCCACGGCTTTTTGCAAAAGATCACGGGATCGGGCTTCGGCATCTGCCTGTTCCGGTCTGTATTCCTCCCGGGCATCCTTTTGGATGCAGTCATCCAAATCAATTTCCGCAACCGGACGGATTCCCTCCGGATTGCCCAGGCCAAAGGGACAGGGCGGACTGTTGTTCACCACAGCCGTTTGAATGTCCGGAATCAGCAGCATATCCAGTTTGTCCTCCTCCGGTTCATAGGGACAATGATATTGCTCCGTAAAAAGGCCCAGCTCTTCCGCAGACCGCGCAATGCCCGCGATCATCTGCCGGACACCGGTCCCCGGCTGTCCTTTGACAAAGAAAATCCTGCTGCTTTCCCTCAACAGGGTTTCCCGGTAATTCACCACTCCTTTTGGAGTAATGGCCGATCCAAACAAATGTCTGCTCTTTGGGGCACTCGGCTTAGAGACCGTCCCAGCCTCCAGCACGTTTTTCCGAAGTGATCCGAGAATCCGATAAGTCTCCGCCCGATTTACCGTTTCCTGCACATAACTTTCCCATTCCTCATAAGCAGCCCGGGACTGACGAAGCAAGCTGAATGCGATTTGAAAGAGCCGGCCGACCTTCTGATTCGTGGAAACGATTTCGTCCCTGTGTCGAATGATCTCCTTTTCCTCCCAATATTCACCGAGAGAAATGATCTCATCCACTGCGCCGGGGTTTTCCGGATCATTGATATGAGGCGCCGTGCCGTCCATCAGCGCCACTTTCAGGGCAGGGATCACCAGACCATCCAAAGAATCCGGGTCGGTGGGACAATGATGATATTCCACGTCATAACCCCTGTCCACGAGCTCCTGACTGATCGCCATCATAAATGTGGATTTTCCGGTGCCGGGTCCGCCTTTCAGAATAAAAATCCGGTTCGCATCCGGCCCAATCATGTACTGAAAACAGGAAACAAAGCCAGTCGTTGTATTTCCTCCGGGAAACATCCTTCTTATCTGTCCTTTTTTATCCAATTTATTTCCTCCTGTCCGGGAACCTGTGGTTCCCGTTTTATATTATGTGTAAAAAAAAGAATTGCCCATGGTCTGCAAAGACTTTTCCCGGGCAATTCCTTTTTCCTGAAATTTATTGGATATCTGTGACTTCGTATCCTGCTTCCCTGACTGCATTCCGGATGCTATCATCCGAAACCTCGCCCGTCAGTTTGATTACTGCGGTTTTCTTCTTCCGGTTTGCTTTCGCAGACTTTACCCCATCCAATCCCTTCAGAGCTTCTTCCACATGTTGCTCGCAATGGCTGCAAGTCATTCCTTCCACAAATACCGTTTTCTTTTCTGCCATTTTTATCACCCTTTCTTCTTTTCCCAAAGTCCTTCCCTTTATCCGCGCAAAGGCCGGAATCGTTTCAGCCGCAATGCATTGGTCAGAACAGATACCGAGCTGAACGCCATGGCGCCTGCTGCGATCATCGGGTTTAAAAGGGGCCCGCCGAACAGATACAGCAGTCCGGCTGCAATCGGTATCCCGGCGGAATTATAGGCAAATGCCCAGAACAGATTCTGCCGGATATTCCGGATCGTACGCTTGCTCAGTTGAATCGCTGTGGGAACATCCTTGAGATCGCTTCTCATCAGGACGATATCAGCGGATTCCATGGCTACATCCGTACCGGAACCAATCGCAATGCCGATATCCGCCTGGGCCAGTGCAGGCGCATCGTTGATCCCGTCTCCCACCATAGCTACCTTTTTCCCTTCCTGCTGCAGCTTCTTCACTTCCACTGCCTTATCCTGCGGGAGCACTCCTGCCAATACCCGGTGGATTCCCACCTGATCGGCAATGGCCTCCGCGGTTCTCCGGTTGTCTCCGGTGATCATTGCCACTTCAATCCCCATTTGTTCCAGTGTCTCCACTGCCTTTCTGCTGCTTTCCTTCATCACGTCCGCCACTGCGATGATGCCTGCCGGGTTGCCGTCCACCGCAATATACATAGGGGTTTTGCCTTCTCCTGCCAGTCGGTCATAATCCTTCTGCATCGGAAAAGCAATGTTCCGATCATCCATCAGCTTCTGGTTGCCGAGAAAAACCTTCTGCCCCCGGAGAACCACTTCAATGCCCTGCCCGGGGATCGCTTCAAAGCTCTCCGGCTCCAGCAATTCCAGGTTTCGCTCCCTGCCCAGCCCGACAATTGCCTCGCCCAGCGGATGCTCGGAATTTTTCTCCGCAGAAGCGGACAGGAGCAGAAGCTCCTTTTTCTCCATCGGACCGGCCGGAAGAATATCCGTTACCTGCGGCTTGCCTTCCGTGATAGTCCCGGTTTTATCAAGCACAATGGTCCGGATCCTATGTGCCGTCTCCAGCGCTTCGCCGCCCTTTATCAGGATCCCGTACTCCGCGCCCTTTCCTGTACCTACCATAATGGCTGTAGGTGTAGCCAGCCCCAGCGCACAGGGACATGCGATGACCAGCACGGAAACAAAGATGGTGAGGGCAAAGGAAATCGGCTTGCCGGACAACAGCCATGCCAAACCGGCAATGACGGCGATTGCCATGACAATCGGAACAAAATAGCCTGCGATGATATCCGCTGTCCTGGCAATAGGTGCCCGGGAGCCCTGGGCTTCCTCCACCAGTTTGATGATCTGCGCCAAAGCCGTATCCTCGCCCACCTTTGTGGCCTGGAACCGAACCGTGCCGTTTTGATTGATGCTGGCACCGATAATGCTGCAGCCCTTATTTTTTTCCACCGGGATGCTCTCGCCGGTCAGCATGGATTCGTCCACAGAAGTTCTGCCTTCCACCACAATTCCATCCGTCGGGATCTTTTCTCCCGGTTTTACCACCAGAATATCCCCTTCCTTCACTTCCTCAATGGGAATCACCGTTTCCCCGCCGTCCCGGATCACGGTCGCCGTCTTCGGAGCCAGTCCCATCAGTTTCCGAATCGCTTCCGATGTCTTGCCTTTCGTCACGGCTTCCAGGTACCTGCCCAAAAGAATGAGGGTGATGATGACGCCGGCAGACTCAAAGTACAAATCGTGTACATACTCCACCCTGCCGTTCCCGATCTGAATCATGGCATAGATTCCGTACAGCAGGGACGCACTCGTTCCCACTGCAATCAGCGAATCCATATTGGGCTCTCTTCGGAATAAGTTTCCAAATCCTACGGTATAGAACCGATATCCTGCAATCATCACCGGAAGGGCCAGTGCCAGCTGCACCAGAGCAAAGCGAAGGGGATGCACATCCGGATGGATCGCACCCGGTACGGGCAATCCCATCATATGACCCATTGCAACATAAAGCAGCGGTACGGTAAAAACAAGGGAAACGATAAATTTCCGCCAGAGGGTCTTTGCCTCCTTTTCCCTGCGCTCCCGTTCCCTATCCGCCTGACCTTTCGTTTCAATCTCCATTGCCTTGTATCCTGCCCGGGATACGGCATCCTGTATCTGTGGGATCCGGACCTCATCCGGATCGTATACCACGGTGGCCCTTTCCGTTGCCAGGTTGACAGAAGCTTCCTGCACGCCATCCAGCTTTGTAATTGCCTTTTGTACAGCCCTGACACACGATGCACAGGTCATTCCGGTAATCTGTAATGTCTCTTTCATATCTGCTTCCCACCTTTCCCTTTCAAATACCGGTAACACATTACTTTGCGTATTTATCGATCAGATCAATCACTTCCGTTACTTTCTCATCCCCGTTGCCTTCCAGGAAAGCTTCCTTCACGCAATGACGAATGTGTTGATCGATTATTTGTAAATTTGCCTTTTTCAGGAGAGCCTGTACGGAAAGAATCTGTTTGGATATATCCACGCAGTAACGATCCTCCTCCAGCATCCGGATAATTCCGTCCATTTGTCCCCTTGATGTTTTCAACAGATTGAGGACCTGTTTTTTATCCCCGCATTCCATATCTATCCCTCCGTTTGGTTTTCTCTACCCCACCCCCTATGCGGTGGGGCTACTTTCATTATACACCACATTTTCCCCATGTCAAGGGCTCTGTTATCTATATAACCCTTCTTACAGCAATAAATCCATGTAATATAGAAAGGGTGGATCAAAAATTCAGGTCCATTACTCATGTATACAATATATATTATGAGATATACAGAGCAAAACGGAGAATATTAGTAATAAACACGTAAAATGCCATACTATATCTATTATTGGCTCCTATAAGCAAAAATATTACATTTATCAAAATGTAAATAAGAGTATAATGAGAAGATGTTCTGATTTATGAAATTGCAAGGCAAAACAGCTTTTCTTCTGTTGTTTTGCTGCAAAATGACCGGGATAAGAACAAGGGGGAAATAGTATGAGGATTATTGTGATTGGTGCCGGCAAAGTCGGATATCAGATTGCCGAGGCATTGTCACGGGAAATGTTCGACGTTGTGGTCGTGGAAAAGAACGAAGACGTAATCAATAAAGTCAATGAAAACCTGGATGTGCTGACCATGCAGTCCAACGGTCTGGTCAGCAGTACCCTGAAGCAGCTGGAGATCAGCCGGAATGACATGGTCATAGCCGTTACGGAAAGTGATGAAGCAAACATGCTGGCCTGTCTTTCCGCCAAAAACCTGGGGGCCGGTACAACCGTGGCCAGGATACGGAATCCGGAATATACAAAGGACTGGGCGGTTACAAAAGAACAGCTCAGCATCGACTATATCATCAATCCCGAACGATCCACCGCCCTTGAAATCAGCCGCATGCTGACCTATTCTCCGGCAGGCGCGGTGGAGGACTTCGCGAAGGGCAAGGTGCAGATGGTATCCGTGCCCATTGACGATCCGTTGAAACTGAATCCGGTGCAGATAAAGGATCTGGACATCCCCAATGACATACTGGTTGCCGCAATCATCCGAAAGGGAGAACTGATTATCCCCAGGGGAGAAAATGTGATTCAAACGGGAGACACCATCTATATCATCGGGCAGAAGAAAGGAATCTTGAAATTCTGTAAAAGCATCGGCATCACGCCAAAGCGCATCAGTCATGTTATGATTCTTGGAGGTGGGAGAATTTCCTATTATCTGACCGAGAAACTGCTTCCGCTGGGGATCTCCGTAAAAATCATCGAAAAGGATCCGGCAAGATGCAGGATATTGTCAGAGAATCTCCCCAATGCACTGGTTATCAATGGAGACGGCACCGATCTGAGTCTTCTGAAAGCGGAAAATATCGGACAGATGGATGCCCTGGTCGCCCTGACAGGCATCGATGAGGAAAACGTTCTTTTATCCCTTCTGGCCAAACAGATGGGGGTAAAAAAAGTGATCTCCAAAGTCAGCAGGGCAAATTACATTCCCCTGGTGGAAACCATTGGTGTGGATGCGGCGATTACTCCAAGCATGATTACGGCAAGTGAGATCCTGCGGTTCATAAGAGGCGGGAAAATCGCTTCCCTGTTCCTGCTGCTGGGTGGCGAAGGAGAAGTCATGGAATGGAAAATATCATCCGGATGCGCGGCAACGGATATTTCCATACGGGATCTGGACCTGCCGTCAGATGTTCTCATTACAACCATTATCCGGAATGATAAAGTCATCATTCCTCACGGTGAAGATAAAATATACGCTGATGACCGGGTTATCGTCCTGTGTCGGTCCTCGGAAGACAATCGGGTAACAGAAATCTTCAGCGAAGCGGAAAGGAAGCGAAAAAATGAATTTTGGCATCACCTCAAAGGCACTGGGACTTCTGCTTCTGACTGAGTCCGTCTGCATGCTTCCCTCCATGGGCGTAGCTTTCTATTACGGACAGGGAGATGCAAAGGCATTGATCCTGTCCATGATCCTGACAGCGGCAGCAGGGCTTCTTCTGCTTGGGCTTTCTGCATTGCGGCCAAAGAAGGGAATCATTCGTTACAAAGAAGGATTCATGATAACCGGCCTTGGTTGGGTGCTTGCCTGCGCATTCGGAGCGTTGCCTTTTTGCTTTTCCGGATCCGTCCCCACCTACGTGGACGCTTACCTCGAAACGGTTTCCGGCTTCACCACCACCGGTTCCACAATATTGAGCAACGTGGAAGCGGTACCAAAGGGCATTTTGTTCTGGCGTTCCTTTACCCATTGGCTGGGCGGTATGGGAATTCTGGCATTCACAATGGCACTGCTTCCCTCCATAGGCAACAGGGTTGGAACCCTGCAGGTCTATAAAGCTGAAACCACCGGCCCCATAGCGGGAAAGGTAAAGCCCACAATGCGGGAAACCGCCAAAATGCTCTACCTGGCTTATGGCATCGTTACGGTGGCACAGATCATCTCCCTGCGGATAGCAGGCATGCCTATGTATGACTCTCTGGTCCATACCTTCGGGACAGTGGGCACAGGAGGATTCTCCATATACAACAAAAGCATCGGGCATTATCATAATCCGTCCTATGAATGGATCATCACGATCTTTACCTTCCTGTCCGGGGTGAATTTTTCCCTTTATTGCAATGCGTTGCACGGAAATTTCCGCAACCTGTTGAAAGACAAGGAGTTTCAGGCGTATACAGGGATTGTCATAGGTTCCATTGTAATGATTGCGATCAACATCAATGCATCTGTATTCCACGATGTCAGTGAATCCATCCGTCATGCATCTTTTCAGGTGATGACCATTATGAGTACCACCGGTTATTCCTCAACAAATTTTGATCTATGGCCGGACTTCAGCAGAATGATCCTTATGCTGCTGATGTTTATCGGTTCCTGTGCCGGCTCCACGGCAGGCGGCATCAAGGTCATCCGTTTCGTGCTTTCCTTCAAAATCATTAAAAGGGGTTTCCACCGTCTGGTTCATCCGAAAGCTGTAATGCCCATACAATTGGGCGGCCAGACTGTTCCGGAGGAAACCCTTCACGGGGTAACTTCCTTCATTGTCCTGTATCTGGTCATTTACTTCGTGGCAGTGCTGGCTTTGCTTGCACAGGGGATGGATATGATGAGCGGAACGTCTGCCGTAGCCGCCACTTTGAACAATGTCGGCCCCGGCTTCGCATCCGTTGGGCCCATGAAAAACTTCAGCAAGCTTTCCCTGTTCTCCAAGGGACTGCTGTCCGTATGCATGCTGCTGGGGCGTCTGGAGATTCATTCGCTGATGATCCTTGCGATGCCTCATTTCTGGAAAAAATAACGTCCACGGGCCGCGGCCATCCGGCCGGCCTGTCAGGCCCGGGATGGACCGGCAGCCGGGGATTCCGGAAGGTAAGAAATCGTTATCTGCTTCAAGCCGGAGGTAAAACACCGCAGTTTCACACCGGTTTGTTGCAGCATTTTTTGGGACGCCTTTACCTGATCCGAATCGGGATATTTGTTGCTCAGATAGATGACCTCCTTTATCCCGGCCTGAATCATTGCCTTGGTACATTCGTTGCAGGGAAACAGTGTCGTGTAGAGCCTGGCCCCCTCCAGAGAAGCGATTCGGTTATTTAAAATGGCATTCATCTCTGCGTGAACAACATAAGGATATTTTGTGTTCAGCGGTTCTCCGGTACGGTCCCATGGATAATCATCATCCGAACAGCCGGTGGGAAGTCCGTTGTACCCCACACTCAATATCCGATTCGTTTTGCTGTCGACAATGCAGGCTCCCACCGGAGTGGAAGGGTCCTTGCTTCTTTTGGCAGACAGCAGGGCAATCCCCATAAAATATTCGTCCCATGTGATATAATTCGTTCTCTTACTCAAAACTTCCATCTTCCTTTCCCATTTGTACAAACAAAACCCTGCATAAGGTATTTTTCAATATTATATCACGATTTTACAGCAACGGTTGATGAATTGTAAATTTTTGCTTGTTAAAAATACACGAAACAGGAGGCAAATAATTTGTTATTCGATTCCTTGAAAATGGACTATAGATGTGTCATAATACCATAAAGAGAAATATGGATTTCTCAGAAAATATTGGAAGGAGGGAAGATAAATCATGAGAGTAGAGCGAAAAGTTCGCCTGGATACGCTGAATGGCATTAAGGATTTTATTACCCTGGCAGACAAGTACCAATGTGATATCAAAGTCAAGGCCAGACACAGCATCGTGGACGGCAAAAGCATTATGGGCATTGCCTCCCTGGCACTGTACCAGCCGCTGACGGTTGTTGCAAAAGGGAAAGATGCGCAGGATTTTGCAGGACGGCTGGATCATTTTCAAAAAGAATGCCAATAAAAAAAGTACCCCACGAAATATGGGATGCTTTTTTTATTGGCATTCTTTCTTATATAAGAAAACAAGTAAGCGAAGTCGGTAAGCCGAGTTCTGTCTGATATGATCATCTGTCTAGGCCTGTCGTTGCCAACAGGCTCAAGCGGCCTTTCCCGGGACGCGGCGGGCAACCGCATCTTCTGTCCTCTATTCGGCCTTGCTCCGGATGGGGTTTACATGGCCATTCCAGTCGCCTGGATGCCGGTGGGCCCTTACCTCACCTTTCCACCCTTACGCATCAAAAGTTTCCTTTTCATGCGCGGTATCTCTCTGTTGCACTTTCCTTGGAGTCGCCTCCACTGGGTATTACCCAGCACCCTGCCCTGCGGAGCTCGGACTTTCCTCGTCTGCCTCACGGCAGCCGCGATCATTTGGCTTCCTTACCTGTTCTGCCTTTGCAATCCTTTCAGACTGCAAAATTTATTTTACCATCTTTTCCGGCCTTCGTCAAAGTTAAATTCTTCCTCTTTTTCAGCCCTTATAATACAGAATTCTGCCACAATTCTCACATTCCACGATCTTTTCCCCGTTCCGCACCTTCTGTACCACTAAAGATGCCAGATTAATAAAACAGCCGCCACATTGATTATTCTCCATGACGGAGAGGACGGGAGTCTTGCTGGCCTTGATATTTCGGTATTTCGTAAGAAGAGGCGGATCAATTCCTGCTCCCAGACTGTCCCTCTTTTTCTTTACCCCGGCCCGTTCCTGCCGCATCTTCGCAACTTCCGCATCATAATCCTTTTTCACATTGATGTAATCTTTTTTAGCCCTGGCAACCTTTTCCCGGATATCGTCCAGCTTCTTCTGGAATACTTTCATCTCCTGCAGTAACTGCTTCAGGGATGCCTCCTTCTTTAAAATCTGCCCTTTCATTTCAATACCTGATTTTTCCATTGCATCCAAATCCACCATGGTGGGGGCTTCATCGGTTGACAACTTTTCCCTCTCTGTTTCCATGCTGCTGCGGATGGTATCGCATTCCTGCCGGATTTTATCGCAAAGGCTGCTTTTCCTCTGCGCTTCCCGATCCAGCCGAACCAGATAATTATCCTGTTTCACCAGATACCGCTTGAGTTTCAATAATTTTTTGCGCGAATCGGAATTCCGCTGGTCCGCGACATATTGATCCATAAGGAGATCCAAATCCTGATATTTCCATAGCATATCCAATTGTTCCATGTCTGCTTCCTCCTTCTATCTATTATGAAAAAGGAATAAGCCCTGCTTACTCCCTTAATCTTCGAAAATAAATCCCATAATCGCTGGATGGAATTACTTCCATGTTATATTGTAATGCATTGATTGAATTTTGTAAATGTTGAATTAACCGATTCATGGCTGGTCGTTCCGTTGCATAATGTCCGAAAGTGGCCAGTGCCATATCTCCGTCCAGAGTCGGCAATGCTTCGTGATATTTCACTTCCCCGGTAATAAACAGGTCCGCACCGGCCTGCCGAGCCTGTTGGATAAAGTCTCCGCCTGCTCCTGCACAGGATGCCACGGTATGAATCTCTTTTTCCGGATTCCCGATATAATCAGCCTTCCCCGCTCCCAATGCACTCCGGACCTTCCCCAGATAATGCTCCAGGGATTGCCTTTCCGACAATTTCCCGATCCGGCCGAACCCCGGCCGATCCGGGTCAAAGCCATTCCCGCTTCCTGTAAGAGGACAAACATCCTGAAGCCCCAGCAGCTCTGCCAGGGTGTCGTCTGTCCCACCCGCTGCCTTGTCAAAATTGGTGTGAGCCGAATACACTGCAATCCCTGAATACAAAAGCTGCAGAAGCAGGGAGCCTTCCGCAGTGCTGTCATTGATGGCGCTGACCGGCCGAAACAAAACCGGATGGTGACTGATGATCAAATCGGTCTGTTTCCTTTCCGCATCCCGGATTCCCTCCGCAGTCACATCCAGGGTAACCATGATTCTGCGGACCGGAGCCGTACTGCTGCCGACCAGCAACCCCACATTATCCCAGGATTCTGCCCGTTCCGGCGGTGCCAGCTTTTCCATGATCCGTATGATGTCCTTTATTTGACGTGGCAATGAGCAACCTCCTTATACTGTCTGACTTTGCCCTCCAATTCCTTCTGTCGAATCCTTGCCGCTTCGGTCTTTCCATTTTTCAAGTGCTGTATGATTTCCTCCATCGTCTGTATCCGATCCCGGATCAGCTCTCCCAGAAGAGGATGATTCTTTTCTACTAATTTCCATCCGATATCGTAATAAATATCCGCCTCGGGCCTGGTACCTGCCCGCCCCGGCGCAGCAATGAGAATCTCATAAATTCTCCTGCCTTCCTGAACCAGCTCTTCATCCGCAATCCCATATTCATTGGAAATCAACCAGCGGCGCAGCTCCTCCTGAGCCGTCATAGGCTGGAGGATCAAAACGGAAGCAGTCCGTGCAACGGCTTCCCCTTTCTCCAGTATATCGCTTATCAGCAGCCCGCCCATTCCGGTAATTATAATGGTATCGGCTTCCCATGGAGCCAGAACAGATAATCCATCTCCCAAACGGGTCTCCATACAATACTCCATGTGGTGCAGCCGAATCAGTCTTTCGGCCTTATTCAGGGAACCTGTACTGATATCTGCTGCAACGGCGTATTCGATCCGATGATCCTGAAGCAGGGCAAGCGGTACATAGCCATGATCCGTACCGATATCTGCCACCTTGTGTGATTTGGGGACGGCATCCGCAATTGCCTTCAGTCTTCCATCCAAAGCCATGGCCCTCTCCTCCTATGGAATGTATTAAAGCCCTTCTCAAACCAAAAAACACCGCTTTCAACGGTGCCTTTCGAATCAAAATTAAGCTATGGTCAAGCTATCTGGCATTATGGTGGGCCTTCAGGGACTTGAACCCCGGACCGACCGGTTATGAGCCGGTTGCT
>ENA-UOOM01003532-UOOM01003532.1-fermentation-metagenome-genome-assembly--contig:-NODE-3532-length-11234-cov-15.650684_pt1 | contig 11234 bp, 9 predicted proteins | sample MGYA00245781_ERZ724031 | MGnify/ENA primary metagenome ERZ724031 (study PRJEB28704, sample SAMN03018317) | fermentation metagenome | biome: anthropogenic terrestrial biome; feature: soil; material... | reverse complement strand
ATTTTGTAGGTGCCTTCCAGCACAAATTCTGCCGTATCGGTGATGTAGGGGCGATACTCGGCGGCGGTGTACTGCGCCATGCCGCCCACGTTGTAGATTTTGCTCATATCCCAGCCGCGGGCCTTTAGGATGTTCATCAGCATGCCCACACGGCCGCCGGACTGGCACATGATAAAGAGGGTCTTATCCTTGGGGAAGAGCACCTCCAGCAGCTCGTCAGACTCCTCATACACCGGCACGGGCTCGGTGGGGGTGCCGCCGTACAGCTGGGGCAGGTCAGCGTTAGTGTGCGCCTCGGCATTGTACACCAGCGCGAAGAAGGGCACCACCTCAAAGTTGCGGAAGTGCTTTTTGAGGTAGTCGCCAAAGTCGCGGGTGTCGATGTACAGGATGTCCGGGCGGCCCAGGTACTCAATCAGGTTATCGCTGTTGATGGCCGAGCAGGTGGGGCCAAAGCTGCCTTCGGTGCAGGGCACCTCTTCTGCGTCGTCCTTGTTGGCCTTGTAGGTCTTGGTGGTATCCACCGGCGCCGGCAGGGGCAGCAGGTCGTGGCTGGCCGCGGGGGCAGCCGCTTCCTCGGCTGCGGGCGCTTCGGCGGCGGTTTCCACCACAGCGGCTTCGGCCTTCAGGCTCTCGTCGCCCGCAAAGAAGGGATCGGTGCCGTGGTGGCGCATCAGTGCCTGCAGCATGCGCAGGATGTTGTTGGTGGATACGGTGGCGCCCGTCCAGGTATCAATCTGATACTCGGCGCGGCCCTCGCCCGCCTGGTAGTCGGCCAGGTCGATGTCGGCGATGGTGTTCAGCCCCTTGATTTGGGCATAGGTCTTGCCCACAAAGTAGGGCACATACTCGGTGTCAATCATCTCAAAGGTCTGGCCGGAGGGGATGGGGTTGCTGTCGCCCCAGAAGCCGGCGGCATACTTGCCGGTGCCATCCGGGCCAAAGGACAGGGTACGGATTTCCGCGTCATCCAGCAGCCCGCTGTCGGGCAGCGTGAGGTCCACATACGCGGTCGTCCAGTAGTTGACATCGGCCGAGCGGCAGGTGCAGCTGATAAAGCTCACCTGATACTTGATGTAGTTGCGGGCCACGTACTTGAAGGTGACGAAGCCATAGAACAAATCCTCTTCCTGGGGCCCGTCGATGTGGTTAATCGGGATGACGGCCACAGGGTTGGCCTTGCTGCCTTCGCCCAGCTTGGCGCTCTCGTTGAGGAAGCGGTTTACGTCGTCCAGTGTGATGGCGGTCTCCGCCTGGGCAAACGGGGTCAGCCCCACGCCCAGCGCCAGCACCATCGCCAGCAATAAGGGAAGGATTCTCTTGGTCATGCCATTCCTTCTACGTGATTTATTGGCCGGATGAGTCGTTACGTCGGCCATACGTTGGTAACAGAATACCATGAATTGCCATGATATTCAAGGAAATGATGTGAAAAACAGCCACCCAGTCAACCTGTTCCGCCGGGTTACCCCTTATAGTCCACCCGCCGCAGCGCAAGCCAGATGAACACCAGCGCGACAGCGAACCACCCCAGGCTCAGCGGCAGCACCTGCGACGCGGTGACCGGGTCGCCCTGGGTGAGGATGCTGGTCAATGTTTCGGGCAGGCTCATCTGGGCGGCCAGGTTCATCATGCCGTAGTCGCGCAGTTTGAAGGGCAGAAAACCAATCTGGTCAATCAGCAGGTACAGCAGCCCCTGCATGTTGAAGCTGAGCATCAGCGCGCTGACCACCGCCGCGGTCCTGCTCTGGATGACGGTGACGGCCAGCATAATCAGCGCGAACAGCGCCATGTCCACCGTCAGCTGTGTGCCCAGGAAGGGGCCGATATCGCTCCAGTTGATGTGAACGGCGTTGCCGAACAGCATCACCGTGATGACGCACGCCAGCAGAAACACCGCGTAGAACAGCAGCGACGCCAGCAGCAAGGTGATCATTTTGCTCACCAGCCACTTTTCCCGCATGCGGGGGATGCTGAACATGTTTTTAAGGTAGCCGGTCTGATGCTCCTTGCTGAGGAAGCCCGCGGCGAACAGCGCCAGCAGCATATGCAGCAGCCGGAAACCGGGCATGGAAAAGAAGAAGCTGAGGAAGTAGTTGACGTTCATCATCTTGCGGGCCTGCACCAGCAGCTCGGTGGGCGGCAGCGCGCCGCTGCCCGCGGGCATGATTTCCGAGGCGATGCCGGTCACCAGGTAGCTGGCCACCGAAAAGATGCCCAGAAAGAACAGCGATACCAATATACCAATGTACAAGCCGCGCGTGCGCAGCATGCGCCGGATATCCATCTTCAGGTATTGCATCATTGCACCGTCCCTCCCGTCAGCCCCATGAAGTATTCCTCCAGCGACTCGTGGCGCACATAGAACTGCGACACGTACAGCCCCCGGTCAAACAGGAATCGGCTGATTTGCTCGTGGCGCTCCACTTCCTCCTGCACCAGCAGGGTATGGTCCCCCTGGCGCTGCATGTGGCTGAGGGCCATGCCCTCGCGCAGCGCGGCCTCCACCTGGGCAATCTGCGGAGATTCGATGCGGATGTCCGAGCGGTTCTCCTGCTCCAATTGCTCCCGCGTAAACTCCCGCAGCACCTGCCCATCCTTGATGATGCCGTAACGGGTGGCAAACTTGGCCAGCTCGTCCAGGATATGGCTGGATATCACGATGGTGGCGCCCATCTCGCGGTTGATTTTGACCAGCATCTCGCGGATGTCCTTGATGCCCTGGGGGTCCATGCCGTTGATGGGCTCGTCCAGAATCAGCAGCTCCGGGTCATCCACCAGCGCCAGGGCAATGGCCAGGCGCTGCTTCATGCCCAGGGAAAACTGCTTGGCCTTTTTCTTGCCGGTGTCGGACAGTTCCACCGTGCGCAGCAGCTGGTCAATGTGCCCGGGCTTGTTGCGGCCCAGGGCGATGGCCTTGTAAATCAGGTTTTCCCGCGCGCTGCAATCGGGATACAGGCCGGGCGACTCCACCAGCGCGCCGATGCGGATGGTAGGCACGCCAAAGCGCATTTTCTCCCCGTTGAGGAAAATCTGGCCGGATGTGGCGGTAATCTGGCTGTTTATCAGCTTCAGCAGCGTGGTCTTGCCCGCGCCGTTTCGGCCGATCAGGCCGTAAATCTCCCCCTTGGGGATGTGGATATCCGCGTCCCGCAGGGCAAACTTTTTGCCGTAGCGCTTGGACAATTTGGCTGTACTTAACAAATCACTCAATTCTGTCTACCTCCCGGGGCATTCTACCCGCCTTTGATGCTTGTGACAAGTGTACCGTGAGCAGTTATCCGCATTTTTTCACCGTTTTTACGAAACCTTTACATATAAAGGGGAGGAAACAGCTTTTCTGCCGTTTCCTCCCCACATGTGCCACTTCTTAGTCGAGCCCTGATGCCACGGGATGGTATTGTTTTTTACTCCGACACGCGAACCGGCAGCACCAGGTAGGTGTACTGGTTGCCGCTCACCGGGCAGACCACGCACGGGCTGACGTTGGTGTTGAAGCGCATGGACATGTCCGGCGTGTCGATGTTCTTGATGACGTCCATCAGGTAGCGGGCGTTGAAGGCGATGTCCAGCGGGGAGCCTTCAAAGTCGATGCCGATCTTTTCCACCACGGCGCCGCGCTCGGCGTTGGCCATGATGGTCAGGTTGTCCTCGTCCACCTTCAGTTTGAGCAGGTTGTTGTTGCCCTCGCGGGCCATCAGGGCGGCGCGTTCGATGGCGCTTGAAATGGCGGCCTTGTCTACCCGGATGGCGGTCATCCAGGTGGTGGGCAAAATCTGCTTGTAGTTGATGTACTCGCCCGGAATCAGCGGGCTGTATACCTTGGTGTGGTTGAAGGCGGCCATCAGGTGGGTGGCGCTGCAGTGCAGGGCAATTTCGTCCTCGCCATCGCCCACCATGCCGGCGATTTCGCCGATCACCTTGCCGGGCAATATGGCGGACACCGCCTCCTTGCCGGCGGGCAGTTCATGATCCACATACACCCGCTGCATGGCCAGGCGGAAGCCGTCCAGGCAGACAAAGCGCACCTCCTGGGGATACATCTCCATCAGGCAGCCGGTCAAAATGCGGCGCGTCTCGTCAGCCGATACCGCGAACGTGATGCGGCTCACCGCGTCACCCAGCTTTTTTTGGGGCAGGCGCACCACATAGTCGCCCTGCACATCCTGAATGTCCGGGAACTCCGACGCGTCCATGCACACCATGCTGGTGCGGCTCTCCCGGGCAGTGATGGTGGCTTTCTGCGCGCCTTCCACCTGGATATCGATGTCGCCATCCAGCTTGCGCATCAGCTCAAACAGCAGCTTGGCCGGCAGCAGCGCGCAGCCATCCTCGCTGATGACGGCGTTGGCCACCGTCTTGATGGTCATCTCGCCGTTGGTGCAGGTGAACTGCACCCCTTCCTCCAGCGTTTCGATGAACACGCCTTCGTATACCTGCTTGGCCGCCCTGGGCAGCAGTGCCCGGGTCACCAGCCCCAGGCTGTGATTGATATCGGATGAATGGATGGTAAAACGCACGGTGCCACGTCCTTTCGATGATGCAGTCGGGGGAACCTTAGGTAGGAGTAGTAGTAGGGGCTGTGGATATCGGGGATAAGGCCGGTTTGCCCTGTCCGGGCTTGGCAAAACGCACGGGGATAAGCTGTTGACATCCTCGGCGCCCGCGGGGATGGTTTGTGGAGGACACGCTGCCAAAGGCAGTCAAGGGGCTTTTTTGTGTCCCTTCCCCGGATGAAAATCGCCGGTAAGCCGAAAACTGGAACCCGGCAACCCAGGCTGCGGCTAACTCGTCTTTGGTGCCCGGCCTGCGTTTGCTCAAAATGCACAGCTGTGCATCCGGCAGGCATCCACACCATCCACAGCGGGCATTCACACAGCCTGTGGGTGAAAAATCGGGCGTGTCACAGCGGTTTGCGCGCTGGCCCCATCCTTCATCCCCAGGGTGTCCCCATGGTTGTCCACGGGGTTACAGCAGGCTCGCGGCCTCTTGATCCAGCAGGATGACGGCATTGGGATGCAGCTTGAGGATGGAGGCCTGCACCTGCGGGTCCACATCGCCCTTGATCATCTTTTTAACCGCCTGGGCCTTGCCCTTGCCGAAGGCGGCCAGCACAATCTGCCTGGCGTTCATGATGCCGCCGGTGCCAAGGGAGATGGCCTGGCGGGGCACCTGATCCTCAGACTCGAAGAAGCGGCGGTTGGCCTCGATGGTGCTGCGGGTCAGCTCTACCACCTGGGTACCGTAGTGGAAACGATCCGACGGCTCGTTGAAGCCGATGTGGCCGTTGTTGCCCAGGCCCAGGAACTGGATATCGATGCCGCCGGCCTTTTCAATCATGCGGTCGTAGCGCTTGGCCTCGGCCTTGAGGTTGGGGGCCAGGCCATTGGGCACAAAGGTCTCGCGCATGTTGATGTGGTCGAACAAATTTTCCTGCATGAAGTAGCGGTAGCCGCAGGGGTGATCCGCCCCCAGGCCCACATACTCGTCCAGGTTGAAGCTGGTGCTGCGGGAGAAATCCAGCATGCCTTCCTTGTGCCACTTGACAAGCTGGCGATAGGTCTCTATCGGGGTGGAGCCGGTGGCCAGCCCCAGCACCGCGTCCGGTTTTTTGAGGATGGCGGCGGCAAACATCGCCGCCGCGGCCTGGCTTGCGGATTTGGCCGAATCAAACACATGAACAATCATCGCACATTCCTCCATTTTGGCTACAATTATAGCATATTTTCGTTTGACGGTACACAAAGCGTGCGGCCATCTGCTATAATTTACAGAAATTGGACAAAGCGGGAGGAAGCACATGGCGCATTGGGATGGATGGACGCCGGAGCAGGCGGTGACGCTGTTCTGTCAGGCAGCGGTGCAGCTGGACCTCATTGATCGGGAGGACCTGGATTATTCGGTCAACCTGGTGTTGGCACAGCTTGATCTGGATGCCCCACAGGAGGCTGCCTCGCTGACGCCCATCCTGGAGATTGCTGACCACCTGGTGGATATCGCGGTGGCGCGCGGCCTGTGCGAGGACAGCCCCGAGGCGCGTGAGCGCTTTTCCGCCCGGCTGTTCGGGCTGGTCACGCCCGGTCCCCGGGCGGTGCGCGAGTGCTTTTTGCACCATGAGCAGCAGGATGGCCCGCAGGCGGCCACAGATTGGTTTTACCGGCTGTGCCGGGCCAACGACTATATCCGCACCCGCCGCATCGCGGAGAATATCCGTTACCACGCCGATACGCCGGCGGGCGAGCTGGAGATTACCATCAACCTCTCCAAGCCCGAGAAGGACCCCAAGGACATCGCTGCCCAGCGGCTGGCGCGCTCGGTCAGCTACCCCAAGTGCATGCTCTGCCGGGAGAATCCGGGGTACGCCGGGCGGCCGGGCTACCCTGCGCGGCAGAATCACCGCATCATCCCCATCCCCCTGGCGGGCGAGACCTGGTATTTCCAGTACTCCCCCTATCTGTATTATGACGAGCACTGCATCGTGCTCAACGCCCAGCATGTGCCCATGAAGATGACCGGGCAGAGCTTTGAGCGGATGTTTGACTTTGTGGACCGCTTTTCCCATTACTTCATCGGCTCCAACGCCGACCTGCCCATCGTGGGCGGCTCCATCCTGACGCACGACCACTTCCAGGGCGGGCGCTACACCTTCCCCATGGAAAGGGCTGAGCGCTGGTTCACCTTTGACACGGGCGTGGCCGGCATCACGGGCGAGGCGCTGCGCTGGCCGATGACCTGCCTTCGGCTTCGGGGAGAAGACCGACATGCCCTCAGCGCGCTGATGCAACGGGTGCTGGCTGCCTGGCGCGTCCACAGCGATGAGCAGCTGGGCATCCTGGCGCGCACCAAAGCCGGGCACAACGCGGTGACGCCCGTGGTGCGCAAGGAGAAGGACGCCTATGTGGTCTATCTGCTGCTGCGCAACAACCGCACCACCGAGGAGCATCCCCTGGGGCTGTTCCACCCGCATCAGGAGCGGCATCACATCAAGAAGGAAAACATCGGCTTGATTGAGGCCATGGGCCTATTCATATTGCCGGGCCGGCTGAAGAAGGAGCTTACACAGGTGCAGGACTTCCTGCTCCGCGGTACGGCGCTGCCGCCGGATACGCCCCACCGCATCTGGGTGGGTGAGCTGATGGGGCGGCTGCCCAAGGGCCTGGACGACAAAAGCGCCGAAGCGTTCTTGCGCGATGAGGTGGCGCGGGTGTGCCACGACGTGCTGGTGGATACCGGCGTGTATCAGCAGGACGAGCAGGGGATGGCGGGGCTGAAACGGTTTTTGAATGACGTTGGGCTGAAACCACAGAAAGAATCCAAATAATCCACACCCAAGGTCTACAACGAATTGAATATTTTAAGTTCTTTGGGGGTTTGGGGGTTTTCTTTCAAGAAAGCCCCCAACGTTTCCCCCCATTACCCCATTTGTCCCCGGTACACGCGCTGCACGCGGTTGCCCAGGCGGGTGGTCAGGTAGACGCCCTCGTGGCCGATGGTGGCGGCGATGCGCTGGGCGCAGAGGAATGCCCCGGCGGAGGTGTGGCCGTAGAAGGTCACCTCATCGCCCACCCGGCAAGGGATGCCGGTGACGTCCAGCACGCTCTGGTCCATGCAGACGGCCAGGTAGTGGGCCTCATGCCCATCGCCCACCAGCACGGGCGCGCGGGCGGGACCCAGGCGCTCATCCAGGCCGTCGCCGTAGCCGGCGCTCACCACGGCCACGGTGGTGGGGCGGGTGGCGCGAAAGGCCTCGTCATAGCCGGTGGTCTCGCCGATGGCCAAAGTGCGCAGGCTAACCACCTGTGCGCGCCAGGAGGCGATTTCGCTCACGGCGGCGGGCGTCCCGGCGGTGCGTGGGTTCGCGGGCGCGTCCATATAGAGGCGGCGGCCGATGCGGGCAGCGTCCAGAAAGGCATCCCGGTACCACTCGGAGGCGCCGCTGTTGCAGATATGGCGCAGCGGCACGGGGATGCCGGCGGCGTCCAGCTGGCTGAGGGCCTGTTGGTAGAGGGCCAGCTGCTGATGGGCCAGGGGGCTGCCGGGAATCTCTGCGTCGATGAAATGGGCGTAGACGCCGCATAGGTCCACGTCGCGCTGCTGCTTGAAGGCGGCAATCCACAGGGCCAGTTCGTCGCCCGGGCGCACGCCCAGGCGGTTGAGCCCGGTCTCGATTTTGAGCTGAATGCCCGCCCGGCGGTTTTGCAGCCGGGCCTGCCCGGCTATCTGCCGCAGCTGGGGTACGCTATAGCAGGCCAGTTGAATGCTGTGGGTGACGGCCGGGGCGATGTGCGCCTCGGGCACCCCGGCCAACACCAGCAGATCGCAGGCAATGCCGCTTTCGCGCAGCGTGATGGCCTCGCCCACCTGGGCTACGGCCATCAGGCCGGCACCCGGGCCAAGGGCAATTTCCCGCGCGAGGGTGACAGCACCCAGGCCATAGGCATCGCACTTCAGCACGGGGATGACCGCTGTTTCGGGCCCCAGGTCCGCCCGGATGGACTGTATATTGTTGCGGAATTTCTCGCAGTCAACCTCCACATAGGAGTTATAATAATACATCGTTGTCCTGGTTTCCTTTCGCGTTATCGGGCGAATTATAGTATATTTATTGAACATAAACAAGGGATATCTGAAAAACGCAGAACATAAATAAATTTTCGATTAGCATAAATAACCGTTGACAAAGATTAATTATGCGATTATACTGTCCGCATTCACCGCTGGACGCGGTAGATGTGATGAATGGGAGGACGTTCTGATATGAAGAAAATGCTGAGCATAGCCCTTTGCCTGATGCTGCTGGCCGGCCTGGTGCCCGCCGCTTTGGCCGAAACCGCCACCCCCACCCTGGACGCCATCAAGGCCAAGGGCAAGATTGTCATGATGACCAACGCCACCTTCCCGCCCTTTGAGTACATCAAGGACACCAAGTTTGCCGGCATCGACATCGACCTGTCCCAGATGGTCGCCGACAAGCTGGGCGTGGAGCTGGAAGTGCTGGACATGGACTTCGGCCTGCTCATCGAGGCCCTCAAGGGAGGCAAGGGCGACTTTGTGGCCGCCGGCATGACCCTGACCGAGGAGCGCCAGGAGCAGATTGATTTCTCCATGGTCTACATCAAGAACGGCCTGCTGGTCATCGTGCCCACGGGCAGCGAAATCACCAAGCTGAGCGACCTGGCCGGCAAGAAGATTGCCGTGCAGGAGTCCACCACCGGCGATATCTGGGCGTCCGATAACATCCAAGGCGCCGTGATGCAGCAGTACAAGAGCGCGGTGGACGCCGGCAACGCCGTCGCCAGCGGAAAGGCCGACGCCGCGGTCATGGACAAGCTGCCTGCCGAGAGCATGGTGAAAAACGCCAACGGCGCCCTGGCCCTGCTGGACGAGATGGCCTCCGAAGAGGATACTGCCATGGGCGTCGCCAAGGGCAAGGAAGACCTGGTTGCCTTCATCAACGAAGTATTGCAGGAGGCCATTGACAGCGGCGCCATGCAGGCATCCATCGACAAGCACATGGTGGAGGGCGCCGGCGACTGAGCTAAATCGCCATCATCCATGCTTTGATGGGCTGACCAATCCCGGACTGGTGTGACAGATGATACAATCAAACCGCGCCGCCACCAAGGGCGGCGCGGTCATCCTGTTGAAAATGCCCGCTCGACCGACAACCGCCAACGATGAGGTGACGACGTGTTTGAAAAACTCCTGCAGGACCTATACGGCGCGGTGATTCGCGAAAACCGATGGCAGCTGTACCTGGAAGGCCTGAAGAATACCCTGCTGATCGCGGGGATTGCCTGTCTGATTGGCATACTGATTGGCCTGGTGGTTGCCTTGGTCAAGTTTGTGGCGGCCGCCCGGCCGTCGCCCCTGTGGAAGGCCGCCGCCAAGGTGATGAACGCCTACACCACCATCATCCGCGGCACGCCCATCATCGTGCAGCTGCTCATCCTGTACAACCTCTCCTACTTCACCGAGGGGCTGTACGCCTCCATCATCGGCTTTGGCATTAACTCCGGCGCCTATGTGTCGGAGATTTTCCGCAGCGGCCTCAACTCCATCGACATCGGCCAGCAGGAGGCCGGGCGCTCGCTGGGCCTTAGCCTGGGCCAAACGATGAAGCTCATCGTACTGCCCCAGGCCGTTAAAAATACGCTGCCCGCGCTGTTTAACGAGTTCATCGCCCTGCTCAAGGAGACCTCGGTGGCCGGCTACATCGCCGTGCGCGACCTGACCAAGGTGGCCGACGGCATCCGCGGCCGTACCTTCAACTCCACCCCGCTGTACCTGGCCGCTGTCGTCTACCTGATCATGGTCGTCGGCCTGGCCGCCCTGCAAAAGCGCATCGAGAGGAGGCTGGCACGCAGTGATCGAGGTTAAGAACCTGGAAAAGACCTTCGGCGAGCTCAAGGTGCTGCGCGGCATCACCGAGACCATCAACGACGGCGAAAAGGTGGCCATCATCGGCCCCTCGGGGTCCGGCAAGAGCACCTTTCTGCGCTGCCTCAACCTATTGGAGCGCCCCACCGGCGGCGAAATCTGGTTCAACGGGCAAAACATCGCCGCCAAGGGCTGCGATATCGACAGTGTGCGCCGCCACATGGGCATGGTGTTTCAACACTTCAACCTGTTCCCGCACCTGACCATCCGCGACAACATCACCCTGGCGCCCATCAACCTCAAGCTGTACACCCCTGCCCAGGCCAAGGAAAAGGCCGACGCGCTGCTGGAGCGCATCGGCCTGAGCGACAAGGCTGATACCTACCCCGCCATGCTCTCCGGGGGGCAAAAGCAGCGCGTGGCCATCGTCCGCGCCCTGGCCATGAACCCGCAGGTGATGCTCTTTGACGAGCCCACCTCCGCCCTGGACCCCGAGATGGTGGGCGAGGTGCTGGACGTCATCCGCGAAGTCGCCGAAGAGGGCATGACCATGGTCATCGTCACCCACGAGATGGGCTTTGCCCGCGAGGTCGCCGGCCGCGTGCTCTTCATGGACGAGGGCCTCATCGTCGAACAGAACACCCCCGACCAGCTCTTCGGCAACCCGCAGAACGAGCGCTTGCAGAGTTTCCTGTCGAAGGTGTTGTAGGAGGTGGAGGAACGGTGGGGGTCTTTTCTGAAGAAAAGACCCCCACACCCCCAAAAGACTTTAATATAAAATATATCTATGTTGTTGCAACAATGCCTTAAACGAATGATTTGCGTTATAAAAAAAGTTATAATGAATTAGATAG
>ENA-UOOM01003530-UOOM01003530.1-fermentation-metagenome-genome-assembly--contig:-NODE-3530-length-11235-cov-12.044186_pt1 | contig 11235 bp, 8 predicted proteins | sample MGYA00245781_ERZ724031 | MGnify/ENA primary metagenome ERZ724031 (study PRJEB28704, sample SAMN03018317) | fermentation metagenome | biome: anthropogenic terrestrial biome; feature: soil; material... | reverse complement strand
TATTGCTGATACACAGACAGAATATACAAAGCTATTTTATTAGAATTTGAAGTAAACTATACTAATTGGTTCTGACAAGGTTGGTTATTGGAGATAGTATAATAAGTATTGTATCCCTATTTTTAAACATAATTTCAAAAAAGACCTTTTGATATAACTATTCAAAGGGTCTTTTTTGTTCAATATATATTTTTATTTAGTGTCTTTAAACCAATATTCCATTCCGGTTTCATAATACTTGTACGTAAAATTTTTTTTACAAAAATAAAAAAACTTAATTCTTTTATGCAACAAAATAAAAAAACATCTCTAAAAACCTATCTTTTTATTTGGCACAAAAGTTGCAATATAATAAAGTGATTTAATAAGACTTTAGGAGCAAAGAATTATACTTAATTTACTTAAAGGCGCAAAAGAAATTACTAAAGAACTTATAAATATATTATACAAGGGAGATATGAAGTGAAAAAAGAGATATTAGATCGTTTGCTGACAAACGGCAATATACACACACTTAAGAATGAAGAAGAAATAGTAGAGGCTATTGGAATAAAAGATGGCATAATTGCTTTTACAGGATCAAATCAAGATGCGAAAAAAAAATTCATAGCAAAGGAAATAATTGATTTAGACGGAAAAACAGTAATTCCTGGTATGGGGGACAGTCATATGCATTTTTACGCGTACTGCCAAACTCTCACTAACGTAAATCTTGGTGACTGCAACTCGAAAAAAGAGGTACTTGAGAAGCTAAGAAATAAAGCTGCAGTTACACGGGAAGGAGAATGGATACGGGGTTCAAATTTTGATCAATCCAAGTGGAACGATTCTGCCGATGAACTACCCACTCGATATGATTTAGACTCTGTTAGCATAAAGCATCCTATTGTTATTAAAAGGGTGTGTTTACATACTGCTGTTGCGAACACCATTGCATTGGAAATTGCTAATATAGATAAGAACTATATAGATGGATCGGGAGGTGTAGTTGAGCGGGAAGCGGATGGCACACCAAACGGTATTTTACGTGAACAATTAACGAAAGTCTTTGATGAAATTATTCCTGATCCAATGAAAGACTCTGCAGTTAAAAAAGATATTATGGTACAACAATTACGAGACATGGCTTCTTATGGAATCACGATGATGCATACCTATGCGGCTGATATTTGGAAATACATAGAGGATATAGAAGATTATGATGCCTTAGATAAAGAAGGGCTTCTGCCATTACGTGTCTCAGTATATTTAGATGTGTTAGAAAAATTAGAAAATAAAAAACCTATAACAAGTGTTCAGAGATTAAGTCCTTATCATAAGACTCAATTAGGAGGATACAAACTCTTTTGCGATGGCAGTTTAGGCTCGCGAAGTGCTGCTCTTTATGAGCCGTATTCAGATGAACCTGACAACCGAGGAATTTTAGTTGAGAGTCAAGAAAGTCTTGAAGAAAAGATGCTTAAAGCTTCTAAAATGGGTATTCAATGTGCCACTCATGCAATTGGAGACAGAGCTTTGGATATTGTTATTACAGCTATAGAAAACACAATTATATCACTTAAAAAGGAAGGATGGACTGATGAGCAAATAAGTGCAAAGCCTTTCCGTATTATACATGCTCAGTTGGCACCTATGTCATTAGTTGAGAGAATGAAGAAACTGCCGGTGATATTGGATGTCCAGCCAATCTTCTACAATACTGATAAAAATTGGATAGAAGATAGAGTGGGAAAAGAACGAATGAAGTACGGATATACATGGAATACCTATCAAAAAAATGGTCTATTATTGACCGGTGGTTCAGATGCACCTGTAGAACACTATAATCCTATACCGGGAATCCATAGTTGTGTTGTTCGTGAAGAGTTGGAAGAATGTATGAGCGTATATGATGCCTTATGCATTTTTAGTAAGAATATTCCATATGCGACCGGAGATGAAGCTTACGTAGGCACATTAGAACTTGGAAAGTTTGCAGACTTGGCCATATTAGACAGAGATATATTCAGCATTCCACATGACGACATTCTAAATACTAAGGTTGAGCGTACAATGATAGCGGGAAAGGATAGCTGGATACGAAAGTAATTGAATTAAAAACCTCTAAATTGGCATTTTTATTTATATCAGTTTAGAGGTTTACTTAATTCTTAAATCAGACTCATGGAACATCAAAGATTTAAGGAATATTTTTTTAATTTATAATTCAAATTTTGTTTTGAAATTCCAAGGTTATCAGCAAGATCAGCCAAATTTCTTGAATATTTTGATTTTGATATAATAATATCTTTTTCAAATGACTCAATGGTATCAGATAGATTTATTTTACTATTTGTATTATAATTATCAATATCCCATGAAAAACCACTTTCGAAAACCGTTTCAGGTAAATCTTCTACATTGATAGTATTTGTTGTAGAAAAATTAAAAGCAGATTCTATAACATTTTTTAGTTCCCTTATATTTCCTGGCCAATCATAGTTTTCAAAAATCCCATACACTGCATCTGAAGCATTGTTTATGTTAACTTTCATTTCACGTTTAAAATATTTAATAAAATGTTCTGTAAGTAGAGGTATGTCAGACTTCCTATCTCTCAATGGAGGGACAATTAATTGTATACTAGATAATCGATAATAAAAGTCTTTCCTCAAAAGGTTTTCTTTTATACATTCATTGGGTTTCTTATTTATTGCAGCAATAATTCTTACATCTATATTTTTTTGTTTACTATCACCTATTCGCATTATTTTTTTATCTTCTATCGCTTTTAATAATTTAGCTTGCATATTTAAGCTCATTGAATTAATTTCATCTAACAAGATTGTTCCGCCGTTTGCGAGTTCAAAAATCCCAGGTTTGTCTTCTGCTCCTGTAAAGCTTCCTTTTGTAGTTCCAAAAAATATACTTTCTAGTAAGGTATCAGGTATTGCAGCACAATTTTGTGAAATAAAATAACCCTTTTTCTTAGAACTGCTCTTATGAATTGACTGAGCAACTAATTCTTTACCGGTTCCTGTTTCTCCATAAATTAATATATTTGAATTAGTTTTGGATACTTTGCATATTTTGTCCTTTAACACTTGTATTTCATTTGAATTTCCAATTATATCATTTATATTATATGGAGTATCTTTGTAAGTTGTAGTCATTTTGGATAAATTAATTGTTGATTTGTTAATGCTACTATCCAAGATTCTTGTAACAGTTATTGCACCTATAACCTTTCCGTTATCAAATATGGGGAAGTTATCATTTCGTGCAAGAAATTCCTGACCATCCCTAAATTTAACTTCTTCAATTTCATTTAAGCGACTCTCACCATATTTATAAGCTCGATATAAGGCGGAATTTTCTTCTGTAACGTCAAATACTTCCATTGGAGTTTTTCCTATTGAATCTGCTTCATTAACCTTGAATCCTTTAGGATTAAAGGCTTTATGAAATCTAATTTTCCCTTTATTATCTAAAATAACTAAACCGTCAAAAAAATTGCTAATGTGAGTCACAAAATTGTAATAAGCATTATCCAATTTTATATTCTCCTTTGAATCTCTATTATTGTAGTTTACTATAGTTATCATAACACATTTATAAAGAAAAGTAAAAAAAATTTAACATATTGTAAAAAAAATAATTAACAATCTGATAATATTATTAAAGAAAGTGCATTTTGCTCATTATCAGCAATAAAGTTTTTGGCATATTAATTGCATATATATTGTTGTAATTAAATCATTAATAAAGGAGAATGATAGATGAGATTGCCTACGAGAAGAATGAGCAATATTCCATTTTCTGGCGGTATAAGAGAAGTTTTTAACAAGGCTACCGAAATGGAAGGACAAGGAAAAAAAGTTATACATATGGAGATCGGAAGACCTGATTTTGGTTCGCCGGAGGTTGCAATTCATGCATTGATAAAATCTATAGAGGAAGGAATGGTGCATTATAGTGATATTTCAGGGGTTAAAGAATTAAGAACAGCAATTGCAACTGACATAAAAAGAACTCACGGAATTGAAGTAGACCCTAATAATGAAATAGTAGTTACAGTTGGTGCTGTAGAAGGATTGATGGATTGCATGTTAGCTTTACTTGATGTTGGTGATGAGATAATTCTTATTACTCCATGTTTCCCAGCCTATTTTGATGAAGCTTACTTAGCAGGAGCGGTGCCAATTGAAGTTCCTTTAAAATTTTCAAATGAATATAAACTCGACATAAAGGATTTAGAGGATTCAATATCTGATAAAACTAAAATGATTTTAATAAATACTCCCAACAATCCTACAGGTAATATATTGTCTTATGAAGATTTAGAAAAAATTTCCGAAGTAGCTATTAAAAATGATTTGTATGTAATTTCAGATGAAGCATATAGTGAATTTTATTTTGATAAAAAATTTATAAGTATTGCAACGCTTCCTGGAATGAGAGAAAGAACAATTATTGTCAATACGACATCAAAGGCTTACTCAATGACCGGATGGAGAGTTGGATACATGATATCATCTCCAGAAATAACAAAGTATTTACAAAAAACACACCAAAATGTTACAACACATCCCAGTACTTTCGCACAGTATGGAGCAGTTGCAGCATATGAAGAAGGCAGACCATGGACCGAAATGATGATCAAAGAATTTAAAAAAAGAAGAGAGTTGGTAATTAGTTATTTAGACCAAATTGATGGAATTGAATATGTTAAACCGGAAGGAGCTTTTTACTTCTTCTTATGTATTGATAAATTAAACATGAAATCAGATGAATTTTGCAACTATATAATAGAAGAAGCAGGGGTTGCCTTAGTTTCCGGTGATACATTCAGAGGTGAGCAAGGACGTAATTTTGTAAGAATGGCTTATGCAAATTCATATGAAAATATCGAAGAAGGAATGAAAAGAATTAAAAATGCCGTTGATAAATTAAGGAAAAAATAATATATATTATAGACATGACAGTAAAAATAATAATAGCTTGACAATATAATATTAAGAATTGTAAGTAAGGAGAGCAAAATGAAAACAAAAAAAGTTTACATGATCATTCTATTAGTAGTAGCAGCGACAGTGGCAGGTTTATTTTATAAAGAAGACTATAATAGAAATAATCCGGAAACATTAGGTCCAATAGTGTTAAGAGTAGCCCATACTGTAAATGAAGAAACAGTATTACATAAAGGATTGGCTTACTTTGAAAAAGAAGTAGAAGAAATGTCTAATGGAAGGTTAGACGTGCAAATATTTTCTAATGGTGTTTTAGGCGGTGATAGACAGAGCTTAGAAGCTGTTAGTATTGGTTCTCTTACGGCAACAGCTCCGCCATCAGGAATTTTAGCTAGTTTTGAACCAACATTTATGGTAGCAGATTTGCCATTTGTATTTGCAAGTAGAGAATCTGCTTATAAAGCATTGGATAATGAATTAGGTGAAGTTTTAAGCAAAAGTTTAGAAAGAATTAATATTGAATGTATGAGTTTTACGGAAACCGGCTTTAGATATATTACAAACAATAAAAATCCTATATATACACCGGAAGACTTAAAGGGACTGAAAATAAGAACTATGGAAAACCCTATGCACATGGAATCTTTCAGACTTTGGGGTGCTAATCCGACACCAATGAATTTTTCTGAATTATTCACCGCTTTGCAACAAGGTACAGTTGATGGACAGGAAAATCCCGCGCAAGTTATATGGAGCTCAAGATTTTACGAGGTTCAGAAATATTTATCTTTAACCGGGCACTTTTTCTCTTCAGGCAGCCTTGCGTTTAATAAGACATTTTTTGACAACTTACCTGATGATTTAAGAGAAATCATAGTAACCTGTGCGGAAGATTATAAGCATTATTCAAGGAACTTGATAATTGAAATGGAAGATGAATATATTAATGTACTGCAGGGGTATGGTATGGAAGTAAACACATTAACTCCAGAACAAAAGCAAGTATTTGCAGAATCTGCAGCGCCCGTTTATGATACATTTAGAAAAACATATGAAAACGGGGATGAGTTAATACGACTTGCAACTATGTATAATTAATAAATTAATTTTAAGAAATAATAGGAGGTTTTCATGAAAATATTAAAATTTTTAGATGAGAATATAGAAAAATATTTTTTATGGGCATCATTGGTTGCAGTTGTTATATTAATATTCATGCAAGTTGTGTTAAGGTATGTTTTTAATTATTCATTAGCCTGGGCAGAAGAATTATCAAGATATATATTGTTATATCAAATATGGGTAGGAACTGCTTATTGCGTAAAAAAGGATGCACATATAAGAATGAATATAATACAAAGTAAGTTATCTCCAAAAAATCAAATAAAAATGGAGATATTCGTAACAGTTTTGTGGATGATATTTACTTTATTTTTAACATTAAAATCTGGACAACTTACTAGTATGTTGTATGCTAACAAACAAATATCCCCAGCAATGCAAATACCTATGGCAATTGCATATGCTTCTGTTCCGATAGGATGCGGTCTGATGGTATTCAGACTTTGCCAGAAACTTTATAAAGATGTAAAAAAATTAGAAAAGCAGGAGGCTGAATTAAGATGACCACCATTATACTTTTTGCTTTAGTTTTTGTTTTGTTAATTATTGGATTACCTATAGGTTTATCTCTGGGTTTTTCTGTTTTAATAGCTATGTTATTTAGAACTAATTTAGAGCCAATCATGATAGCTCAAACAGCATTTACAGCGTTGGATTCATTTACATTAATGGCAATACCTTTTTTTATGTTAGCGGGTAATTTTATGAGATATGGCGGTATTTCCAAAAGATTACTTAAATTTGCAGATACTCTTGTTGGATTTGCTACAGGAGGTTTAGGAGCGGTTACAGTTGTGACTTGCATGTTTTTTGCTGCAATTTCGGGTTCGGGTCCTGCTACAGTTTCAGCAATCGGCTCATTTATGATGCCTGCTATGACTGATAAAGGTTATGATAAAGCCTATTCCGCCGCTTTAACGGCTGCAGCTGGTACCATAGGTGTTATTATACCTCCTTCTATACCCTTTGTCGTTTATGGCGTTGTTTCAGGTACATCTATTGGTGAACTTTTCAAAGCAGGAATATTCCCCGGAATTCTGATGGGAGTAGCTTTATTAATCGTAAATTACAGAACAGCTAAAAAACATGGTTACATAGGGTATGGAGATCGTCCTACTTTAAAAACTGTTTGGATAGCATTTAAGGAAGCTTTCTGGGCACTTTTAAGCCCGGTAATAGTACTTGGCGGGATTTATGCAGGTGTTTTTACTCCAACAGAAGCAGCAGCTGTTTCATGTGTATATTCATTTATAATAGGAAAATTTGTATATCATGAAATTGGAAAACAGGAATTCATTGATTGTTTAGATGATACTATATTGATAAGCGGGTCAACGTCATTTATTATTGGTCTATCGATGTCTTTTGCATACTTCTTAACTATGGAGCAAATACCTACAACAATAGCTACATGGATGCTATCTTTATCAGATAACAAGTATCTAATTTTTCTGTTGATAAATGCGTTTTTACTCGTTGTAGGGTGTTTTGTTGACAATATTTCCAGCTGTACGATACTAACACCAATATTTTTACCTATAATTGTTGCATTAGGAATGAGTCCGGTACAATTTGGTATAGTGATGACAATGAACTTAGCAATTGGATTTGTTACACCACCTTATGGAGCAAACCTATTTGTTGCATCTGCCGTTTCTAAAACACCGGTTGAGAGTATAGCGTCAAAGGTTTGGCCACTGATAGGAGCATTAATAGTGGTATTGATGTTAACCACCTTTGTGCCACAAATTACTATGTCATTTCTATAATAGAAAAGTTAAATTAGGAGTTGAATGAAATTTAACTCCTAATTTAAAGTGAATAATTTAATAGTGTATTATTTTTAGGAGGAAAAATATGTTTAAAGTAGTTAGAACTATTGCACTTCCTGATGCAATAGATATAGAAAAGAAAGTTTTTGGAGATAATATTGAAATAGTAGAAATACCATCGGGAACTGAGGAAGAATTAATTAAGAATTGTCAAGATGCTGATGCTGTAATTTGTGCTTATGAGCCATTTACTGCCAAAGTAATAGATGCTTTACCAAATCTTAAATTAATATCATTCAAATCAATCGGATTTAATTATGCAGATGTTGAATATGCAAGATCAAAAGGATTACCGGTAATGCATATTTCCCAATACTGCATCAAAGAAGTTGCAGCATATACTGTAGGCATGATTTTAGCATTAAACAGGAGAATCATACAATTTAATAAAAGTACTCATGTTGATAAAGAATGGAAGTATGATTTGTTTCCAGATATGAGAAGAATTGAAGAACAAACTGTGGGTTTATTAGGGTTTGGAAATATTCCTAAATTAGTTACTGAAAGATTAAAACCATTTGGATGCAAAGTTATTGCATATGACCCATATGTTGATCCGGTCATGGCAAAAGAAGAATACAATGTTGATTTAATGACAATGGATGAAGTTCTTCGACAATCAGACATTATTAGTATTCATCTACCAGCTAACAAAGATACTGAAAAAATTATCAATGAAGAAACTATTTCAAGGATGAAAGATGGAGTAATATTTATTAACTCAGCACGTGGAGCAGTTATAGATGAGGATTCAGTATTAAGTTCAGTAGATTCCGGCAAATTCAAATATTATGCTACTGATGTATTAACTGATGAGTATCCTGATATGAAAACTCATCCTTTCTCTGAAAGAGAAAATATAATTTTAACACCTCACATTGCGTTTTATTCTCAGGAATCTTTTAGAGATGGAGTTATTGAATGTGCAGAAAATGTTAAGAATTTTTTAGAAGGTAATTATGAAAAGTGTATAAGAAATGTTGTAAATGGTGTAAAACTACAATAGATATATTTGAATCATATATAGATAGAGTTGGAGATGATTTGCAGCGAAATCATGGAGGAAAAGAAATGTATTTAAATTGTCTTGAAGAAGTTAAAGAAATAACCAAAGAAATAGTAAAGGTACCGAGTATTGTCAAGAGTTATGATGGAGAGACCAAATGTGCAGAAAAAATCTTTGAATATTATTCTAAATTACCATATTTCAAAGAAAATTCAGATTATTTGTTTCTGCAGATGACAGAAGATGATGAAATCAAAAGACATAATGTATTAGCTATGGTAAGAGGTAAAAAAGGAAAATCAAATAAAACCATAATTATGATGGGTCATATAGATACCGTTGGAGTTGATGATTTTGGAACTATAAAAGAATATGCTTTTGATCCGGATAAGTTACCAGAATTACTGAAAGAATTAGACTTAGGTGAAGAAATTGATAAAGATATTGATTCGGGAGAATATATGTTTGGCAGAGGAGCCTTAGACATGAAAGCGGGGGTGGCGGGGCACATGTATTTAATTAAATACTTCTCAGAACATCCTGAAGAACTAAACGGAAATATTATTGCCCTGGCAGAATGCGACGAAGAGGACAATTCTCACGGAATGGTATCAGCTCTAAAAGTGTTTAAAAAATGGAAAGAAAAATATAATCTTGAATATATTGCAGGCATAAATGCAGATTATTCAACACCATATCATGAGAAGGATGAAAATAGATATATTTACTTTGGAACCATAGGAAAACTTCTTCCATCTTTTTATGTAACAGGAAAAGAAACTCATGTTGGGCAAGCTTATGGAGGATTGGATCCTAACTTGTTGGTAGCAGAACTTACAAGACTAATAGAGCTTAATCCGAAATTATGTGACGAGTCTCAAGGTGAGGTTACTGTACCGCCTATTTCCTTAAAACAGGCAGATTTCAAAGAGGGATATACTGTACAAACTGCTCTGGCTGCTTATTCTTATTACAATTTTTTTACCCATAGTATGAGTCCTAACGATGTAATGGTTAAGATGAAAGAAAAAGCAATTGAAGCTTTTGATAATATTGTAAAATATACGAATGAATCTTACAAGAAATATTGTGAAATGGGCAGTCACACTTATACTAAATTACCTTGGAAAACAAGAGTGCTTACATGGAAAGAATTTTATGAGGAATTAGTTGATGTTAATGGCGAAGAATTTAAGACATATATAAGTAATTACGCTGCAGAGTTGAATGAAAAGAATCCATTAATGGACTTAAGGGAATTCAGCGTAAATGTAATAAACGAAGCATGGAAATGGACTAAATATAAATCCCCTGCAATAATAATATATTATTCATCAATATTTTCACCTAGAGTTGAAATAACAGGTAAGGATATGGATGAAAAACAATTATTACAAAGTGTTAAAGAATCAGTTAATTTTGTACAAGAATACTCTGATAAGCCCATAGTAACAAAAATGTTTTATCCATATATTTCTGATTCCAGTTTCATGAGAATAAGTGATGATATTTCAGAATTAAAGGCATTAGAAAATAATATGCCGGCTTGGGGAACAAAGTATACTTTTCCGACAGAAGAAGTTTTAGAAATTAATGTCCCAGTAGTAAATATTGGAACATACGGAAAAGATGGACACAAAATTACAGAAAGAGTTCATATGAAATATACTTTTGAAAACATACCTAATATAACATATAATACGATTAAAAAATTATTATCATAAAAAACTCTTCCTTAGTAATTACAAACGGGAGTGTAATATGTTCTGTGTAAATGTAATATGAGATAAATTGTTAATACTAATAATGCTTTTGTTCATGCACAGGATAGTACCCTGCTGGAGAGCGACATGAGCGGTACGTGAGGTTTAGCGAGGCGGCGGATTCTTCTGAACCGTCGCTTTTTTCTGCCGTCCCGGAAAACTACAAGCTCAACTTTAGATAATAAGATTTATTGTAGCGATTTCAGAAAACTAAGCATTGATGTTTTTTTACTATTATCATAATATTCTATATTGCCTGTTAAATCAGAAGATGCTTTAGTAATTGCATTTCGTACAAGGATCCTTTGTTGTCTTTCGATTAGGTGATACAATAAACAATCTGGATCTATTAAATGAATTGATACCTCGGCAGAAAGTTTTCCAAGTGCTTGTACAAGCTCTGAAACTGAATAATAACTATAAAAGACCTTTTGACGTAGCGATTATATCAAAGGGTCTCTTATTCTACAATACGTATTGTTACTCTTTAAACCAATATTCCATGACTAATGCCGCCATAACTCCAATCATAGCGCCGAGTACGGCACCTATGGCAGTATTAA
>ENA-UOOM01003527-UOOM01003527.1-fermentation-metagenome-genome-assembly--contig:-NODE-3527-length-11250-cov-2.854489_pt1 | contig 11250 bp, 10 predicted proteins | sample MGYA00245781_ERZ724031 | MGnify/ENA primary metagenome ERZ724031 (study PRJEB28704, sample SAMN03018317) | fermentation metagenome | biome: anthropogenic terrestrial biome; feature: soil; material... | reverse complement strand
ATCCTTTGCAATGTCTGCCGCTGTAACCCATTTCAGATTCACCTGCCACCCCGCGAGGGGCAGCCATCGGGCGAGAATGATTGTCTTTTCCCAATCCGACCAGGCACCTTTCTCAGGGATCACTGTCCTCAAAAGATTATCCGCCACGAAATCCGGAAAGGACGGCTGATTCTTTACATACTGAATAATTTCATTACCGGCTTTCATATGGTTTGCATTTTTTGCTATGGAAACCACCGATGCAGGGGCATCGGGTACAGTAACACCTTCCATTGACTGAAAAAGGCGATAATAAGCATCTTCCCCCTGCTGCATGCTAAAGGCTATAAAAGGTTCGAAAGAGCTTAGAAGAGATGTCCCTCGCCATATGGGGCGATTGACTATATGCCATAGATATCGATCTCGCCCGGCCTGTTTCTGGAGTACTGGTTCGTCGTTCTCACTGGCAAGCCAGGAGAATGATGAACCAGCGGGCACATCCACTGTAATGAACTGCTCCCATAGGGGGAGGGTCAGGCCTGTTCTCACATAGCCATCCACCCCTAGTTTTCGAGGAGATCGGACCCTATAGGAAAGAACCCAGATAACTTCATCTCTTGCAGGGAAATGCACATGATAAAGGGAACGGCCTTCCACTTCCTGAGAAGAAACCTCTGCCGTTTTTATCAACAGAGCGGAAGCAGGATCATACACTTCCGCCTTCATAATTTCGACAGAACCTCCTTCGGGAGCTGGCAAAGACCAATCCTGCCAGGAAGGGTCAATAGTATCCCGCACAAGCACTACCCAGGAGATATCAGTTTCCATACTGCCATCGGCAAGCAATGTGTAGTGGTGGTCCTTCAACCAGACGATACCTTGCGCCTTTTCATAAAGGGAAAAATCCGGGGCTTCCTGAACAAGTCGCTGTATGTCAATATCCGAAGCCGCCATAGCTGGTGAAAGCAACACTGTCCCCGCCAGAATGGCCACATTCAAAGCTATTTTTAAAATGTTCCGGCCCATACCCGTTACCCTCCTCTTGTTATCATTAGGCATTTTTGCCGCAGCAATACTTATACTTTTTGCCGCTGCCGCACGGACAAGGATCATTGCGCCCAACTTTGGTCCCCTTCCGTATGGGTTGATGTTTTTCTGTACCCACTCCGGCTCCGGGGACCTCCCCTGAAGGGATTGGCATAGCAAAGTCTCTGCTCTCTCTAAGACTTTGCCGATCAGGACTTCTGTGAGTTTCCTCAGAAACAACCGTAACCCTGAAAGCCAGCTCAGAAATAGACTCTCGCACCCGTCCCATCATAGATTGGAAAAGGTTATATGATTCAAACTGGTATTCAAGAAGAGGATCTTTTTGACCTATGGCCCGCAGTCCGATACCCCTCCTCAACTCATCCATTGCAAGGAGATGATCTTTCCAGCTCGTATCAAGGGTGTGGAGGACGATGAATCTCATCAGCTCATCTGCCACCAAAGGGCCAAGATTCTCTATCTTCCGAGTGAAACGGGGCTCCACTTCCTGCTTTATCTGTTCAGACACTTCAGGTAAGAGGCGGCTGCTATCAACACTTTTTAAAAAGGTTTCGAAACCCGGGCCGAAAAGTCCTCTTAGCCTCGCTTCCGCCCGCTCTGGTTCAGGTTCCCCTTCTTCGGGGAAATAATGGTTCAGCACATCATCTACAACACCAGTTACCACATCCCGTGTGTGGTCAATAATGTTTTTGTCTTCGAGAATTCTGTGACGCTCACCGTACACGGCTTCCCGCTGCTGGTTCATAACATTGTCATAGGACAAAAGCTGACGGCGTATATCAAAATGCATTTGCTCCACTTTCTTCTGGGCCGATTCGATAGCTTTCGTAAGAAGGTTGTGTTCTATCGCTTCCCCTTCTTCCATGCCTAATTTTTCCATTATGCCCTGAATACGCTCGGAACCAAAGAGTCTTAAAAGATCATCTTCAAGGGAGAGATAAAAACGGCTTGATCCCGGATCTCCCTGTCGGCCGGATCGGCCCCTCAGCTGGTTATCGATCCTTCTCGATTCGTGACGCTCCGTACCTATGATCTTGAGACCGCCTTTATCAAGAACCTCATCCCGTTCTTTAGCGCATATCTGCCGATACTCTTCAAGAAGCTGCTGATATTTTGAAGGATTCGGATCTTCATCATTGCCTTCTTTTCGAAGAGTTTCTTTTGCCAGGAAATCTGGGTTCCCGCCCAATACAATATCAGTACCTCGGCCAGCCATGTTCGTCGCCACGGTAACCGCTCCAAACCGCCCCGCCTGCGCAACGATCTGAGCTTCTTTTTCGTGATATTTGGCATTCAGGACCTGGTGAGGAATTTTGCGGGCTTTCAGCAACTTGCTAATGCGTTCTGAGTTCTCAATGGATGTTGTTCCCACAAGTACCGGCTGACCATTGCCATAGGTCTCTTCCACTTCCTCTGCCACAGCGTGGAATTTTTCAAGGGATGTGCGGTAGATTACATCAGGGAAATCGCTTCGCACCATAGGCTTATTGGTAGGTACCACAATGACATCCAGACCATAGATCTCTTTAAACTCCTCTGATTCAGTAACAGCAGTACCGGTCATTCCCGCCAGTTTCCTGTACATCCGGAAATAATTCTGCAAAGTTATGGTGGCAAGAGTCTGGCTTTCTCTGCCAACTCTGACTTTTTCCTTCGCCTCGATGGCCTGATGCAACCCATCAGAATAGCGCCGGCCAAACATTAGCCGGCCGGTAAATTCATCTACGATTATAATTTCCCCATCTTTTACAACGTAATGAACGTCTTTTTGAAAAAGCACGTGGGCTTTAACGGCCTGCACTATTCGGTGGGCAAGATCTGAATTGGCAGCATCAGAAAAAAGCCCGGGCATTTTAAGCAAGTTCTCACAACGGGCTATACCATCTTCTGTAAAAGCTACGTTTCGCTCTTTCTCATCCTTTTCAAAATCCCGAGCCTCTTTAAGTTGCCTTGCAATCTGATCTGCTGTGGTATACATCTCTACGTTGTCTTCAGAGGGGCCGGAAATGATAAGAGGGGTTCGAGCTTCGTCAATCAAAATAGAGTCAACTTCGTCAACAATGCAAAAATGATGCCCCCGCTGGACAAGCTGATCTTTAGCCACTGCCATGTTATCTCGAAGATAGTCGAAGCCAAACTCACTGTTCGTTCCGTAAGTTACGTCAGAAAGATACGCTTCTTTTCTTTCTTCCTGATCCATATAAGCATAAATACACTTTACGGAGAGACCGAGAAAACGATAGATAGGTCCCATCCATTCTGCGTCACGCTTCGCCAGGTAGTCATTCACTGTAACCACATGTACTCCATTGCCGGAAAGGGCATTAAGCACTACCGCAAGGGTGGCCACAAGTGTCTTCCCTTCACCAGTCTTCATTTCTGTTATCTTGCCTTCGTGAAGAGCCATGCCTCCCATTAGCTGTACGTCGAAATGGCGGAGGCCAAGAGTTCTCCTTGAAACTTCCCTTACAAGGGCAAAAACCTCTACAAGAAGATTGTCAAGGCTTTCTCCTTCGTTAGCTCGTCTTTTGAAGTCTGCAACCAAAGAGCGAAGGTCTTCATCACTTTTCGCACTATACTCTGGCTCCAGCCCGTTGATATCATCAGCTATCTGACGATATCTTTTCAGCGCCCGTTCATTGGGGTCTAAACCAAGAACGCGCTTTAGGCCTTTCAACATTTACTTCACCTCAATAAATAATATACGATGATCGTTCCACAAGAGTTTATTATATGCCGTCTGGGAGTAACGGGTCAAAAGTATTTTTACTGCCTGCCATCATAAGGGCAAAAACTTTTGTCTCATTCACTAGATGGGTAATTTCACAATATTCATTTGGCATATGGGCCACATCAGCTTCTTGCGCCCAGACAACTGCCGGAACGCCATTTTTTCTAAAATAGGCAGCACAGGTCCCGCCTCCTACTCCACCTATCACCGGCGCAAAAGAATAAACTTCCTTAACTGCTTCTGAAAGAAGCTTAACCACAAGCGCATCAGATGGGGTGGGGCTTGTGGAATCGGTTCGCTGGAGTACGGTTAAGTCGATTTCGGCACCACTTTTCTGCTCCTCCAAATGGGCAATCTGCTCCATAACCTTCAACACTTCATCTACATTGATCGAAGGCAGTATTCGGCAATCAAGACAGAAGATCTCTTTGCCGGGAACAGTGTTTACGTTGCTCACGTTGGCCAATCGCCGAGTAGGCTCAAAAGTGGAAAGGGAGGGAGAAAAAAGCCCATTCTTTTCTGGGAAGGCTTCGTTGAGGGCTCCATCAAGTTTCATGGCAAATTCATTTGCAATTCGGCAAGCGTTTAGACCAAGGTCAGGCCTGCTCCCATGAACCTGTTTCCCTGTCACTGTCCATTGGACCCACAGGATGCTTTTTTCTGCAACTTCAATAAAATCACCCCGTTCATTTCCACCATCTGGAACAACCACAAGGTCTTCTGAACTGAAAAGCCCTTCTTTGATAAGATGCTGTATGCCGTATAGACTGCCCAGCTCTTCATCTGCTACAAAGCAGAGGCAAACCTCATATTCCGGCACAATATTCTGCTCTTTCAATGCTACAGCTGCAAAAATACTGGCTATGAGCTCTTGCCCATTGTCACTGCAGCCCCGCCCAAATATACGGCCGTCTTTTATAGAAGCCTTGAAAGGGTCAGTGTGCCAAAGGGTGGAATCGCCCTCTGGAACCACATCCATGTGTGTGATGACCCAAAGGCGTTTTTTTATTCTGCCTGGGATACGCACTATAAGATTAGGGCGATATTTTTCTGGCGCCTTCTCATCAGGGGCATTATGCCATTCTGCTTCCGGAAGGCCTTTTTCTAGTAGAAGCTTCGCAATAAAGCGCGCTTTTTCGACCTCTCCTTTCCCTCCGTCATGAGGAGAGATAGCGGGAAAGCCAATAAGCTGAGCCAGACTTTCAACCATTTGATTTTTCATTCCGTCTATATAGGCAATTATATTTTCTCCCATATGAAAATCCACCCTCTTACGAAGCGTCAAAAATGATGTTTCGCCCTTTTATGAGATATTCCATGCCAGACCACACAGTGAGAATCATGGCCACCCACATAGCGAGGAGCCCCCCTGGGAAATTGAATATTAACAACGATATGGCAATGATCTGACTTACCGTTTTGAGTTTGCCCATAGGTGAGGCGGCGATAACTATCCCTTCTACCGCAGCTACAAGGCGGATGCCTGTAACAACAAAATCCCGGGAGATAATGACCACCACTATCCATGCAGGCAAACGCTGTAATTCTACGAGGGAGATTAAAGCCGCAACCACAAGGATCTTATCCGCCAGAGGGTCTATAAATTTGCCAAGGTTGGTAACGATGCCTTTTTTACGGGCAATGTAACCATCGGCAGTATCAGTGAGAGCCGCAAGAATAAAGACAAATCCAGCAATAAGGTCCCCATAGCTTACCTCGGTTCCCAGTTTTTCAAGGATAAGAACTGGAGTGCTTATTTTCAGGGTCAAAAAGATAACTACTAAGGGAGTCAGGAAAACTCGTAACAGACTTAACATGTTCGGAACATTCAGGGCAGACATTTAGTCTTGTCGCCTCCTCAACCAAATTATCGGTGCCACACTGCGCTTCTCCATATTATGACACAAAGCAGGGGCCGGCAAGACTCGGCCCCTGCTTTTTAGCTGTAAATATTATACTACCTATTCTTAGCCACCTAGATATGCCTCTTTAACTCTTGGATTTTTCAGCAAATCCTCACCCGGGCCAGAGAGAACAATACTGCCAACCTCAAGAATATAGGCATAATGAGCGACTTTCAACGCAGCAAAAGCATTTTGCTCAACAAGAAGAACTGTTTTCCCCTGAGCGTTTATTTCCCGAATTATATCAAACACTTCCTTAACAAGCATGGGTGCAAGGCCAAGGGAAGGCTCGTCCATCATCACAAGGTCTGGGCGGCTCATAAGAGCTCTGCCCACAGCAAGCATTTGCTGTTCCCCTCCCGATAGAGTTCCCCCCTTCTGCCATGCCCTCTCTCTAAGGCGTGGGAACAGAGAATACACGTGGTCCATGTCCTTTTCAATTCCCTCTTTATCATTTCTGATGTAGGCGCCTAAAAGAAGGTTTTCCTCCACTGTTAGATGGGGGAGGATACGCCGCCCCTCGGGGCTCATGGCAATGCCTTTTTTTACTATGAATTCAGGGGCCTTCCCTAATATATTCTCTTCAACCCCTTCATTACTGGTGTAGAGAATCTTTCCCTTCGCAGACCGGACAAGGCCGGCTATGCTCCGAATAGTACTGCTCTTACCGGCTCCATTAGCGCCAATCAACGTAACTATCTTCCCCTTGGGAATATGAAGACTTATGCCTTTTACGGCATGAATTCCTCCATAGTAAACGTGAAGTTCCTCTATTTTAAGCATTTTTCACGTACTCCTCTCCAAGGTAGGCTTCTATAACCCTAGGGTTGGACTGTATCTCGTCTGGATTTCCTTCTGCAATGAGCTTGCCGTAATCAAGAACCCAGATATATTCGCAAATTCCCATGACAACCTTCATATCATGTTCGATAAGAAGGATAGTTAAATTAAACTCGTCGCGGATTCTGCGTATAAAGGACATGAGGTCCACAGTTTCCAAAGGGTTCATGCCGGCTGCGGGTTCATCAAGAAGCAAGAAGCTCGGATCTGTGGCGAGGGCCCTGGCTATTTCAAGACGACGTTGCGCTCCATAAGGCAGAGAGCTTGAAAGTTCGTCAGCATGTTGAGCCAAAGACACAGATTCCAGCAGCTTCATAGATTTCTCACGAATTTCCTTCTCTTCCTGGATCATAGATGGCACTGGGAAAGGTGCCATCCACCACTTGCTTTTCTGCCGTACATGGCAGCCTATCATAACATTCTGCACTACCGTCTCATTGGTAAAAAGACGTATATTCTGAAATGTTCGGGCAATGCCCGACTCACATACCTTATTTGGAGGGAAACCTGTAATATTATCTTCATTGAAGAAGATATTACCTTCTGTAGGCTTATAAAAACCTGTAATCATATTAAAAACAGTGGTCTTTCCCGCACCATTAGGACCTATCAGCCCAACAATACTTCCCTTCGGAACGGCCATATTAAAAGCGTTTACCGCCGTTAACCCGCCGAAACACATGGTGAGCCCCTTTGTTTCAAGCACAGCTTTAGGCTGGTTCATTCCGCCTTCCCCCCTTTGTTGAAGCGGGCAAAGATCCCGTCCCAGGTAATCTCTCTCATCCCAATCATGCCTTCTCGCCTAAAGAGGATTATGAGGATCAGAGCGAGGGAGAAAATAACCATACGCATCCCCGGAATGCCAGGGATTTCAAAGGATCCTATGGTGAGGGGATTTTCGACAAAACGGAGCCATTCAAGCAAGATAGTGATGATAAAACTGCCTAGGATACTCCCGGAAAGAGACCCCAACCCCCCAGCGACAGTAATCATGAGCACGTTAAAAGTCAGCAAGAAAATAAACATTTTGGGATCAATGGTGGTGATGAGGCTTCCCATAAGAGCACCTCCAATACCAGCAAAAAAGGCCCCGATGGTAAAGGAGATGACTCTATACCTAAAAGTATCTATACCCATGTTCTTTGCGGCAATCTCATCGCTTTCAAAACATTACCGAAATTGCTGTTGAGAAACTTAACCATGAAATAGAGGGTAAAGATCAGCCATCCGTAGTTCCACCATATGTTCGCGTAGGACGGAATACCTTTAATTCCAAGAGCCCCGTTTGTAATAGGGGTCAGGTTTGTCAAGACAACACGGATAATTTCTGCAAAGCCAAGGGTTGCAATACCAAGATAGTCGCCACCAAGACGCAAAACCGGAATAGCGATAAGGAGACCGAAGAAACTGGCAATAAGCCCCCCGGCAAAGACTGCAACAACAAAAGGCGCGCCTATGACTGAAAATGGCCATATGATCGGTTCCAGAATCCATAGGGCCTGTTTCTGAGCCGGGCTTAAGATCAGTATGGCGCACACATAGGCGCCAATAGCCATAAAACCAGCATGGCCAAGGGAAAACATCCCCGTAAACCCATAGATCAAATTAAGACTGAGGGCCAGAATTGCATTGACAGCGACTAGATTAAGAACCTGTATCTTGTAGCCATCCAGATTTCCCTGTGCCCAGTAAAGGAAAAGACCCAGCGCTCCAATGCCGCATAAATTCAATATGAAGTTTCTCGTCTTTTTATCCATCAGATCTTGTCCTCCAGCTTCTCCCCCATAAGACCAGTCGGCCTTATGAGGAGGATAATGATCAGAAGAATAAAGGCAAAAGCATCGCGATATCCAGAAAGAGCGGGAAAAAATGCAACCACCATAATCTCAATGATGCCGAGGATCATACCCCCAAGGACTGCTCCCTGAATGGAACCTATGCCACCAAAAACAGCAGCTATAAATGCTTTGAATCCTGGAATTACTCCCATAAATGGGTTAATTTGGGGATATCTCAAGGCCCACATAATCCCTGAAGCCGCTGCCAGAGCTGAACCTAGAGCAAAGGTAAGAGCTATGACTTTATCCACCGAAACTCCCATGAGCCGAGTTGTTTCAATATCTTTAGAGATGGCCCGCATGGCCAGACCTGGCTTGGTTTTATAGACAATCCAGAGCAACCCTAAAACAAGCGAGAAGGTAACGACTGGAACAACTATAGCTAAAGGCAGTATACGAACTCCATTTACCTTAATGACCTTCACCAGCCAAGCAGGCTGAACAACAGGTCTCGGCAGACCAGTAAAGACCACAAGGCCCAAATTCTCTATAAAGAAAGAAACACCAATCGCGCTGATAAGGGCGGATATTCGGGGCGCGTTTCGAAGAGGGCGATAGGCAATTCTATCTACCAGAATCCCGCAGAACGTAGAAAGGATAACTGCGAGAGCAACCGCAATACCCCATGGCAACTTGGATAGGGAGACAGAAAAAAACACAAAATAGGCACCAAGCATAAAAATATCACCATGGGCGAAGTTAATAAGTCGCAAGATGCCATAAACCATGGTGTAACCTATTGCTATAAGGCCATAAAGAGAGCCGAGGGTAATGGCATTAAATAGATGCTGAATAAACATATTCAGGCTCACAGCAACATCCCCCTTGAGAAAAGGCAGGAAGGAAAGCTTTCCTTCCTGCCTTTATAAAAATCAGATCATCTGAAAAGCACCATGAAAAACTGCTCCTATTACATTTCAGGTTTTATAGTACCGACAAAGGTCTTTTTGCCGTCCTTGATCATAACGATACCCACTTCTTTTTCAGCATCGTGAGTTTCGTTGATGGTTGTGTTTCCTGTTACACCTGGGAAGTCCTTAGTTTCAGCCATAGCCTTGGTAATAGCTTCGGGCTCCGCAGCACCGGCACGTTTGATGGCGTCGATAACCAAAAGGTAGGAATCGTATCCAAGTGCGGCATTGACGTTAGGATCTTTGTCTGGGTGACCTTTCTTCCAGTTATCGGTAAACTGTTTTGCGATAGGGCTCATATCTGTCATTGATGGGTCATAGGGGAAAGTGGTGTGCATGAAACCTTCAACGGCCTCTCCACCGATAGCGACTATTTCGGGGTTGTCCATGGCGTCGCCGCCCATGATCTTGAATTCGGCACCAAGCTCGGCAGCTTGTTTCATAATGATAGCGCCTTCGGCGAAGTAAGAAGGAATAAACATAATATCAGGTTTTTTGCTGATTATTTCTGTAAGCTGCGCTGTGAAATCCTGGTCGCCAGTGTTGTACTTAAGCTCTGCAACGATCTCTCCGCCCAATTTCAGGAAGGACTGTTTGAAGAATCCAGCCAAACCTACACTATAGTCATTAGAAACATCAACGAGAGTTGCGGCTTTTTTCGCGCCAAGTTCCCTGATAGCATAGGTTGCAGCGGCTGCCCCTTGGTAGGGATCTATAAAGCATGCGCGGAAATAATATTTTTTACCCTGAGTTACGAGCGGGTTTGTGCAAGATGTCCCCATAACGGGAATCCCTGCTTTTTCTGCCACTTCTCCGCCTGCCATAGCAAGAGAGGATCCATAGGTTCCGATAATGGCAACCACTTTTTCTTTCTCAATCAGTCTTTTTACCGCGTTTGCCGACTCGACTTTGTCTGACTTGTTATCCACTACTATGAGTTCTACTTTCTTACCTAATACTTCCGGGACTTCTTCGTGAGCCATCCTTACGCCATCCAGCTCAAGCTGACCGCCAAAAGCGTTCTGACCTGTCAGAGGAAGAAAAACTCCTATGCGAATCGTATCTTGAGCAAAAGCCATTCCTCCCAGCAGCAGAACCATTGCTAACGCTAACCCAATCCTTCGCAGCTTCATAAATCAAACCCCTCCTTTTAATATTATTAAAAGAGAAAGAATCTATGATACATAAAGCCAACATAATTATACACGAATATTGAGTATGGCAATGGATTAAATTCCCACTGGAAAGTAACTTATGATAAAGCAACTAATCTTTTTCCCCGGAGAGCCGGGATATCTCTCGCTGAAAGCTTGACAGGTCTGTAAACTCACGGTAGACAGAAGCAAAACGAACGTAGGCAACCTTATTTAACTGCTTCAGTTCCTCCATTACTCGCTCCCCTATGAGTGAAACCGGAACTTCCCCATATCCGCCAGACCGAAAACTTTCCTCTATTCTGGAAGCTACTTCTTCAATCTGTTCTAAAGATACGGGAAGCTTCTCACAGGCCTTGCTGATTCCTCTGGTGATTTTTTCACGGTCAAAAATTTCCCTGCTGCCATTTTTTTTAATGACCCGCAACGTTCTCTTTTCCTCTACCTTTTCATAGGTTGTAAACCGGGCCAGACATTCAGGGCATTCTCGCCTACGGCGTACCACCCGTCCCTCGTCCGCGGTACGAGTCTCGATTACCCGAGTTTCCATAGCTCCACACTTGGGACATCTCATAGATGACTCTCCTCCAATATCTGTAAAAATAAAAGCCGGGCACAAACCCGGCTTTTATTTTACATGAAGAACTAATCTACAAGAGACTGCAAATAGGATTGGACCCTGGATTTGACCCTTTTCCCCTCTGCCCTACCACGGATTTCCCCCATTAAACGGCCCATTACACGGCCCATATCTTTGGGACCCGTAGCTTTGGCAGCAGCTGCAGCCCTTTCAATCATTTCATCAAGCTCTTTGTCAGAAAGCTGCTCTGGAAGATATGTTTCAAG
>ENA-UOOM01003523-UOOM01003523.1-fermentation-metagenome-genome-assembly--contig:-NODE-3523-length-11255-cov-23.626250_pt1 | contig 11255 bp, 10 predicted proteins | sample MGYA00245781_ERZ724031 | MGnify/ENA primary metagenome ERZ724031 (study PRJEB28704, sample SAMN03018317) | fermentation metagenome | biome: anthropogenic terrestrial biome; feature: soil... | reverse complement strand
CGGGTAGTGGATGTAGTGGAGTATATAGCGAAGAACTCTTAACGAGGAGAATAGGGAAAAATAACCGAACCGTTGTGTTGTAATATTTTCATATTTAGTTGTGACCCTCCTGCTATGGGGGGGGAGCAATTGATCCTGGAGGTGTAATACTTGAGAAGTCTCAGGGATGCTAAACTGGATGGAAAACGAGTTTTGATGCGGGTGGATTTTAATGTACCGATGGATAAAGAAGGCAATATATTGGATGATACCAAGATGCGGGCGGCTCTTCCCAGTATAGAGTATGTCCTCGCCCATCAGGGCAAGCTCATACTTATGAGTCATCTGGGCCGACCCAAGGGCAAGCCGGAAGAAAAATACAGCCTTAAGGGAGTAGCCGCCCACCTTGACCGTTTACTGGAAGCTCCAGTCAGCATAGCCGAAGACTGTGTGGGGGAAAAAGTCAAGGCCAGAGCTGATGCCCTAAAAGCGGGAGAAGTACTACTGCTGGAAAACTTGCGCTTTCATTCCGGTGAAGAAGAGAACGATGCGGAGTTTTCCCGACAATTGGCTGCTCTTGGCGATCTTTATATAAATGATGCGTTTGGCACGGCTCACCGGGCTCATGCTTCAACCGCCGGTATAGCAGATTACTTACCCGCTTATGCCGGTTTTCTGATGGAGCAGGAAGTAAAAATGCTTTCCGAAGTGCTGAACTCCCCTAAAAGTCCGCGTATGGCCATACTGGGGGGAGCCAAAGTTGCCGATAAGCTGGGCATAATAGATAATTTACTGGAAAAAATGGATGTGATTCTGATTGGCGGAGGAATGGCGAATACCTTCATTCAGGCCCAGGGCAAAAATATAGGCCGGTCATTATCAGAAAAAGGCCTGCTCCCGGAAGCGCTGAGACTGATAGAAAAAGCCAAGCAAAAAAAGGTGAAGTTGCTGCTCCCGACTGATGTGGTAATTACCGAAGAGATTGCGGCCGGCGCCTCAGCTACCGTAGTGGGTGTCGACCAGGTACCGGAGCACATGATGATAGTGGATATCGGTCCTCGCACCATAGAAAAATATAAAGAAGAGATTTATCAGGCCAAGACTATCATTTGGAACGGCCCCATGGGGGTCTATGAGTACGAACAGTTTGCCAGCGGAACCCGGGAGATAACCGAGGCCATGGCGAATTCATCCGCGGTAAGTGTGATTGGCGGTGGAGACTCGGCGGTGGTAGCTCATGATATGGGTCTGGAAGAAAAAATAACTCATATATCGACTGGAGGAGGGGCCACCCTGGAATTCCTGGAAGGGATAAAACTGCCCGGTGTGGTGGCTTGTGGAGCTTAAACCGGGGAGGAAGGAGGATGTTTGGGCTTGAGAACTCCGCTCATAGTAGCTAACTGGAAGATGAATAAGAGCATTCAGGATACCGAGGCCTTTGTGCGGGAACTGCTGCCGCTGTTAAGCAGCGTAACCGCAGCGGAAGTTGTGGTTTGTCCGCCTTTTACCAGTCTTCCAGCCTTGCGGGGAGCACTGTCAGGTTCCGGGATCAGAGTGGGGGCGCAGAACCTGTTCTGGGAGATGAAAGGGGCCTATACCGGGGAAATATCGCCCTTGATGCTGGTGGACGCCGGCTGCAGTTATGTGATATTGGGACATTCGGAACGACGCCAGATAATGGGGGAAAACGACGCCATTATTAACCGTAAGGTAAAGGCAGCCCTGGATGCAGGTATGGTTCCTATTCTCTGCGTGGGTGAGACCTTGCAGGAACGGGAGAACCATATGGCCCGGGAAGTGGTCAAAGAACAAATTACCCGGGACCTGAAGGACATATCCTTTGCCCCCGGAGGCATGGTTATAGCTTATGAACCGGTATGGGCTATCGGTACCGGGGTAAACGCCAGCAGTGATGATGCTCAGGAGATGATCGGATTTATCCGCAATTGTCTGACCCGGTTATATAAAAGTGAACAGACGGAAGCTATCCGTATTCTTTATGGAGGCAGCGTCAAACCGGAGAATATTGCAGAGTTTATGGCAGAAGAAGATATTGACGGAGCCCTGGTGGGCGGAGCCAGCCTGCAGGCAGATTCTTTTGCCGGTATAGTGAGGTTTAAGTAGAAAATGATAAAGCCTGTGGTTTTAATGATACTTGACGGATGGGGCTTGCGTGATGCCGAGCAAGGCAATGCGGTTCTCCTGGCTGACCCTCGCAATTTCTATCGTTTACGGGATGAATATCCCTCGACCTGTTTAAAATGTTCCGGCCTGGATGTAGGTTTGCCTCCAGGATTGATGGGGAACTCCGAAGTAGGCCATTTAAATATGGGCTCAGGCCGTATTGTATTTCAGGAAATAACCCGCATCAGCGGTGCTATAGAAGACGGCAGTTTCTATAAAAACCGGGAGCTCAACGCGGCGGTGGATTATGCCCAAAAGCATAAAGGAGCCGTACATCTGATGGGATTACTTTCCGATGGGGGCGTACATAGTCATATGGAGCATATTTACGCTCTGCTCCGGCTGTGCCGGGAGAGAGGAATCAAGGATGTATATGTGCATGCTTTCCTTGACGGCCGGGACGTGAACCCTAAGAGTGCAGCCCAATTTGTGACGGCTCTGGAAAAGAAAATGGGTGAACTGGGGGTGGGGAAGATCGCTTCCCTGTCGGGGCGCTATTATGCCATGGATAGGGATAATCACTGGGAACGGATTGCCAAGGCCTATAATGCTCTGGTGCTGGGGGAAGGGCTCAAAGCACCCAACCCTTATGCCGCGGTTGCAAACAGCTATGAAGCCCGGGTCACCGATGAATTTGTGGAACCGGTGGTAATAGTTGATGATAAGGGTGATCCGGTAGCCACCATCAAGGATGGAGACGGGCTTATTTTCTTCAATTTCCGGGCTGATCGGGCCCGGCAGATTACCCGGGCCTTTGTGGATCCGGTTATGGATAAATTTGAGCGGCGCTTTCGTCCTCATATATATTACGTTTGCATGACTCAATATGATGCCGCTATTGACGCTCCGGTGGCTTTCAGACCTCAGAATCTGGATAACACTCTGGGGGAAGTACTGGGAGAACACAACCTGCATCAGCTGAGGATTGCGGAGACGGAAAAATATGCTCATGTCACTTTCTTTTTCAATGGCGGAGTGGAGGAGCCCAACTCAGGCGAGGACCGCATTCTCATTCCCTCGCCCAATGTAGCTACCTACAATCTGCAGCCGGAAATGAGCGCCCCCGAAGTTACCGCCCGGGTGCTGGAGGCGATTGAGCGGGATTATTATGAAGTTATAATCATTAATTTTGCCAATCCTGATATGGTAGGCCATACCGGGGTACTGGAAGCTGCCGTTCAGGCAGTTAAAACGGTGGATGAATGTATGGCCCGGATAGTTGATGCCGTACTGGCCAAGGGAGGCTGCCTACTGGTAACGGCTGACCACGGCAATTGCGAGCTGATGATCTGCCAGGAGACCGGCAGCCCGCATACTGCCCATACTACCGACTTAGTTCCTTTTATACTGGTAGGAGACCAGTTTAAAGGCCGGAGTCTGCGCGCGGATGCTTCTCTGCGGGATGTGGCGCCGACCATGCTTACCTTGTTGGGCATCCCGATACCGGAGGAAATGACGGGAAAATCGTTGATTTAATGGCCCCGCCATAGGGGCAGTAAATGAGTCGCGGCAGATTATTTTATGAAGGGAGCAGATCAAGATGAGTGTTATTGCTGATGTTTATGGGCGTGAGGTACTTGATTCCCGGGGTAATCCTACGGTGGAAGTAGAAGTAATATTAGAGGATGGAACCATGGGAAGGGCTATCGTACCTTCCGGGGCATCCACCGGCGCTCATGAGGCGGTGGAATTAAGGGATGGAGACAAAAACCGCTATAACGGCAACGGAGTATTAAAGGCGGTAGATAATGTAAATGACATTATTGCGCCGGAAGTTATCGGCATGGATTGTACTCATCAGGTGGATATTGATACCCTGATGATAGAAATGGACGGTACCCCCAATAAGGGTAAACTAGGGGCCAACGCCATCCTGGGCGTTTCCCTGGCGGTAGCCCGGGCCGCGGCTAATTACCTGGGGATACCGCTTTATCAGTATATTGGCGGGGTCAATGCCAGAGAAATACCGGTTCCGATGATGAATATTTTAAACGGCGGCAAACATGCTGATAATAATGTGGATATTCAGGAGTTTATGATCATACCCTGTGGCGCGCCTTCCTTTGCCGAAGGTTTACGCATGGGGGTAGAAGTCTACCACGCCTTAAAAAAAGTATTGAACAGTAAAGGCCTGGCTACTGCAGTAGGGGATGAAGGTGGATTTGCTCCTGATCTGCCCTCCAACGAAGCGGCGATTGAGGTTATTTTGGAGGCTATTGCCGAGGCTGGTTACCAGGCGGGAAAAGATATTTATATCGGATTGGACGTAGCTGCCAGTGAAATTTTCCGGGAGGGCAAATACCACCTGGCAAGTTCCCGGCAGGTGCTGTCATCCCAGGAGATCGTGGACTTCTATGCCGGCCTGGTGGAGAAATATCCGGTGATATCAATTGAAGATGGTTTGGCCGAGGACGATTGGGAAGGCTGGAAACTATTGACCGACCGTATCGGCAGTAAAGTACAATTGGTAGGAGACGACCTTTTTGTGACCAATACCGAAAGGCTGGCACAGGGAATTGAACTGGGGATCTGCAACAGTATCCTGATAAAAGTAAACCAGATCGGTACCCTGACGGAGACTCTGGATACTATTGAGATGGCTCGCCGGGCCGGGTATACCTGCGTTATTTCTCACCGTTCGGGAGAGACGGAAGACGCAACTATTGCTGATATTGCGGTAGCAACCGGCAGCGGGCAGATAAAGACCGGAGCTCCGGCCCGAACCGACCGGGTGGCCAAATACAACCAACTGTTAAGAATTGAGGAAGAATTGGATGAATTCGCTATCTACCGCGGAATCAAGAGTTTTTACAATATCAAGAAATAAGGCAGCTATTTTGTTTTCCACCCGTTTATGATAAAATAGATTTTGTCTTGTAAGATGACAGCAATTTTCGCCTTAAGCGGAATCTGACTATACCCATGGAGGTGGAAACATGTTAAAAATAATACTATTAATATTCCAGATTATATGTGCTGTGAGTGTGATTGCCACTATCCTTTTGCAATCCGGTAAAAGTGCTGGTCTGTCAGGAAGTATTGCCGGCGGCGGCGAGGCCATTTTCGGTAAGAAAAAGGGTCTGGATGACTTGCTCAGCAAAATAACCGCCTATCTATGCGCAGTGTTTATGATACTGACACTGGTTCTGGCCATTATGGGCTAAATATTCAACCTGACGTACTATGAGGGGATGGATATTATGCCATGCAGAATTATCTGATTTATATTCCTGTACTAGGAGCAGCAGGCTTATTGTTGGCCCTGTTTTTGGTATTGGGCATCAATCGTCTGCCTTCTGGGACAATTGCTGCCGATGAAAATGCAGCGCAGAGCGGGAGTTTATTACAAGCTTTTTTAAGTAGATATTACATAATCGCTACCGGGGGCGCCCTGGTAGCTTTTTGTATATTGGGATTTTTATACGGCTGGTCGTCAGCGCTATGTTTTTTGGTGGGCATAGGGACTGCCTTACTGCTGCTGCATCAAACTATTGCCAATTTGCAGCGGGCGGAAAACCGGGCTGCTGCTGCCGGCTCTGGCGGTAAAGCTGTGGCAGTATTGCTCTGTGCAGCCAGTGCTGTGGGGTTACTGGCATTTTCGGTAGTTTTTTTAGGATGCAGTCTGCTTTTTTTCTGCGTCGGTACTCCCATGGCCTTGGGTTTCTTTGTGCTGGGAGTCGCTTTGCCGGCTTTATTTTATGCGGTTGCCGGTAATTTTCTGATTCCCGCAATTAAAACTGAAACAAGAGTATCAGAGGCCCTTAGGCCCGAAGCGGACTCAACTGCCGACCCCATCTTAGCTCTCCTGCACTCGGGAACTACCGTTCTTGATTTATGCAGTTCCTGTACCGCTGCCCTGGCAGGAACGATGATCATCGGCGCCTTGGGTATGGCCCAGTATGGATTTGGCGGAGTACTCCTGCCATTATTAATTTTTGCCGCCGCTGTGCCAGCCTATATGATTATCTTGTTGCTGATAATCATCCTGCGCAATTGGGGATGGTTGAAAGCAACTGCTGTGTCATTGAGTCTTTTTGCCCTGTTCATGCTGGGGGCTGCTTTGGCGGCAATAAAATTTCTGCTTCCCGGCGAACAGATGAAAATTTTTCTTTCCTTTGGGGCGGGATGGGCAGCAACCTTAATCTTGCTCCTGCCCTGGTATTTTACACCACCTGGCTTTTTTAATAAAACGCGTAGTTATCATATGCTGATTTCTATTCCGGTTCTGCTGCTGGCTCTGGCGTTAGCCTATTATACTTCCGGATTTTATGGTATTGCCATAGCTGTTCTGGCTGTAATTCTGTTTACCGGCATAGCTGTATTCATGCAGACCCTGAACCCGATGCGGGATTATTCAAGGGGATTGATTGATGGTACTACAATGGAAAATGAAGAGCCGGCTGATAGCGAAAAGGTTTACCAGGAAATCGCGGCCGGACGGGACCATTATGATAAACCGGGCAGTTGTTTTAATATATGTTCGGCTGTTTTGGCAGCGATTGTCCTCTTGCTGGCCTTCACCCAGATGGCCCGAATGGGAGAGATACCCGTTTTAAATGGTGTGGTTTGGCTCAGCCTGGCGATAGGCGGTATTCTGCCCTATCTGTTTTCCGGCTGGATGGCCGGTGAGGACCGTAGCCCTTCAGAGGGATCGGGTCTTGAAGGCAATGAAATACCTGCAGATGAAATTTTGGATGATGTTAGGGATGATTTTTTGGGGCCTGATTTCAGTTATGATGCATATGGGGAGTCGCTGCTGGTGCTGGTAATGGCAACGGCCATACCGCTCCTGATGGGGCTTTTATTGGGTAAACAGGCTTTGACCGCACTGCTTATTGGCGCTCTGGTATCAGCGGCCCTTCTGGCTACGCTGAGAGTCAGACAATATCCTGGCATAGCCAATCTGAATCTTCTGCTGAAATTCCTGCTTATTGTTTCTCTGGCTTTGGTTATCCCCTGGATAGCATAACCGAATTATATAAGGAGGGAGCAGGGGGCTTAGCCCCACTGCTTTTTGATGCTATAATTATTTCAAGAGGCATAGCGCAGGAGGCCGATCATGATATACATATATCCGCAAGCGGAACCTTTTTTCTTGGATGGCAGCCAGGATGCAGCTCTCCTATTTATTCATGGTTTCACGGCTTCGCCTTCGGAATTATATCCTACTGTCCGTCTTATTCATGAACTGTGCGGCTGTACCCTTAGTGTTCCGCTTTTACCCGGTCATGGGTCTACTCCCCGTTTTCTCAATCAAACCGATTGGGAGCAATGGTATGCTGCGGTGGAGAAAGAGCTGAGCTTTTTAATGGAGCGTTATCAGCGGGTCTTTGTTGGGGGCTTATCCATGGGGGCCTTGTTGGCCCTGCATGCCGGGTGTCTGCTATCCGGGCTGAAGGGAGCCATTGCCATAAATACCCCTATCTTTAACCATTCCCCGGTATTGACTGCAGCCAGTCCTTTAATAAGATGGGTAAAGCCCTTTTACCCAAAAAAAGATCGACTGCGCCTGCGGGAATTGGAGGAAAAGGGAAGATTTGCCTACGATGTGATTCCGGTCAAAGCTTTTCGGAGTGTTACCAGACTGCGTAATTTAGTTATACAGGAGATTGATGAGGTAAAACTGCCGGTTTTGCTGGTCCAGTCCTTGCAGGACGAATCCGTGCAGCCCCGCAGTGCATATTTTCTGCAGGAGAAATTAGCCCGGTCGGAGCTGTTGGAGCTTCCCGATTCCGACCACATAGCCACTATGGGCGGCGAAAAAGATAAACTGGCCCGAGCCATCGCAGATTTTTTGGAAAATAGATCAGATTAACGACGGATTTATTAATGGAAAGACAGACACGAATGCGGAATACACGAAAACAATCACGGACGATATTGGGCGCTAGGGGTAAAACATTGGCTTTAATGGGAATAATAAATAATAGCAGCAAATTTCTGCAACATTTAAAGGAGGATCTATGATTGATAGTGACAACATCCTGGAACATATGCGCCAGGAAAGCTACCGGCCTCTGAGTTATCATGAACTCAAGGATGTGCTCGGAGTAAGCGAAGAAGAAGAGAATAAATTTATAAAAGAATTGGGGCATCTGGAAAAGGATGGCGAGATAGTAAGGACCCGCAAAAATAAGTACGGTCTCCCGGAGATGATGAACCTGGTAAGGGGGACAATCAGATTAAATCAGCGGGGTTACGGCATTCTGGTGCCTGATGATGCCACCCGCCCGGAAGTATTTGTATACAGCGGTGGCCTGAACGGAGCTATGCACAGTGATAAAGTAATGGTGAGGCTCAGCGCCGGCCGGAATGGAGGACAGCGTCCTGAAGGCGAGGTAATCCGGGTCATCAAACGAGCCAACCAGCAACTGGTAGGTACTTATGAACGAGGCAGAAAGCGAGGCCAGGTGATACCGGATGATAATCGGCATTTCTATCCGATTTATATCCGTCCGGTGAGGAAAATGGCAGTTAAGGATGGCGATAAAGTACTGGTGAATATAACCTCCTGGCCTGACCGGGATCAGGCTCTGGAAGGAAAGATTATAGAAGTGCTGGGCCGTAAAGGTGAGCCGGGACTGGACCTGCAGGTGGTTATCAAAAAACATGGCTTAAGAACCGATTTCCCTAAAGCGGTACTGGAGGAGGCCGGGGAAGTGGCCCAACCGGTTACGGCTGCGGAAATAATAAAACGTCGCGATTTGCGGGATTGGCGTATGGTCACTATTGACGGTGAAGATGCCAAGGACCTGGATGATGCTGTTTCCATCAGCCGGATTCCGGCGGGCTACCGGCTGGGAGTGCATATAGCCGATGTTTCCCACTATGTAACGGAAGGCAGCCGTCTGGATCAAGAGGCTTTTGCCCGCGGGACCAGTGTTTATTTGATAAATAAAGTACTGCCCATGCTGCCGCCGGAGCTTTCCAATAATATATGCAGCCTTAATGCCAACCAGGAGCGTCTGGCTATGAGCTGCATCATGGACATTGACCCTGATGGAAAGGTTATAAGCTATGATATCTGCAAGTCTATCATCAATATCCGGAAACGCATGACCTATACGGCCGTCAACCGCATCCTGGCTGATGATGCCCCGGAGGAAAAGGCGCGCTATCAGGAATTATTGGAAGACTTTTATCTGATGAAAGAACTGGCCGATATCCTGAGAGCCGGAAGAACTCGACGGGGAAGTCTGGACTTCGATTTTCCCGAGTCCAAGATAATAGTTGATGACAACAGTTTTCCGGTCGAAATCAGAAGGCTGGAACGAGGCCCGGGGGAAATGCTGATTGAGGACTTTATGATAAAGGCCAATGAAGTAGTGGCTGAGCACATGTACGCCAAACAGGTGCCAATACTCTACCGGGTTCATGAAAAGCCGGATGAAGAATCGTTAGACAAGCTTAATCTGGTTCTGGGCGGATTAGGCCATAAGATCAAAACTAAAAAGATTGAGCCTGCCGTTTATCAAAAACTGTTGGAAGATATAAAGGGCAAGCCGGAAGAGCAAATGCTTTCCATGCTGCTCTTGCGCTCCATGAAGCATGCCCGCTATACTCCTGAAGCTCTGGGGCATTTTGGCCTGGCCTCCAAATACTATTGCCATTTCACCAGTCCCATCCGCCGCTACCCTGATTTAGTAGTGCACCGGGCTTTGAGCGCTCTGCTGGAAGGCAATATGAGTGCCAAAAAGCGGGCTGCTCTGGAAAAGAAGATGATTAAATACGGTGAACAATCCACCCAGCAGGAAATGAGGGCGGAGGAAGCGGAAAGGGAACTGGTTGATATTAAGAAAGCCCAGTATATGCAGCAGTTCATAGGAGAGGAATTTACAGCCCGTATTTCTTCAATTCTGTCCTTTGGTTTCTTTGTGGAACTGGACAATACCGTGGAAGGTCTGGTGCATATATCCAGTATTGCGGATGATTACTATGAGTTCAATGACCGCAACTATACCTTGGTAGGCCGTCACGGTGGCCGTAAATTTGCCATTGGTGACCAGGTTCGAGTGCAGCTGGTACGGGTGGATGTGGATGAGGCCAAAATTGACTTTGAACTCCTGTAGAGCTTGATGATGTACTTGACCATTAACCAGGTGTAAGGTATACTTTAAAGGCAGATATGAAGGCAAAACCCTGGTCTTGGAAAACCGAGGCGAGGGTTATTTTAACCTTAATCCACAACATTCCCGGGAATGGAAATAAACAGGCATCTGCCTGGGCTTAATAAGACCCGGTTTTTTGACGGGGGTGCTGAAATGGGCAAACAAAAGGGTATAAAGCCGGTGGTGGATAACCGCAAGGCCCGCCACAACTATCATATAAAAGAGAGTTTTGAGGCCGGACTGGTGCTGGTGGGTACCGAGGTCAAGTCCCTGCGTATGGGCAAGGGCAATCTGCAGGATGCCTATGCTACAGTTAAGAGCGGGGAGGTCTGGGTGAATAATTTTCACATCAGTCCTTATGAAAAGGGCAACCGCTTCAACCATGACCCTTTGCGGCCCAAAAAGCTATTGCTGAACCGCCGGGAGATAAATCACCTGCTGGGGATGCAAAAGGAAAAAGGATGCACCCTGATACCGCTCAAGATTTACTTTAAAAACGGCCTGGCCAAGATGGAGATAGCGGTTGCGGTAGGTAAGAAACTCTACGACAAGCGTGAGGATATAGCCTCCCGTGATGCCAGACGCGATATTGACCGGGCCATGAAAGAACGCAGCCGCGTGAGTTAATGATTAAAGGTACGATTCTTCCGGCTTCTTGACAAAATCGTACTGCGATATTATTATGACTGGTGCGGTGGGTTTATCGCAAGACAGGCAAAAATAAATAAGCTCATTTTCTTCCTTAGATATAAACAGGCAGTTACCATGATATATGGGGGCGTACTGGTTTCGACGGGGGATAAGATGGGTCGAGCAGCGAGCCGAGTTGTCGCCAGCTCGATAAAAAGGCGAAAAATTAAAGTAACTGCAGAAGATAACTTTGCATTAGCCGCTTAATGCGGCTCGTCCGGCCAGGTTTCCTAACGGCTTGGTGCAGGGCGTCACTTAGTTAGGGTACCCTGAGGCCTTCCTCCTTGAGGGGCT
>ENA-UOOM01003522-UOOM01003522.1-fermentation-metagenome-genome-assembly--contig:-NODE-3522-length-11258-cov-4.596537_pt1 | contig 11258 bp, 10 predicted proteins | sample MGYA00245781_ERZ724031 | MGnify/ENA primary metagenome ERZ724031 (study PRJEB28704, sample SAMN03018317) | fermentation metagenome | biome: anthropogenic terrestrial biome; feature: soil; material... | reverse complement strand
GTAGGCGGCACTATACTGCCCATTGAAGTGGCAGTCATGGACGGCACGGGTAAGATAGAGCTTACAGGCTCGCTCGGCGACGTTATGAAGGAGTCCGCCAAAACAGCCATAAGCTGCATACGCACAAGGGCGTCGAGCCTTGGCATAGAACACGACTTTTACACTAAATACGATATCCACATACACGCGCCGGAGGGCGCGATACCTAAGGACGGCCCGTCCGCTGGTACTGCCATGGCAACGGCTATTACCTCCGCACTGTGCGACATACCCATAAAGCACGACGTCGCCATGACAGGCGAGATAACGCTTCTGGGCAGGGTGCTGCCTATAGGCGGCCTTAAGGAAAAGACGATGGCGGCGTACCGCTCAGGTATAAAAACGGTTATAATCCCCGCAGACAACGTTTCGGATTTGGAGGAAATAGATTCGGCCGTTAAACAGTCTATAGACTTTAAACCGGTTGAAAAGATAGACCAGGTTCTGCGCCTCGCCCTTCAGAGGATGCCGTCGCCAGGGCGCTGTACCGCGAAAGGCGCCGCCGGCGGGGACCCAAAACCGGAGCAGCAGTTACCGGCAGGCGCCGCCGCCATACCGCAGTAAAGGTTGTGTACCATGAGTTTTGAAAACGCTGAGTTCGAGATGTCTGCGGGGCTTGCTTCGCAGCTGCCGGACTGTACGCTGCCGGAGATAGTTTTTTCCGGCAGGTCAAACGTCGGAAAGTCGTCGCTTATAAATAAACTCCTCAACAGAAAGTCAATAGCGAGGGTAAGCTCAAAGCCGGGAAAAACCGCAACTATAAATTTTTACAATATCGGGTTCTGCAGGTTTGTTGATTTGCCGGGGTACGGCTACGCCAAAGTGCCTTACGAGGAAAAGCTGCGCTGGAGCGGCCTTGTTGAGGGGTACTTTTCGTCAGGCAGGCACATAAAAACCGTCGTGCAGCTTACGGATATCCGCCGCGCGCCCTCTGCGGAGGATATGCAGATGATAGATTACGTGCAGGAGCTCGGCGTGCCGTGCATTGTTGCCGCCACTAAGTCGGACAAGCTGAACCGTGCGCAGACTGAAAAGCAGCTCGGCCTTTACGACGGACTTTTTGGCCGCAGGCAAAATACGGAGTTCATACCGGTTTCGTCGTTTAACGGCGATGGTACAGAAGAAATAAAAAAGATTATTTTAGGCCTTTGCGGGCATAAGTAAAGAAAGAATTGAAACTTTGACGTGCATATTTAAGAAAGGGGCTTTAGTCTATGCCGCGCCCTAAAAAATTCCGAAGGGTATGCAGCCTGCCGCGGGTAAAAAATTTCATCCCTGCCGAGGCTTCCGGCACGGCTGAAACCGTTACAATGAGCGTTGAGGAGTACGAGGTTATACGCCTTATGGACCTTGACGATTTTAACCAGGACGAAACGGCCGAAAGGATTGGCGTGGCGCGCTCGACGGTGCAGAGGATATACGACGGCGCGAGGAAAAAGATTGCCGACTGTATCGTAAACGGAAAAAGCCTCAGGATAGAAGGCGGAAATTACAGGCTGTGCGCCGGTGAAGCCGAGGGGGAGATGTGCGGCTGCCGTAATTGCCGCAGGAGGCGCTGTTTTTGCGTGAACGGCGGCGGTGAGCAGAAAGACCGCTGATTAAGGGGAAGGCGCCGCGCATGAGGAAGTGAAAAACCTTTTGAGGAAAATTCCCGCGCCGCTTTTTGCATGATTGCGTGCGGGAAGTACTATATTTTAAGATTAAAACGCACTTTAGCCGCCTTTTTGCGGTTAAAGTGCATTTTACGCCCTGTAAAGAGTTAAAATGTTGACAACTCGATGATTTTATATCATAATTAGTACAATACTTTACAGTACGTATCAGGGCACAGTGATATTTGTAATATATAGAAATTGGAGAAGATTCGCAATGGGTTTGACTTTAGCGCAAAAAATAATAAAGCGCCATCTCGTCAGCGGCGACATGGTGCCGGGCAGCGAAATAGGGCTGAAAATTGACCAGACGCTTACGCAGGACGCTACGGGCACAATGGCGTACATTGAGTTCGAAGCAATGGGCATACCGCGTGTCAGGACAGAGCTTTCGGTTGCCTATGTAGACCATAACACGCTGCAGACGGGCTTTGAAAATGCCGATGACCACCGCTTTATACAGTCGGTGGCGAAAAAACGCGGCATTTATTTTTCACGCCCGGGCAACGGCATATGCCACCAGGTACACCTCGAACGGTTCGGCATACCGGGCAAAACCCTTATAGGCTCCGACAGCCATACGCCCACAGGCGGCGGGATAGGCATGCTCGCCATAGGCGCCGGAGGGCTTGACGTGGCGGTGGCCATGGGCGGCGGGCCGTACTACATCCCCATGCCTAAAATGCTCCGCGTCAACCTGACTGGCAGGCTAAGGCCGTGGGTGAGCGCGAAAGACGTCATACTTTACGTGCTTAAAAAGCTTACGGTAAAGGGCGGCGTAGGCAGGGTAGTGGAGTACTGCGGCGAGGGCGTTAAAACGCTTACTGTTCCGGAACGCGCCACTATAACCAATATGGGCGCGGAGCTTGGCGCGACAACGTCAGTTTTTCCGTCGGACGAGGTCACGAGGGAGTTCTTAAAGGCCCAGGGGCGCGCGAAAGACTGGACGGAACTTAAGGCGGACGATGACGCGGTTTACGACGAAACGTTAAACGTTGACTTGTCACAGGTAACGTCGCTGGCGGCCTGCCCGAACAGCCCTGATGCCGTTAAATCGGTCGATGAGATAGGAAAAATAAAAATCGACCAGGTCTGCATAGGCTCCTGCACCAATTCGTCTTACCGCGACTTAATGCGCGTCGCCTCAATTCTGAAGGGTAAAACAGTAAACCCTGACGTGAGCCTTGTCATATCGCCAGGCTCGAAACAGGTTTACAATATGCTTGCGCAGAACGGCGCGCTTGCCGACCTTATAGGCGCCGGCGCGCGGGTGCTTGAGTGTGCCTGCGGCCCATGCATAGGTATGGGGCAGTCGCCTAACTCGGCGGGCGTTTCACTTAGAACATTTAACAGGAACTTCCTCGGGCGCTCAGGCACCGCGGACGCTAAGATTTACCTTGTAAGCCCTGAAACGGCGGCGGCATCGGCATTAACGGGCGTGCTTACCAATCCGTCGTTTTTGGGGGATGAAATTCATATCGGCATGCCGGAGCATTTCACTGTAAACGACAACATGATTATCCCACCGGCTTCGGCTGAGAATGCGGAGAAGGTTGAGATACTGCGCGGGCCGAATATAAAAGGCTTCCCTAAAACTGAACCTTTGGCAGGCACCATAAAGGCAAAAGCGATGCTTAAGGTAGGCGACAATATAACTACCGACCATATTATGCCGGCAGGCTCTAAAATACTGCCGTACCGTTCAAACATACCGTACCTTTCAAAGTTCTGCTTCACCGTATGCGATAAAGGTTTCCCCGAAAGATGCGCTGAAAACGGGAATGGAATCATCATAGGCGGCTCAAACTACGGACAGGGCTCGTCACGCGAGCACGCCGCGCTTGTACCGCTTTACCTTGGCATAAAAGCCGTCATAGTGAAAAGCTTCGCAAGGATACACTGTGCGAACCTTGCAAACGCGGGCATACTGCCGCTGGTATTTAAAGATGAAAAGGATTACGGCCGCATAGAGCTTATGGATGAACTTGAAATACCTGACGTGCGCAGCGCAGTGGAGAAAGGCGCGGCGATTACGGTTTATAACAGGACTAAAAACGTTTCGTTTGAAGTCGAGGCGGTTTTAAGCGGCCGCCAGCGCGAAATGGTGCTCTGCGGCGGTTTGCTTGAGTACACTAAGCTTAAGCATTCGGGTGCCGGCAAAAACCGTGGATAACACCGCTTTGCCGGCGGAACGGCATGGGCTGCTGCCGGACGGGCTTACGGGCAGCCGGATAAAATGGATAGCCATAGCGGCAATGCTCATAGACCACACAGCGTGGGCTTTTGTTCCGTTTGCTTCCGCCGCTGGGCAGGCCATGCACGTAGTTGGCAGGGTGACGGCGCCGATAATGTGCTTTTTTATAGCGGAAGGGTATTATTATACTAAAAATGTAAAAAAGTACGCAGCACGGCTTGGAGTTTTTGCGTTGGTTTCGCAAATGCCGTATTCGCTGTTTAACAGCGGAAAAATTTTTTCACTTTCGGAGTTAAACGTTATATATACGCTGTTTTTAAGCCTGCTTGCCGTTTGGGCATATGACAAAATAGAAAACAGATGGCTTAAAACATATGTTATAATAGCTTTATGTATCCTTTCCCTGCGGGGGGACTGGATGTTCTTAGACATCTTGTACTCGCTGATATTTTGGGAGTACAGGGGAAACTTCAAAGAGCAGGCGCGCTGGTTTTCGGTGGCTTCAGCCGGCCTTGTCGTTTTCAGCGCGGCTGCCATGGCTCTGCACGGCAGGCATTTTTACAGCCAGCTTTTCCAGGCGGGCGTTTTCCTCTGCCTGCCTATACTCGCGCTCTACAACGGTAAACGCGGCGGCGGAGAGAAGTCAAAGTGGGCTTTTTACATCTTTTACCCGCTGCACCTGCTTTTTTTGGGAATAATTAAAGTTTTTGCGTAAGCAAAGGAGGTCTTTATGACGGAAAAAATAAAAATGCTCACCCCTTTGGTCGAAATGGACGGGGATGAGATGACAAGGATAATATGGAAAAAGATAAAAGAGATATTAATTGAACCGTATGTTGACTTGAAAACAGAGTACTATGACCTTGGCCTCAAAAACCGCGACGCAACCGATGACCGTGTGACCGCCGATGCGGCCGAAGCCATAAAGAAATACGGCGTAGGCGTAAAGTGCGCCACCATAACCCCTAACGCGGACAGGGTCGCGGAGTACGGCCTTAAACAAATGTGGAAGTCGCCCAACGGTACCATAAGGGCTATACTTGACGGCACGGTTTTCCGCACTCCGGTTTTGGTAAAAGGTATAACGCCGCTTGTACCCTCGTGGAAAAGCCCCATAACCATCGCGCGCCACGCATACGGCGACGTCTACAAAAACGTTGAAATGTCAGTGCCTGCCGGTGCGAAAGCCGAGCTTGTGGTTACTAAAGCCGACGGCACAAAGGAACGCAGCACGATACATGACTTTGACTCCGCAGGCATAATACAGGGGCAGCATAACGTGGACAAAAGCATAGAGAACTTTGCAGAGTCGTGCTTTAAGTTTGCGCTTGAAAATAAAAAAGACCTGTGGTTTTCTACAAAAGACACCATATCAAAGATTTACGACAGGCGTTTCAAAGATATTTTCGATAAGCTTTACAATGAAAAATATAAAGATAAATTTGAACGTGAAGGCATAACGTATTTCTATACTCTTATAGACGATGCGGTAGCGCGCGTCATACGCTCAGAAGGCGGCTTCATATGGGCGTGCAAAAACTACGACGGCGACGTTATGAGCGACATGATAGCTACGGCTTTCGGCAGCCTTGCCATGATGACGAGCGTACTCGTTTCACCTACCGGCGCATATGAGTATGAAGCGGCGCACGGCACAGTGCAGCGCCATTATTATAAGTACCTTAAAGGCGAAAAAACGTCAACAAATTCCGTGGCGACTATTTTTGCGTGGACAGGCGCCATGAAAAAGCGCGGCGAGCTTGACGGCACGCCGGAACTTGCCGACTTTGCCGGCAGGCTTGAAAAAGCGACGCTGCAGACTATTGAGGGCGGCGTAATGACAGGCGACCTTGCGCGCATATCCTCTTTGCCCGATAAAAAAACGGTGGACACGGAAGCGTTTTTAAATGAGGTCCAAAAAAGGCTATGATGTGCGAAATCATATATGACTTTATAAGGGGGAATGCACATGCCAAAGCGCAGGAACGTGTCTATGTCTGTCGTAAGGCGGCTGCCGCGGTATTACCGCTTTTTATACCAGCTTAAAAACAAAGGCGTGGTAAGGATATCTTCCACCGAACTTTCGCAGAAGATAGGCCTTACCGCGTCACAGATAAGGCAGGACCTTAACTGTTTCGGAGGTTTCGGCCAGCAGGGGTACGGCTATATAGTTAGCCAGCTGTGCGACGAGATAGGCAATATCCTGGGGCTTTCAAACGGTTACAGGACAGTCCTGTTCGGCGCCGGCAACTTAGGCACTGCCATAGCAAACCATATGTCTTTTCAAAAAGAGGGCTTTAAGCTTATAGGTATTTTCGACAGTTCGCCTGACAAAATCGGCAAAACGCTTGCGGACATAACGATACAGGACGTAAAAAACACCGAGGATTTCTGTAAAAGGGAGAAACCCGTCATGGCTGTTTTTTGCGTGCCGCGCAACGCGGTCGATGACCTCTCGTCGCGTATTTACAAGCTTGGCGTACGGAATTTTTGGAATTTCAGCCATTATGACATTGCTATGGAGTACCCGGATGCGGTTGTGGAAAACGTACATCTGAACGACAGCCTTATGACGCTTTGCTACCGTATTTCAAACCCGGAAGAGTAAAAGGCGTTACCCGTTAAGGCCAAGGCTGTCGATATATCCGGCAATGCTGCCTTTGTCATCGGTATCAGGTATAACTTTTGTTTCAAAAATAGAAATATTTTCAACATGTTTTATGATTTCACCCGGTTCCATACGGTATATAGGGCTTAATGATGTAAGCTCAGCGTAGTCGCGGGTGACTTCAGCCTCAAAGGAACATCCGAAGTCGGGGTACGCTGCCTGTGGAGTGTGAACAAAGCGCTTCACAACGGCGTATTTTTTGCCTACGTAGGCGCCCCAGCCGGACGTGTCGTTTAACCCTATTTTAACCGGGGTATTGTTTTGGGCAGAGCGGTTCAAAAAAATATATTTATCGCTTAAAAATATATTCGGGTCGTTAAGCAAAGTCCCCGGCCAGGCGGCGGCAATCCTGCACGGGATATATTTGCAGCCGCTTTCCTGCGACTGGGGCAGTACGGCCGTGCCTTCACCGCAGAGCATGGTAGCGGCGGCTATGCCGTGTGTCTGGACTTTTTTTGAACAGTTTTCCGCGGTGTGCACTACCATTATGTCGGTAGCGTCCTTGCCCATGACAATCTCATACTCCAGCTTCATGTCGCTTGTCTTTTGCTTTTGCGATGCAAACAAGACGCCGTCGTTAAGTATGCTGTAAACAACGGGCAAATTGTCAGGGTAAAACGTCTGCTCCTGCTTGTACGGCATGAGAACTTCCCTGTGGCCGCCGTAGTAATAAAAAGAACTGTCTTTTTTTAGCGACTCCTCGTTCTTTCCGCGGACAACATACTTGCGCTCAATGTCTGTGAACATCAGGTTTTCACCGCCGCACGGGCCAAGGCGCACTATCCTCGGTCCGGCCTCTATGGTAACGACGGCTTCTATAATCCCGTTTGTCATAAGCAGGCATTTACCGTAATTTTCAAATTGTACTTCTTTTATATCCAAAGTAATTCTTCCTTTCCAAGCGGAACCGATTCCTTAGACTGAAGGCTATCGTCCGTTTGATCAGTTTTGCATACTTAAACAAAGTCATGGCAAAGTATTGTAAACCGCCGTATTACGTCCGCGCATGTAAATTTATTTTGGATATTGTAAAAAGCCTGCGGCTTTCCCGCACTGAGTAATACCGGTGTTTATTATTTTAATGCCATTGCCGGAAAATATACTATATTATGCAAAGAAACTGTCCGCGGTTATTATTTTCGCTGTCATATCAGCGCCGCATGGAGCCGCTTGCGGAAGGCACAGTGAAAAGGTATCCGCGGCTTTGTTTTCAAGCCGCAGTATGTCGGCGCCCCTTTTGCCGAGCAGTTTTATATCCGAAAAACGCGTGACGATGGGAAGCGCGGAGTGCTCCTTTGCTTTATGCAGTATGCCGGCGCCGTTCCTGCCGATGGCAAGAACGCGGGTATAAGGCGGCAGGCCTTCGGCCATGGGGGCGGTGACGCCTAAAAACGCAGAAAGTACTATCCTGCGTACGCGCGCGTGGGTGTATCTTTTAGTCTTTATAAGTGAGTAAAGCCCGTCTAAAGAAGTTGCCTGCCTTACGGCTGAAAAGACCCTGTTTTCGAGCCCTTCACTTATGTCAGGCAGCATGCGGAAGTCTGCTTTGCCCATCTGCCTCAGCTTTGCGAGCATGCCGCGCTCAAGGTAAGAGAGGCTTGCTGGCGCCCGGCCGGCCATCACTTCGGCTTTGAGAATTTCATATGCGCTTTTGGGGATGTATTTTTCACATTGGGCGCGCTCCGAGAGCATTTTCCTCAGCATACGCGAGGAGGGCGTGCCTCCGCTGCAGCCGGCGGCGTCGTGCGCCGCGCCGCCGCGCTTAACGGTGAACGGCGTTATGCCGGGCGCAAAATTTTTTATTGCCTTTAAATATTCGATACCGAGTATGTTGTTAGGCTGACGCAGAAGGCCGGCTGTGCTTTTGCCGAACATTTCTTCGACTGCGGCCTGCCTTGCCGCGGCAAACGTGGCGCCGCAGGCAAGCTTTTTTTTAATATTTTCATGCAGCCCCGGCGAAAACAGCGCTTCAGAAGCCGCCGAAAGCTCCGCAATGCTGCCGCTTTCACTTCCAAAGCCGACGGCGTCGGCGCCGACTGCGTTAAGCAGCGATATGCCGCCGGCCGCGAACTTTTCCGCGCCGGCTACTGACCACGGCAGCGGCAGCTCGGCTACAAGGTCCGCGCCGCATGAAACCGCCTGTGCCGCACGCGCCCGCTTTGACATGACGGCGGCTTCCCCGCGCTGCACGAAATCGCCGCTCATAACTACGGCTATATGCGTTGCGCCGGCATCTTTAAGGCTTTCTATGAGCTTAAGATGGCCTGTATGGAACGGGTTGTATTCGGCAATGATTCCGGCTGTGAACATCATTAGTACCCCTATACAATGTATAATCTTATGGCCTTTAAGTATAACCCTTAATCACTTGAAAATGTACAGATTTTGTAATATCATATATATTATATGATTTAAGCTTTTTTTTCAATAGCCGTGCATGTGCCGCTGGCGCCTGAAGGTAACGTTTTGCGCTTGCGCACGGTGGGATACCGTGATTTTAGGAGGAAATGAAATGAATATATTAGTTATCAATGCGGGAAGTTCTTCGTTAAAGTATCAGCTTATAGATATGGACACGGGAAAAGCAGTGGCCAAGGGCATATGTGAGAGGATAGGTATTGACGGTATTTTTGAGTATAAAAACAACAAGGGGTTTGTGCGGAAGGAAAACGTTGAAATAAAAAACCACGTGGATGCTTTCCGCATGGTTACAGATGCGCTCATCGACAAAAAAACGGGAGTGGTTTCCGACCCTTCGGAAATAGCGGCGGTAGGCCACCGCATAGTGCAGGGCGGGTCTGTCTTTGACAAATCGGTTTTAGTTAACGACGAGGTAATAGAGAAAATAAAAAGCCTCATACCATTGGCTCCGCTCCACAACGGCCCCGAAGTTGACGCGCTCCTCGCCTCGCGCGAGGTTTTCGGCAAGGACAAGCCGCAGTGCGTTGTGTTTGATACGTCGTTCCATTCTACAATGCCTGAAAAAGCGTACATGTTCCCCATACCTTATGAGTACTATGAAAAATATAAAGTGCGCCGCTACGGGTTCCACGGGACGTCGCACAGGTACGTCAGCCACCACTGCGCTCATCTTATGCACCAGCCTTTGGAAGATATTAAAATGGTTACGTGCCACATAGGGAACGGCTCGTCGATAGCAGCTATAAAAAACGGCAAGGTCGTAGACACGAGCATGGGGCTTACTCCGCTCGGCGGCTTTATGATGGGTACACGCTCAGGCTCGCTCGACCCGTCTGTCGTTACATTTATAATGGAACAGGAAAACCTGACGCCTAAGGAAATGAACGAGATTTTAAATAAGAAATCCGGTATATTCGGTGTGTGCGGGTACAGCGATGACCGCGACGTTACAAGGGCGGAAATAGAAGGCAAGCCGAAGGCCATACTCGCGCATGAAATGCTTAATTACCAGATAACAAAGTATATAGGCGCTTACGCGGCGTCTATGAACGGGCTGGACTGCATAGTGTTTACCGCAGGGCTTGGCGAGAACCAGCCGTCGATGCGTTACGGCGTATGCAGGGACCTTAGGTACCTTGGGGTAAAAATAGACCCAATCTTAAACGACCAGTATGTACACGGCAAAGAGGGTAAAATCTCAACGTTTGACTCCTCGGTGTCGGTTTACGTTATAAACACCAACGAGGAGCTGCTTATAGCGCGTGACACCAAGGTCATTGTCGACAGGCTGGCTTATGCTTCGGCGCCTGATAAAACCAAGGTTGACCCCGAGGACGTGTAAAATGCTTTGAGCTAAGCCTTTATTGTCCGTGGGCTTGCTGCCCACGGACTTTTTCTATAAGCCGGCCGTATAAGAGGCCGGCTTGCCAATATTATAAAAGAATGATATAATTATCTAAATATTCTCAGACCCGGCGGATGTTATTTTATGCTTAATGACGGTTTCAGCCGGCACGGGGGGGACTTTGTGTGAAGATTCAGGAATCAGGGGAAAATTACCTCGAAACCATTTTAATCCTGAAAAACAGGAACGGGTTTGTGCGCTCGATTGATGTTGCCAACGAACTCGGTTATACTAAGGCAAGCGTAAGCCGCGCAATGAGCATCTTAAAAAAGGCCGGCTACCTTGTAATGGAACCTGACGGAGCCCTTGTGCTTACCGAATCCGGCAAGAAACGCGCCGAGGCCATTTACGAGAGGCATAACCTCATTGCCAAATTCCTCGAACTGACTTTGGGCGTTGATGAGCATACGGCAACCCAGGACTCATGCCGCATAGAACACATAATAAGCGAGGAAAGCTTCAGCCGTATCAAAAAATATGTCAAAAAAGCGGAAAACGGCCAATAGCCGCTGTGAAAGGATTGTAGAAACCAAATGGATTACGTCTCTATAAAATGCCCGCACTGCGGGAAAGAGTTAAAAGTCCCCGCTGATGCCGAAAAAATCGTATGTATGTTCTGCGCTGAGCCTATCATTATGGGCGGCGGCACGGAGGGTGCGCCCGCCGCGGAAAGTGCGCAAGAGCCCGCGGCGGTCGGTGAAGCAAAAGCGGCTGTGCCTGAAGGGATATTTTCATTTAAAATAAGTTTAGACCAAATGAATGCGAAAGTGTATCCGTCGGTCTTTGAAAATTTCCAGAAAGTTATGTCGCCATTTTGGCCGGCTTTTGAAAGGGCCGCGTCGCAGGCTCCGGAGAGAACAGATCGGAAGAGCGTCGTGT
>ENA-UOOM01003521-UOOM01003521.1-fermentation-metagenome-genome-assembly--contig:-NODE-3521-length-11260-cov-5.340651_pt1 | contig 11260 bp, 14 predicted proteins | sample MGYA00245781_ERZ724031 | MGnify/ENA primary metagenome ERZ724031 (study PRJEB28704, sample SAMN03018317) | fermentation metagenome | biome: anthropogenic terrestrial biome; feature: soil; material... | reverse complement strand
TTCACGATATCAAATATTTTCTTTTTTCAAGGTCCATTTATGTTACCGCATAAGGTTATCAATATAAAAAATGTCTCATGCTTTTTCCCCTTTCTCCAATAAGTACCGCCGTAACAATTACGTCCTAATATTAGACTACACTATTACGTACATGTTGTCAAGAGGCTTTTTTCCTTTTATAAGTGCAAACTGTAAGTAGCATAAAGAGACATCTTTACCTGCTTCGCGTGTTTTGATTGAAGCTCTTGGCTTCGGTATGGTATAATGGATATACTGATAATTTATGGTTATTATAAAATAAAAGATGGAGGTGTTGATATGGATAAACGAATACAGGATGAATTGAGAGCCCTCACTGATATAATAGTAGGTACGGTTCCGGTGGAGAATATATTTTTGTTCGGTTCCTATGCTGATGGCACACCTCATGACGAATCAGATCTAGATATATATGTTGTAATGTCTGATGATACAAACATCAGAGAGATTGACGCAATTAGATTAATACGCAAAGCTATACGCGACAAGAAAACAATGCCAGTAGATATAGTAGTCAGCAAAAAATCAAAATTTGCTCAACGTAAGATACACCCTACCATTGAACAAAAAATCCTGCATGAGGGGATGATGTTATATGGATAACTTATCGCTAGCACAAGAGTGGTTCAGGTTAGCCCAAATGGATTTTGACAGTGCAAATCATCTTCTAACTATGCATCCCATTCCAATAGAAATTATATGTTATCATTGCCAGCAATCCGCTGAGAAATATCTTAAAGGCTATCTCGTTTTCCAAGGAGTGATCCCACCAAAAACACATGATTTGGATGAATTATGTAAAAGCTGTAATGGCTTTTCTGATAAATTTATTGAAATAGCCGATTATTGTTCTGATCTCACTGCCTACGGAGTTCAGCCAAGATATCCAATGGAATTATATCTAGAGGAACAGGACGTGCATCAATCATTAAAATCTGCAAAAGCGATTAAGGATTTTGTATTAAATCTTGTGCCGGACATATGAATAATCTTCTTATGGTAGAGGATGCGCTTGTAGAGATGGGCATAAACAATATGCAGCTGGAGTCATGCAGAGCATGGGGGAATAGCGGCCATTTTACTTGCCTCCTTTCCCTTTCAGTTCTTGAATTAAGCTTTCCAGTTCATCCAAATCTGAATCTGTAATCTTATCATTTTCTACAAAGCCTGCAACCATGTGAGTTAGGTTGCCATAATATTTGTTAATTACCCCGTTTGCCTTATCGGCAGCATATTCATTTCTGGAAACGACAGGATAATATCGATATAAGCGCTTGTTTATTTCTTCGGTGCCAACAAGACCCTTTTCCATTAAGCGATTTAGATAGGTGTTCACTGTTTGACGCGACCAGTTGAGCACTTCTTTAACTTCTTCTTGAATTTCTGAGCTGGCAGCTCCACCGTCCCGCCAAAGAATTTCCATGATGGTACTATCCGCATTACTTAGATTGGGATATTTACTCATACCCTTTCCCCTTTCTGTAATAAGCATTGCCGTAATAATTACGTCCTAATATTAGACTACACTATTGCGTAACTGTTGTCAAGAAGTTTTTATTTAGTAAAATACCGGACCAATGGTCCGGCATTAAGTAATTTCATTATTTCTTTATTTGCGATTACTCTTACGTGAAACATCATAGATGGCTGGTGAAGAATCTGATGCCGAAGGTAAGATCACCGTCTTCTTGGATGCCTCCTCCAGCTCCTCCACTCGCAACTTAAGAGTTTCCAGCTCTTCCTGCAGTTTAAGTACCTCATCACCTAAGTTGATAGCAGTCAATGTGCCTAACATAGCCATACTTAAGCTAGGCTGAGCCTTGATAACTTCCTCCATCTTGCGATTGACATAAATGGCTACCCGATGAATGTATTCTTCGGATTCGGAGGCTCGGATGGTGTATTCTCGTCCAGCAATTCTAACAATGGCTTTTGATTTTTGTACCATCTGCAAACAACCCCTATATTTTGATATTATTTGACCCTATTATACACTACCTTCCAGTTTTATACAACGCCTTTGTCGAATAAACTTAGATTCTTCACTGCGTTCTGAATGACAGGCATTTAGTGTTTAAGATTCCGCATTACATTCAGAATGACAGAAACCAAGATTCTTCACTGAGTTCTGAATGACAATTGTTTTTATCTCAAGCTGGCCCCAAGCTCTGATTCCAGTAAACCAATAATTTTTTCATGAGCCTTGTTTACTTCATCATCCTTCAAAGTGCGATCAGAAGCCCTATAAGACAAAGCATATGCCATACTCTTGTATCCTTCTGGAATTTGGCTGCCCTCATAGATATCGAATAACTCAACTTCTTCTAAGATGGAGCCGCCACCCTTACGAATAACATCTAGAATCTTCGCTGCAGGAACTGACTTTCCAACAACAAAGGCCAGGTCTCTGGTGACAGCAGGATATCTAGGCAATGATTTATATTGCTTGTTAGTGTCTGCTTGTTCCAGCAAGATTTTCAGGTTGATCTCTCCTAAAACAGCTCTTACATCAATCTCGCAGCCTTCACTTATTTTTGGATGTACTTCTCCAAATACACCTATGGCTTCTCCATCCAATAACATTTCTGCAGTTCTAGCAGGGTGCAGTGCAGAATGATTTCCTGGCTGGAAGGAAACCCTATCAGCCAATCCCAATAACGAAACTAGCTTTTCTATTTTTCCTTTTAAACTATAAAAATCCGAATTCTCTCCATACTCACCCATAGCCAGAGTTAACACTTCATCAGGAAGGTCGACTAAAGGCAAGGCTTTGGGCAGGAATATTGGATTTATCTCAAAAATGCTGCAGTTTTCCAACCTATGGTTATAGTTATGAGACATAACCTGCAATATTTGGGGAAAAAGAGTAGTACGCATAATGCTCTGGTCTTCTCCTAGAGGATTTAAGATGGTAACTGCATCTGGTTTTTTATCTTCCACTTTCCAACCAATTGATTCATATACACGAGGGCTGGTGAATGAATAGGTTACCACTTCGTACATGCCCATTCCAACAAGCGCTTGTTTTACCTGGTCCAAAAGCTTTTGTCCTTCTGTTCGGGTTCCCTTTGCTGCAGAACCTTCCATTAATGTCATTGGAATCCGGTCATAACCATAAATTCGGGCCACCTCCTCTGCCAGGTCCGCTGCACCTTCGATATCATTTCTAAAGCTTGGCACCAAAACTGTTAGGAGTTCTCCATCTACTGATGACTCAAGTTCCAAATCGTTTAAAATACTTGTAATTTCACTATTCTCTAACTTAAGGCCTAATAAGTTATTAATCTTGTTAATGTCTACTTTTAGCTGTCTTTTTTCTGTTGATGCATTTAACACATCAATATGACCTTCAACTACAGTACCAGCTCCAAGCTCCTGCACCAACTGAGCAGCACGATCTACTGCTGTTAATGCCATATTAATATCCAAACCCTTTTCGAATCGGCTGGAAGATTCACTTCTTAGACCAAGGGCCTTCGACGTCATCCGTACACTGGCACCATTGAACAAAGCACTTTCAAATACAATCTGGCTAGTAGCTTCGGTGATTTCCGTATTGGCACCACCCATTACACCAGCCATAGCAATAGGTTTTTCACTATCTGCAATAACCAGCATATCCGGAGTCAGATTACGAGTTTTATCGTCTAAGGTGACAAGGGTTTCTCCCGGTTTCGCTGTCCTAACTATTATTTTCCTACCAGCTACCTTATCTAAGTCGAATGCATGCATAGGCTGTCCCAGTTCCAACATAACATAGTTGGTTATATCAACGATATTATTTATGGGACGTACTCCGGCTGTTGCCAAGCGACGCCTCATCCATTGGGGGGACGGTTCTATTTTTATGTCCTTTACCACCCTGGCAATGTATCTGGGGCACAGTTCTGTGTCTATTACCTCAATCTGCAAGTCATCTGCAATATTTCCTTCGCCTTTTTTAACAGAGATTTCGGGCATTGACCAGGATGTTCCTGTGGTTACGGCAAACTCTCTTGCCATTCCAACCATGCTCAGACAATCAGGTCTATTGGAGGTGATTTCAAAATCGATTACATCCCCTCCTAAATCTAGTGCTTCCTTAATATCCATTCCCAGGGGATAATCCTCCTGTAAAATTAAGATTCCATCTACCTCAGCTCCTGGATAGTCACTATCCTTTAGCTCCAACTCTTCGCCGGAACACATCATACCGTGGGATTCCTCACCTCGAAGCTTTCCCCGTTTGATGACAACTCCACCAGGCAGTTTAGCTCCATGCAAGGCAATTGGAACCAGCTGACCAGCGGCTACGTTGTCAGCACCGGTTACAATCTGAATGGTTTCCTCCCCTGCATCAACTTTGCATACCACCAATTTATCGGCATTTGGATGAGGTTCTACGGAAAGGACCTTTCCAACTACCACATTGGAAATACCCTCACGAAGGGTTATAACTTCCTCTACATTAGATCCCGTCATGGTTAACTTGTTTGCCAATTCCACCACATCACTATTTTCATCAATATCCACATAATCTTTTATCCAATTAATAGGTACTAGCATATCTATCTCCTCCTAAAACTGTTTCAGAAATCGGATATCGTTTTCAAAGAGAAGGCGAATATCGTCGATTCCATATTTCAAGTTGGTAATTCGGTCGACACCCATGCCAAAGGCAAAACCACTGTATACTTCAGGATCGATGCTGCAATTTTGCAGTACCTTGGGATGAACCATACCTGCACCTAGAATTTCTATCCATCCTGTGTGAGAGCATACTCGGCAACCCCCTCCATGGCATATGGCACAGCTTACATCAACCTCTGCGCTGGGCTCGGTAAATTGAAAGTGATGGGGACGGAACTGTGTTTTAGTGTCCGGACCAAAAACCTGCTTGGCAAAGACATCCAGTACCCCTTTAAGGTCTCCCATGGTTATGTTCTTATCAACCACCAGACCTTCTATCTGATGGAAGATAGGTGAATGAGTGGCATCCACTGTGTCTGATCGATAAACCCTGCCTGGGCAGATTATCTTGATTGGAGGCTTTTGTTTTAACATAGTTCTTATCTGCACAGGCGATGTATGGGTGCGCAGTAAAATATTTTCATTTATATAGAAGGTATCCTGCACATCCCTGGCTGGATGATTCTTCGGAATGTTCAATGCTTCAAAATTATAGCTGTCCCATTCCACCTCAGGGCCTTCTGCTACATCAAAGCCCATACCTAAAAATATGTCCTTTAGCTCATTTAAAGTCTTGGTAATCGGATGTAGATTCCCCAATTCAGGAACTCTTCCTAGTATGGTAACATCGATAGTTTCCTCTGCCAGACGCTTCTCCAAAGCTGCTTCCCTTAATGCATTTGTTTTTTTAGTCAATCCCTCTTCCAGGCCGTCTCGAATTTCATTGGCCAGCTGACCCATGACAGGTCTTTCATCGGCAGAAAGTTTACCCATACCTCGTAAAACCTGAGTAAGTTCCCCTTTCCTTCCCATGAATTTAACACGAAACTCCTCCAGCTGACCAAGGTCATTCAGGTCTTCCAAGGCTTCCATGGCTTTGATTTTTAACTGTTCCAACTTTTCCCTCATTTACTGGAACATCTCCTTTCACACTTTTGTGCTTCTCATCAATAAAAAAGCCTTCACCCCATAGTATGTATGGGACGAAGACTATTAATCACGTGGTACCACCCAATTTCATTTCATCTGAAATCTTGTCTGCGATAACGGGCAGTAACCGGCAGGACCTACTAAAAGGTTCAGACCTGCAGCTCGGGAGTGAACTTCGATTGCGGATTCAGGGGACTGCTTTCAGCCTATGACAATCCCTCTCTATCAGAACCGTGAACAATCTACTTTTCTCCGTCATAACTTTATGAGGCTAATATCAATTCCTTATATAGAACATATGCTTTCAGGGAACCTGTGGTTTCAAAAATTCTCCAAAAGAACTCGGACACCATAGGATCAGACTCCTTTACGGCTTATTTTACATAATTATAGCATAGTAAAAATTGCTGTTCAAGGCCCTAGTTGTCCATATTTCTTCTTTTTCGGGAAATTTCATAGGTTAAAATCCCTGCTGCTACAGAAGCATTCAAGGATTCTGCGTCGCCTGCCATAGGTATTTGAACCACACTGTGGGACATGTCCATTACTTGCTGACTTACTCCATGAGATTCACTTCCCATAACAAGAGCAATTTTTGGATAATCAGCTTGCCATATAAAAACATCGTCGCCTTGTAAACCGCTGGCTGCAATGTGCCAATTTGTTTTGACAAGAGATTCTTTTAACAAAGCTTCTGTGTCATTCACTTGAAATATGGGGACACGGAAAACAGAGCCCATAGTAGCACGAACTGCTTTAGGGTTGTAAGGGTCTACACATTCGTTAATCATAATAACCCCATCTCCACCTGCTGCGTCCACTGTTCGTACAATGGTTCCCAGATTTCCAGGATCTTTAATTCCATCTAAAATAATCAGAAAACCCTTCGGCAATTCAATTATCTGCTGGTAACTCCAATCTTTAGGTTTGACAACAGCTAAAACCCCTTGGGGAGACTGGGTATCTGACAAGCTTTTGAATATCTGCTCTGTCACTTTTAAATATCGAGTTCCCTGTAGTACTTCTTCACGATTCGGTAGTGTTCCGGTATAACTTTCTGAAAAAACCAGCATTTCTATTCCAAAATTGGAACTCATAGCTTCAGAAACCATTTTTTGTCCTTCAACCAGGAAACATTGATGTAGATCTCGATATTTTTTATTGTGCAAGCTCTTTATATATTTGATGCTTTGATTACCAGGACTAAATACAGCCTCCAGATTTTCAAATGCCAGAGGCTCTAATTCATTCTTCATTGGATTTCTCCTGAAGCTTAAGCATTTAACTGTTCTTTTGCAATGCCTACCAACTGTGCGAAGCCAGCTCCATCGTTTACTGCCATATCAGCGAGAATTTTTCTATCTACCTGAATGTCAGCTTTTTTCAAGCCATTGATGAATTTGCTGTAACTAAGCCCGTTTATACGTGCTGCGGCATTGATTCGAGCAATCCAAAGCTTTCTGAAATCTCTCTTTCTGAGTTTTCTGCCTGTATATGAATAAGCTAAAGCTCGCATAACAGCTTGATTTGCTGGGCGAAAATTCTTACGACTAGCGCCATAATAGCCTTTAGCAAGCTTTAGTACTTTTTTATGCTTTTTTTTGGCGTTTACTGCCTTTTTCATCCTTGCCATTTCAAACAACTCCTTCAGTATTATTTATAAGGAATCAAATTCCTGATATTTTTTTCTTCCTGTGTTGATATATAGGTGCCTTGACGAAGATTTCTCTTTCTCTTGGAAGATTTTTTTGTCAAGATATGGCTTTTGTAGGCTCTGGCTCTCTTAACCTTCCCAGACTTTGTAAGACTGAATCTCTTCGCTGCCCCTCTATGGGTTTTCATTTTTGGCATCGGTGTTTCCTCCCTTCAAGTTACTCACTTGGTGCTAAAATCATAATCATGCTTCTGCCTTCGATTCTTGGTTTACGTTCTACAACCATTTCTTCAGTCAAAAGCGAGTTGAATGTCTCCATAACCTGATAACCAATTTCTCTATGGGTCATTTCCCGTCCGCGAAAACGGATGGACACCTTAACTTTGTCGCCAGAACGCAGGAATTTATCGGCGTGCTTTGCCTTAACTGCCATGTCATGCTCTTCAATGGATGCAGACAGGCGGACTTCCTTTACATCAATAACACGCTGATTCTTTTTAGCTTCCTTTTCCTTCTTGGCAATCTCAAACCTGTACTTTCCGAAATCCATGATTTTACATACAGGGGGTTTGGCCATAGGAGCGATTAATACAAGATCAAGCTGTTTTTGATCGGCAAGCTCTTGTGCTTTCCGAGTTGGCATAACACCTAATTGTGCGCCATTGGTATCGACGACTCTAACTTCCCTTGCCCTGATTCCTTCATTAATGGAGAATTCTTTATTACTAATACTCGTTCACCTCCGGTTTATTTGGCGGTCAGTGTTACTGACCTTTCTAACTACACTCACTTTATCTGTGCTTACTCAAAATAAGCAAATAAAAAGAGCGGGATTTCTACCCACTCCAAAAATATGCATATAAAACATACTGTTGCTTGACCTTGCCTAGCCAGAGCTGGAAGGTGAGAAGTGGATAGCTTCTACTTGTTTACAGACATAGCATATCATATACTGATATCAATTGTCAACAATTTTGAAGCATGTCTCTAGCCAATCCTTTGTTTGATAAAATAAATGTCTTCTTCATGGCTGAAAACAGTAGTTTTCATAAACTCCATAGATTTAGAAAGGCCAGTCAGTTTTTCGCTATTCTTAATTACCTGTTCCTCAATCGAATCGATTTTCCTTTCCATCCTATCCATGCGTCCCTCTATGAACTCCATACGGTTCTCCATAGCTCCCATACGGTTCTCCATAGCTCCCATACGGTTCTCCATGGACTCCATGCGATTCTCTAAAGCTCCCATACGGTTCTCCATCGCACCCATATGATCTTCCAGTGTTTCCATACGTTTATCCAGGCCATCAAGTTTAGAAATTATCTCTTTTAGCATATGTTCCATATGATTGCCCCCTTCAAATTCTTGGATATAAATACTATATCACAGTGCGACTTACATCTACAAGGAGTCAAAAATATAACACTAAATTTTTATTAGCTGGGACTCTTTTTTTGTCTGTTTTTTCTTGATTAAGATAATGAACTCCTCCATTGGGTATTCTTTATCATACACCTGCGTTCCGATAGTTCCGACACCTATGTTTCTTTAAACCACTTAAATAATATGATACACTCATTTAGTGTAAATTTAGAGCATCGAAAAGCAAGGAGGAGTAAATTGGAACGTTTTCTAGAGATTATGGTAAAATATGTAGCTTTTGGTATGGAAATTATTTCCATATCGATTATAATTATTTTTGGAACCAAAGCCTTATACGTCTTTATTAATGAAGGATTTAAGTTTAACAATATGCGAGTTTCTTTAATAATAGCAGAAGGTTTAAATATGAGCTTGGGCTTTCTGCTCGCGGCTGAAATTACCTCAAGTATAGTTATTAAGACAATCCCCAATCTAATTGTTTTATTTGGTACAGCTGCCTTGAGGATAGGATTGACTTTTGTATTACATTGGGAGATAGGTCAATACGAGAAAGTACTTGATCAGGATGATCCTAAAGGTTCATATTATAAAGATACTGAATTGAAAAGCAGCAAGAAAGAAAAAGAAAACAAGTAAGACTAAGCATGTTGCCTATTTTTTTAAAAATAACACCGCCTAAATTAGCTGGATTCAGCATTTCTCGGCGGTATTTTTTTCTTTCTTAAGATTCCTCGTGCACTTGGAATGACAAATCCTATAGTGTCATCCTGAGCAGTTGCGAAGGATCCTTCTTTATATCGACTTCTCTACAATCTCTTTTAACAGCATAGCTTTGAACTTCTCCAGCTTCATAGCTCCTAAATCGCCTTTAGTTCTTGAACGAACTGCTACTGTGCCATCCTCAACTTCCTTATCACCAATGACCAGCATATAAGGTATCTTTTCTATCTGAGCTTCTCTAATTTTATACCCAATCTTTTCATTACGATTATCGCTTTCCCCTCTAATTTCGCTATCCATAAACTCATCCATGATTTGGGAAATGTACTCGTTGGATCGATCCGTAATGGACATAACCTTTACTTGCACTGGAGACAGCCAAACTGGGAAGGCACCTGCAAAGTGTTCAATAAGGATTGCAATAAAGCGCTCAATGCTGCCAAATATAACCCTATGAATCATAACAGGCCTATGCTTTTCTCCATCAGAACCTATATAATTTAGATCAAAACGCTCAGGCATTTGGAAATCCAGCTGAATGGTTCCACACTGCCAGGTACGATCAAGGCAGTCTTCCAAGTGAAAGTCAATCTTTGGTCCATAGAAAGCCCCGTCTCCTTCGTTTATCTTATAAGGCATGTCCTTCTCTTCCAAGGCTTCTCGCAGAGCGTCAGTTGCCTTGCTCCACTCTTCCTCGCTGCCCATGGAATTCTCTGGCCTGGTTGACAACTCTACACGATATTTAAAGCCGAAGAGGCTGTAGAAATTATCTACCATATCGATTACACCGATTATTTCATCCTTTATTTGCTCTGGCAACATGAAGATATGGGCATCGTCCTGAGTAAAGCAACGAACCCGCATCAAGCCGTGCAGGGTGCCCGAAAGCTCGTGGCGGTGAACTAATCCAAGCTCACCTATTCTTATGGGCAGTTCTCTATAACTATGGCTCTTATTCTTGTATACAAGCATGCTGCCTGGGCAATTCATAGGCTTAACTGCATAATCCATCTCATCAATTTGCGTAAAGTACATGTTTTCCTGGTAATGATCCCAGTGCCCGGAACGAATCCAAAGATCACGATTCAGGATTATAGGGGTGTTGATTTCCTGATAACCATGCTTCACATGCTCTTTTCTCCAGTAATCCTCCAATAGGTTTCGAATCACCATACCCTTTGGATGAAAGAATGGGAACCCAGGGCCTTCCTCTTGAAGACTGAATAGGTCCAGCTCTCTACCCAGCTTTCGATGATCTCGTTTCTTTGCTTCTTCCAATCTGGTCAAATATTCTGTCAGCTGACTTTTCTTAGGAAAAGTAATTCCATAGATACGTTGCAACATCTTGTTCTTTTCACTGCCTCTCCAGTAAGCTCCAGCTACACTTAAGAGCTTAACAGCTTTAACTGCTCCAGTGGATAGTATATGAGGACCGGCGCATAAGTCAGTAAACTCGCCCTGCTCATAAAATGAGATAACTGAATCCTCAGGTAGATCTCTGATCAGCTCCACCTTATAGCTTTCCCCTTGTTCTTCTACAAATTTAATAGCTTCTTCCCGAGGAAGTTCAAATCGGCTAAGCTCAAGATTCTCCTTTATAATCTTTGTCATTTCTTTTTCTATAACTTCCAAGTCTTCAGGGCTGAATGGATGCTCAACCTCGATGTCATAATAAAAACCATTATCGATGGCAGGTCCAATAGCAAGCTTTGCTTCAGGAAATAAGCGCTTTACAGCCTGGGCAAGTATATGGGATGAAGTATGCCAAAATGCTTTTTTACCTCCCTCATCTTCAAAGGTTAATATATTTAGGTCGGAATCTTCATGAAGCTCCTCCCTGATATCTGTGGTATTTCCATTCACCTC
>ENA-UOOM01003517-UOOM01003517.1-fermentation-metagenome-genome-assembly--contig:-NODE-3517-length-11275-cov-11.346881_pt1 | contig 11275 bp, 11 predicted proteins | sample MGYA00245781_ERZ724031 | MGnify/ENA primary metagenome ERZ724031 (study PRJEB28704, sample SAMN03018317) | fermentation metagenome | biome: anthropogenic terrestrial biome; feature: soil... | reverse complement strand
ACAATCCTGGAAAACGATGTCAATTTTTCAAGCACTTACGTGTAGGAAAGATTAGATCCTCAAAAGCAAATCCCCTTCCTGCGGAATGGAGCGAGTAAAAGTATATCCCCTCCATGGTGGTGCTGCCGGAAAGACCGGCGTAGGCATCTTTGCCCGCGAACTACTTGCCGCGTTTCCCCTTTTACCGGTGGAAGAAGAAGGGCGCCTGCACGATCCCGTATTGCGCGAAAACTTCATTGAACGAGTCTTTATAATGCAGCGCTGGCACAAGCTTTGCCGGGAGGGTCTCAACCCCGGCGCTCTGGTGCGCTTTCATACCATCCACAAGTATCTGCTGATGGCTCACAGTCCCGCCCACTACCGCTCAATGGGCAAATTGGTGGCAGACCTGCGTAAATATCCTCCTGAGGATTTCTGCAGGATCTATTTTGAAGAGCTGATGAGCGCCATGAAACGCCACGCCACACCCAGTAAGCATCAGAACGTCTTGCTCCACATCCTCGGCTATTTCAAGAAAGATCTGGATCCCTTTGAAAAACAGGAACTTATCCGCCTCATCTCCATGTATAAGGACGCCCTTATTCCCCTGATCGTCCCCATTACCCTGTTAAACCACTACGTGCGCAAATACGATAAAGAATATCTGGCAGATCAGGTATACCTGAATCCGCATCCGATGGAGCTGAAACTGCGTAACCACGCCTGATTGCCGCTGCTTTTGTCCGATAGTCTCCCGGTTCTAAACCTGCCTGTTCAACAGCTGAAAGGCTGCTCATATTCTTTTTCTAAAGCTGATTACACTTATACTGAAGATGATCAAGCCACTGCTTAGAAGAATCCAAAATTCCTTTGCCAGTTGCGCCAGATTGCTGCCCTTGATCACTATCTCCCTTAACACCGTCATGTAGTGGCTGAGAGGGTTGAAATAGCTGATCCATTGGATCGCGGGGGGCATGTTGCGCACAGGAACAAAGAATCCGGAAAGCAGGATGAATATCACCATGATAAACCAGGAAAAGAACATCGCCTGCTGCTGAGTGCCTACCTTGGTCGAGATCAATATCCCCAGTCCCAGTGTGGTAAACAGATAGATCCCGGAAAAAAGCATTAAGAGCCAATAACTGCCTGCCAACTGCAGCTTGAAGATGAGACCCGCCATCACGATCGCCACCTGCAATTGCGCCAGAGTAATGATCAAATATGGTACCAGTTTCCCTGCCATCAATTGCTGTTTCTTCACCGGAGTTACCAAAAGCTGCTCCAGAGTCCCCAGCTCTTTCTCCTTCACCAGGCTGATGGCAGAAAGCATCATAGAAGTTACCGTTACCAATACCGCGATGATGCCCGGAATGGTATTCACGCTACTCTTCAGATCCGGATTGAAGCTCATGCGGGAGATCAGCTCAACTTCAGCAATGGGTTTGGAAAGTGGAGTCCGGATCCTCTTCTCTTGCAGATTTCTCCGGTGAAACTCCCCTAAAACTCCCGCCACATATGCATTTGCCACCGCCGCAGAATTGCCATCGATGCCATCCACAACAAGCTGTAAACTGCTTTCCTTGCCGGAAAGGTAATCTTTAGAAAAACCGGGCGGGATCACCACCACTATTTGCGCCCGCCAGGAAGAGATCAGATCTTCGGCTCTGGCATCCTGCTCCACCGGCACAATTTTGAAGCGATCCGCTGTATCAAAGCTCTGAACAAGAGCCCGGCTACTACTGCTGCGATCATAATCCAGAAAAGCCAAACGCAGGTTTTTTACTTCGTTGGATACCGCAAAACCCATTACCAACAGCTGAACCGCCGGCAAGCCAAACAGCACAATCAGCATCTCCCGGCTACGGACGATCTGGCGAAACTCTTTTTTGATGAAGCTGGATATTACTCTCAGCGATTTCATGATAACCTCAATTTGAAGCGGCGGGCTGCCACCAAGAGCATCACTGCGCTCATGATTACCAGGCTGAGCCCTGCTTGAAACAAATGCTGCACTCCATTCCCCTTCAGCATTATTCCCCGAATTATTTGCAGGTAATAGCGGGCGGGAATCACAAGAGTAAGTTTCTGCAATACTGGAGGCATACTGGAGATGGGAAACATATATCCGGAAAGCAGTAAAGTAGGCAACAGAGTAATGCCCAATGCCATCATCATCGCCGCCTGCTGAGTTTTGGCTACCGTGGAAACCAGAAGCCCCAAACACAGCGAAGTAAGCACATATAGAAAGGTAAAGAGCAAAAAGACCACAAATTCTCCCCGGAAGGGCACCTGAAACAACAGCATCCCCACACCCAGGATCAGAAGAGCATCCAGCAAACCCAACAGAATGTAGGGCAATACCTTGCCCAGAAGAATCTCGCTTGCAGAAACCGGCGATACCAAAATCTGCTCCATGCTACCCATCTCTTTTTCTCTGCTGATGGAAATGCTGGTAAGCAAGGCACAGATCATCACCAGAATCATGGCAATCAAACCCGGCACAAAGAAAAAGGAACTCTTCATATCCGGATTATACAAAATCAACGGACGCAGATCAATCCCTGCCGCGACACTGCCCCTGAAAGAACCAACAATTCCTGTGGCATAATTCTGGATCAATTGCGCGCTATTAGGATCCGAGGCATCAATCTCCAGATATACGGCAGTTTCAGAATTGCCAAAATCCTTGGGAATGCTGAGCGTAGCCTGCGCCTTACGAGTCTGGAAAATACTCTTAGGCTCCAGTTGTTTTGCTGCTAACGGAACCACCTGAAAATAATCCGTATGAATAAAGGCATCGATCAGAGCCCTTGAGGCGCCGTTTAAAGCATTATCCTGCACAACAAGGGGAACTTGCCGCAATTCCATGTTCATGGCGTATCCGAAGATTATAAGCTGCAAGAGCGGCATCAGAATGATGATCACCAAGGTTCGGGAATCTCGCAAGATGTGAAACACTTCCTTTTGCGCTATAGCATGGATTCTAGACAGATTTGGCATTGTTCTCTCCCAATACTCTCAAAAAGAGTTCTTGCATGCTGCCCGCCTGATGCTGATCTTTCAATTCAGCGGGCTTGCCCAAAACCACCTCACGACCGTCCTGCATTACGATCACCCGATGGCAATATTCCGCTTCATCCATGAAATGAGTGCTTACAATTACACTCTTACCGGTTTGAGCCAGATCGTTTATCACCTGCCAAAACTCGCGTCTGGCCTGCGGATCCACTCCGCTGGTGGGTTCATCCAAAAACACCAATGGCGGATCATGCACTAAGGCCGCCACCAGACTGAGCCGCTGCTTATAGCCCATCGGCAGAGCTCCGGTGCTGCTACTCAGAATGTCTGTAAGACCAAATTGATCCATCACATCTCTGATGTTTGCCAGCGCCTTTTTGAATGGCACTTGATATATTCCGGCATAAAATTCCAGATTCTCGATCGCCTTCAGATCCGGATACAGAGAAAACTTCTGACTCATATAGCCGATCTTGTGCTTCACCCCTTCACTGTGTTTGGCAATATCCAGGCCATCCACTGTGATGCTACCGCTACTGGGCAAGAGCAAGCCGCACAACATGCGAATGGTGGTGGTCTTACCTGCTCCATTAGCGCCCAGAAAGCCGAATATCTCTCCCTTGGCGATGTCCAAATTGATGTTGTCAACCGCTCTGAAGGAGCCAAATTCTTTCACCAAATCTCTTGTATGTATCATTGCATCATCTTCAGGAACACATCTTCCATGCCGGGACTGATCTCTTCACAGCTTGTCAGATCCGGATGTTCTTTGCTCCAGTTTTCTATCGTTTTTGCTTCTATCTCCACTTCGCTGAACAGGTGAATCTCCGAGCCGAATAGCTGCAGATCGCCACGCTCAACCTTGGTGATCAAATACCTATACAGATCTTGCAAATCATCTGCCCGCAGCTTATACAAACGCCCCTGCCAGGAATCGATTATCTCCTGCGGACTGCCCTTGCCGATTACTTCTCCTTTGTGTAACAGCGTGATCTGATCACATTGCCCGGCTTCATCCATGTAGGGTGTAGAGACTACTATGCTTACGCCATCCCGCTTCAATTCGTGCAATATCTGCCAAAATTCCATCCGGGATATCGGATCCACTCCAAAGGTGGGCTCGTCCAGAATGATCAGTTCCGGCGTATGAATCAAAGCGCAGGAAAGCGCCAGCTTTTGTTTCATCCCGCCACTCAGATTTCCGGCAAGACGTTTGGCAAAAGGCTTTAAACGTGAAAACTCATAGAGCTTCTCACGCCGCTGAACCATCTCGCGATGTTTCACCCGAAAGAGCCTGGCAAAAAAACGCAGGTTTTGTTCCACAGATAGATCCTGATACAAAGAAAAACGTTGCGGCATATATCCAATTGCAGCACGAATAGCGGTAGATTGACGCAAAGCATCATAGCCCAACACCTGAATCTTGCCCTCGCTATATGGCAACAGCGTGCACAAAGTCCTCAAAAGAGTAGTTTTTCCCGCGCCGTCAGGACCTATAATGCCATACACCACTCCCTTCGGCACTTCCAGATCCACCTTATTCAATGCCCGCAAACCGCCGTAGCTCTTTAGCAGACCCTGCACTTCGATGATATTCATGGCAGATACACATCCACCGGCATACCATCTTTCAGAATGCCATGCGGATTCTCTGCACACAAACGTATTGCATATACCATCACGCTCCGGTTGTCGGGTGTTAACACTGTTTTTGGAGTAAATTCCGCTTTGTTGCTGATCTTGATAACCCTTGCTTCCAACCTTTCTGCGTGACCACTTACTTCCAGCATCAAGCGCATTCCCGGCTTAAATAAAGCCAGATACTCTTCATTCACATAGATGTTGGCTTCCAGGGATTGTGTACCCAGAACCTCTGCCAATTGCCCCATATTTGGCAACATCTCTCCCTCATCAAAATACAGATGTTCAAGCCTTCCGCTGAATTCGCTGCTGATAGTGCTGTCTTCAATCCTCTTTTTCAGCGTTTTGATTTGTGCCAATATCGATGCCTTCCTGGCCTCTGCCAGACGCAGGTTTTTCTGCGCGGCTTGATATTGCAATTCTGCTTTGCTTTTCAACAACTGACCATCTTCCAGATTTTGCAAGGGAATTACTTCTTCTTCATACAACCGTTCACTGCGTCCCTGCCGGCGACTTTGATACTCCAGATCCGCATTGGCAATCTCGATCTGGGTAAGAAAAAGCTCTTCCTGAACCGCAAGCTCCTGCAATGCTGCCATTTGCTGTTCCAAAGAGAATTGCAATTCCTGAGCATCCAATTCTGCGATCTTAGCCCCGGATTCTATCTCTTCACCCTCAGTTACATATATCTTGCTGATTCGCCCCCCCAAAAGAGCTGATATCCGAAAACTCGTCGCCTCCATCACCGTAGTCCAACGCTCTCCACTTTCTTCTCTGGCGCAAGAAACCAAAGCAAGCGCCAAAACAAGAATAAGCAATAACCGCCTCATTTTTCACCTCCCGGTCTTAAAAAAATACCATACTTGATCAGCCGGAATATCTCTTCTTCCCGCTGCCCGACGAAATTCGGATCACTGAACACTTCTTTCCCCATCACCTGCTCCAACAAAGGTCGAGCCATTCCGGGATAGATGCATAAAGACAGTATATTCATCAGAAACTGCTGCGGAGGGTAGCTCTGCAACCCATATTGCCTCAGCCGGGATTCTATCCGCTTTAGAAATGTTCCCTCTTCGCTTTGCGCCAATACTTCCGCAAATATGCGGGGCAATTCTTTCCCCTGGCTGTTCAACTCCCAGATGATGAAGCGCGAGAATTGAGGCCGCGCAGAAAATTCCCGCAATAGCCTGGCGATCAATCGCCGCAACCAAGGCTCCAAATCTTCCTCTCTTAAGAACAGCTCTATCAAAGATTCGATGAAAGAGGCAAATTGATCTCTCAACACCGCGTTATACAGCTTTTCCTTGCTGCTGAAATGATAATGTAGCAGAGCCTTATTGATGCCCGCCTTATCAGCAATAGCCTGCATTCTTGCTCCGCTGTATCCTCGGGCCAGAAATTCCTTCCCAGCAGCGCTCAGAATCAGATTCTTAATATTATTTATTGCCATGTTGTTCATTCCTTTAGCGTCTCATTTTTAACTATATGGTCAATTCTTTCAAAGACCTTATCTCTGTCAAGAAATACTTTACTTTCTCCAAAATATTGCCTCGATAATTGCAGCAAAAAGAACCAGTTCAAACTTCTTATTCCATCACTAAAACTTCAGTTCTTTGAAAGCATACTATCTTGAGATCGCACTGATGCAAACGATCGATTCTCTTCAGATATATTTTCTCCCCTCCATTTGCTTTTACTAACAAACTCTAAGCTGATAAGATCCTTGCTATTGCACAAATGAAAGTCTTTTTTCATCAGGAATGCTTTCCCTGGCGAATCTCTTGCCCTTGAGAGCGCATTAAAATATGGAATCAGGGTTGATTTCGAACAAGCGCTTGTTTTTTTGATCTTTCCACCCCATATCTTAGATTTGGACTTACTGAAAATGCCGGTTGTTACGTTTTAGAGCCAGAACTAAAGAAATTTTTACGCACAAATTGCTGCAAATTGCAGAGCCCATATCCTAAACCATCATATTGACAATAAGATACATCATCTTCTTTGTTAGCACGTATTTGCTAATATATTTCCTCTGCTCCTTTTAGCTTACAAAAAACCCAGTTGTTGATATTTATCTACGTTTGTTTCTGCGGGCTCTAGATTTTTGCGATATGCATATTGACAGCTTATACATGGAACGGTTTTTATCACATCAGCACATAAGAAATATTCCAAGCCATAAATATTGTCGAGATTGGATGCCACGCGCTACACAGTCTTTGGCACAAAAAAGTGAGGTTATATGGGGCTTCAACAGATTCTTTTAATTGTTTTGGGGGTGCTGGTTATTGGCATCGCCATCGCAGCAGGCGTATGGATGTTTCAATATTATGCTTATACCGCCAATCTACAGGCCTTGCTGGTTGAACTGAATCACATCAAAAAGACCATTGCATAAACCTCCAATGCTTTATTGTGTTTGGTTCATCTTTGCTATCATGTCTTGCGCAAATCAAATCTTTCGTTTAATTCTGTCCGAACAGTTCCTCCAAATATTCCACAATGTATTCTCTCTCTTCCTTTGTGGAATATGCTCTCAAATGTTGAGTCCCAATTGTTGCTGTAGTTCCAATTCATTGTTTCTTAGATTGTATGAGGGCATCTGACACCCCTCGTTTTTCACAATCTATATTGGTCCAAACACCCAATTGCATAGTTATTCTCATATCAAGATTTTTGTCATAAATAATCTAGCTTGCTGCGACGGAGTTCCTCATTTTTACTCTCCACCTCATTTTTAATTATCTCGTTTTCACTAACACAGCTAATCATTCTCTAATCATTCCCTAATGATTCCCTAATCAGATTAGAGAATTACTAATGTTTTATCTTGGAATAATAAGATTTCTTTAGGGATTTCTTATGAATTGGCTTATATTATGTTTTATGTTGATCATGCATGAATTATGCAAGGGCAATTCTATGCTTTAAGCGGCATTCATATGCATGCATAACATACAGATAACAAACAGGAGGATTCAATGAGAGCAAAATTTACCGGTGGCATTGGCTCCTATTCCGGGAAGCTGGATGGAGTGGTGTTCTGTCACTACAGGCGGGAAGGAATGGTATTGGTACGCAAATACAGATATCCCACCCTTACGGAGAATAATCACAAATTGGGCAACACCACCGCCAATTTGCACAGCATAAAGCCATCTGATGGCTATAAAAACGATATGCGAACCTATCTGGGACGCTATAACACCCTGCGGGAAAACGAGGGCAGATATGTGCGCTCCTGGGTGAATATGTATCTAAAATTAATGCGGGAAATGGCGCGGAGGGATGGCAGCATAGACCTGCTAAGCCTTAGCCGGGAGGAAATCTATAGCCGGGATCTGCCTTGCATCAGCATCAAAAGAGCCGTAGAAGCGGGTTTGCTGCCTGAAGTATATGATTATACTCATCTGGATAGAGAGCTGTAGATAAGTCTTGAGAGGGGTTTGAAAAAAGGCAATTAGTGCCTTGCAGATGATGAGGGGGTCTTAAAAGAGTCTTATACGTTCCTCATGATGGTCTATTATGAATAGAATAGTGCTTTTATAGCATAGAAGAAAGGGCTTGACTCAGGGTCTATCAATGATAGAGGGGTATCACATATGAAAAAGCTAAAAATACTCGTTGATCCCAGAATGGAACTCCTCACTGCTTTACAGCTTGTAGCGGGTGATCCGAACATCAATTGTATCAGCAAAAGTAGCTATTACCAGGATATGCTGGCTTGGTTTACTCCCTATCAAGATCATCATGCTGTAGCGCAATATCGGGCTATCAATGATTACTTCTGTTTCGATGCACCGATTAACTCCATGCTCTTTATGGATTTTAATGATGAACTGAGCCTGACTTGCGAGCCCTCTGAGTATCTGTGTTTACGAGCAGGGAGCAAGCAGAACTGGATGGATTTGTATAAAGGTCTGCAGGACTTTGCGCGGGTAACGGCTTTTAAGAGATTTTACGATGATCATTCGGACTACTATCAGCAGGCGATAGAGAAGGTAACAGCCATAAACGGAGCTTGCGATCCTGCGACTGAGCTGGAATCATATATTGGACTGGAGGCTGAGCAATATACACTCAGGTTTTCTCCCTTGCAGAATTGCGGTTATGCAGGGGGCAATGTTCCGGAAAGCAGAGAAGTGTCCTGTACGATAGGTTTCGATCAGGATGAAGAGAATGATAGAGCTGAGCTTTGTCTTAGAGTCTATCTTTGGCATGAGTTTGCGCACGTCTTTGTGAATCCTATCATCGATGATTGTATGGCTCAGAATTCTGCAGACTGGCAAAGATTCGAGAAGTGCATCAGCAGCCTGAACATCGATTATCAGAAATATCCCGAGGTGAATAACTACGAGAGTTTTATCCGCGCCATCACCTATAAACTGAATGAAAAGTATTATGGCACTCAGGAAGCAGAAGGAATCCTCAAATGGGATGAAGAACAAGGCTTTATATATGTGAGACACATTGTTAATGCTCTGGATAGTTTTGAGACAGCAAGAGAAAAAATGGGCGTAAACATCAAAGAATACTTCCCAGCTCTTCTAAGAGAAATCATCGATCTTTCCAGGAATTAGAGTTAATCTCCGAAAACAGTTGGTACAGGTCTTCCACTTTGAATCCGATGGTAACACCATGGCAGGTTCTAACATCGTAGATTGTGGGTAACGAGGGATATCAGATGCCAGCAAATAACCAGAGAAACAATGAGTTGGATTTTACACCAAGATTGGGGACATCAACACAGAATCAAGTACCAGATATGTATAGAAGATACCAGTTCCCTCTACATTTAGCTACCCATATGTATAGAAAAGCTCGTTTTCCTGGACATATGCTTTTTCACATGTATAGGGAATGCCACTTTATTGGACACCTTTGTTATTGGCATTGTATTCTTAGTTATAAAGAGTCACCGATAATTGCAAATAGCGATCAATGGACAAAATAGATAAGTCGAAGAGACAAAAGAATATCCGAAGAGCATTTGCAGAAGACCAATGGACATTGTTTTAGTAAATTTCCCTGTTTTGATCACCAAAACCTGCAAATTGGACACTATTTTGTCCAAGTGGTAGTTACTATTATCAGCTCCAGAATCAAGAGAATAAAACCGTAATGATATATGCAATATACAAATACGGATTACGTATGGAAGCAATTGGATTCTTGGATATGTATATGTTTTGGCATTTGCAATTTTCGGTGACCAAAATGGACAAAAAAGAGAGCTCAAAAAAACCACTTTCCCCCGATTTGCAATTTTCAGTGATCCGATTTGCAATTTTCGGTGACTCTTTATACTGCCACTATAAACTTCCAATTGAACCTTTCTTGACTCTTCATGATTTCCCAAATTCAATTAAAACGTTTTTTTTGTTGACTCCTCATAATGCATTTATTTCATTTCATTAATTAAAAAACATGGAGGTAATCATGTCATTGAAGGACTTATTTAACAAAGCAAAGGAAGCTGCAGTAAAGCAAGAACGTGCTAATTTAAGTTCAATTGGACCTGGTAGAATGTCCAAAACTGACGTCATTAAAGGTCCCGATTGTAAAATCCCAAATTCACCAGGCACTTACAGGCATAGGGATAAAAAGACTGGGGAAATCGTTTACATAGGGGATACACAAAATTTAAGAAAGAGGCAACAAGAACATGCACGCAATGGGAAATTGGACACTTCAAAACAAAATGTTGAGTATTCAAAATCAAAAGAAGATGCTACAAGAGAAGAACGGCGCCAGACTGAGAAAGATCATATTAAACGTCATAACCCGTCAGGAAACAAAACTCAAGGAGGGAATGGACGGTAGGTAAATATTGCGATTTGTGCAAAACAAATAATTAAAGATTATTCATAAACTAATTAGAATGCCCTCCGATACATGGGGACACCGCCCTGTGCTCCCCATGTTTTTTTTATATCCTCAAAACCCATTTGAAGAAATCAGTGATCCTTTCTTGAAGTTTTCAGTGACCCTTCCTTGAAGAAATTAGTGATCGATTTGCAATTTTCGGTGATCGATTTGCAATTTTCGGTGACCTAAATGGACAGATAAGAGAGCTCAAAAAAACCACTTTCCCCCGATTTGCAATTTTCAGTGATCCGATTTGCAATTTTCGGTGACTCTTATAAATACCCAGCCTACGTTATGGTATATGAAAAAGAAAAAGCTTGACGGATTTGGCGCCCCACAATATATGAGCATATATTCATATATGGGAGACATCATGACTGATAAATGCTTATGCAAACTTATATCAGATAAAGATATAATAGAGATAAAGGCAGCTCTGCCCCACCCTGACACTATCGCAAAAGTTGCAGAATTCTTCAAGGTTTTTGGCGATCCTTCTCGCCTGACTCTCTTACATTATTTATCTAAAGCAGAATTGTGTGTGGCAGATTTGTCTGCTTTGGCCAATATGGGACAATCCGCCGTTTCTCACCAGTTGAAGACATTGCGTTTGAGTCGTCTGGTGAAATATCGTAGGGAAGGCACTGTATTGTACTATTCATTGGATGACGATCACATACAGAGTCTATTTAAGGTCGCTTTGGAACACGTTTTGGAGGAAGCGTGATCATTAGAGAATACAATGTAAACAATCTTGATTGCGCTGGAT
>ENA-UOOM01003515-UOOM01003515.1-fermentation-metagenome-genome-assembly--contig:-NODE-3515-length-11278-cov-34.394191_pt1 | contig 11278 bp, 8 predicted proteins | sample MGYA00245781_ERZ724031 | MGnify/ENA primary metagenome ERZ724031 (study PRJEB28704, sample SAMN03018317) | fermentation metagenome | biome: anthropogenic terrestrial biome; feature: soil; material... | reverse complement strand
CGACCCCGAGATTACAAATCACGTGCTCTGGCCAACTGAGCTAAAGAGGCTTATTTTCTTGATATTAACCGCTTCCCCCCATTTTTTAGGAGAGAAACGGTCGCAAAGGTAGTGATATTTTTTTTGATGCCAAAACATTTATCTTAATTTTTTGGCGTCATCTCTCCTTTTTTTCTTTGGTTTTAATTATTTGTTTTTCTATCGCCATAGCGCATAGATCTATGGCTTCTTCAAATGAATCGGCTTTTTTGTTTGCAAATGCTTCTCTGTGTCTGAGGTTTAATTTCACTGCTGCATCTTTATTATTTGCAGTTTCCGGTTTTACCACCCTGAGGATTACTTCAGCTTGGATAATATCATCGGTGAATCGCTCCAGTTTTTTAATTTTTTTCTCAATGAACGCTTTCAGCTGGTCGGTAGCGTCAAAATTTACAGATTGAATTGTTAGTTCCATACTTTTCCTCCTTCATTTTTTTGCTCTTGGGTGAGCGTTATGATAAGCTTTTTTCAATTCTTCAAATGTAACGTGTGTATAGACCTCTGTTGAAGCAAGGCTTGAGTGCCCCAGCAGTTCCTTTACCACATTAATCTCTGCACCGTTATTCAACATTTCGGTGGCAAAAGAGTGCCGTAGCACGTGCGGACTTTTTTTTGATAAAGTGGGGATGTTGCTGAGATGTTCATTAACTATGTTATAAACCAGTTTAGGATATAAAGGTGCTCCATCTTCTTTAACAAACAGAAAAGGAGATTTGTTCTCTATTTCGGCGTCTCTTATCTGAATGTAATTTTTAATTTTTTCTCTTGTATCGTCAGAAAAAGGTATAATACGCTGTTTATTACGTTTTCCTGTTACACGAAGCGTGCATGAAGAGAGATCAACGTCGCTGTCTTTCAGGGCAATCAGCTCGGCACGCCGCATCCCGGTAAGATATAGCAGTTCAATAATGAACCTGTCGCGATGCCCGCGAAAATCATCGGTATAATCATGTGAATCATCAATTACTTGTGTCATCTCCCGGTCGTTTACAAAAGATGGAAGCCTTTTTGAGGCTTTCGGCCCTGCAACGGCTTCGGCGGGATTTCGGGCGATTACTTCGTTCTTTTTCAGGTATCGGAAAAACGACTTCACCGCGCTTAGTTTCCTGTTTACCGAACGGGCTTTCAATTTCTGTTCCATCAGCCTGCTCATCCATATACGTATAAGGTCGCTATCAATATTAGCCGGGTTGAATTCCCCACATATTTCTGTTATAAATTCCTCGAACTGTGTAAGGTCTTTTAAATAAGCAATCTCCGTTAGAGAGGAATAGTTCTTCTCATAACGGAGATATTTTATGAATTTTTCTTTCCACATGCCGCACCTATCCCTGAATGGATGTGACTACGAAGATAAGAAAATTATTCTTCATTTTGTTGCATTTGCTGTACATAAATGGCGTGTTGTTTTGATTTGCGCTTTTTTACCGAAGGCTTTGTATAGGCCTGACGGCCGCGAAGTTCTTTTACCACGCCAGTTTTTTCATATTTACGTTTAAATTTTTTCAAGGCTCTTTCAATGTTTTCGCCTTCTTTCAGTTGTACTACTATCATAGTTTGAAAATTGATTTTTTGAATTTTGTTTTGAGATTATTGTTTCTTGAAAACGTACGTGATGATTAGTATTCCCAATTTTGTAGCTGTGGAAAAACACCAAATCATGTACAATGGTCCCTATACCTTTACTTCATGCACGAATATTCTGTCGGGTAATCCATAATATTTACCCTGGCTTTTGGAACCAATGCTCCGTAATGTAAATAGATATAAAATATTTATCTGTTTCTGAGTGTTTCAATAACCTCCCTTCTGTTTGGGCTGCAAAGTTATAAAATAAAAATATAAACATCAACGTTATGGGGTGTAAATTTTTTAAGCCACCACCTCTTTTTTTAGCCGGTTTTCAGTTATTTATCTTTTGAAGCAACCTGAGGACAGTATTATTTCGAATCACTGTTTACCAGTCATCGGTACGGAAAGAAGAAATTGGAAGGTTTCCTTCCACTGTGAATATTTCCGTTGCTTCGGTGTCGTTAAAACAGTAACGAACAGCTACCGGTTTTTCCACGTTGGGTGAGAAAACATAAATCCGGTTACCGGCAACAGCCGCCTTGGCCGGATGGAACCATTTGTTATCTCCGGCAACCTGAAACTGTAGGATCTCTTTCCCGTGCGTGGTGAGTCCCGGGCTGGAAGGAATGTCCATCGTGAGAATGGCTACTCGTCCGTCCACGGTTAAGGACTGAATTTCCGGACTGCGGTAATGCATCTTGTCCATACCATATGTTTTCGCCAGTGCCCAAAGCGCCAAGCGCTCACCGGCATATTTCTTTTTAGGCGGATGAATGCAACCGGGACTGTCCGAATCCATCAGGACGGCCATTCCCGTGTTGGGTGTGGTCTTCATCCCTTTGGCCTGTGCTTCGCGAATAAAGGCAGAGTTAAACCCGCCTCCGTAGTTGAAAGGAGCAATTTGACAGTAATAAAACGGAAATTCGCCCACTTCCCAGATCGTACGCCATTCGCGCACCATCCTGTCAAACAGCTCCACGTATCTGTCCGGTTCACCCCGGTTGGCTTCGCCCTGATACCAGATAGCGCCGCGTATACCATACCCTACGATAGGATGCAGCATACCGTTATATAATACGGTGGGTGTCCCGTTCTGTGATTTTATGTCGGCGTCGGTCGCGGGTATCTGAACGTCGGGGATCACGCTTTTGATGGAAGAAGGCGTCATCCATGCTTCGATGCGCGAACCTCCCCAGCTGGTGTGGATCAGTCCGACAGGAACGTCCAGCGTCTGATTCAGCAAGCGGCCGAAGTAATAGCCTGTCGCCGTGAAATCCGGTGTTGTCTCCGGTCCCGCTATTTCCCAAGTACCTTCACCGTCGGCCTGAGGGGCTGACTTGGAAGCTTTTTTCATGGTGAAGCAACGGATGCCGTGATTCCTGGAAGTGGCAATAGCTTCCGGCCCTCCCTCGACAGGTTGATTTATAAATCCCTTCATCGGCATCTCCATGTTGGATTGCCCCGAACAGACCCATACTTCTCCGATCAGGATATTATTCAACGTAATTGCTTTTCCGTCGCTTATGGTGATGGTATAGGGTGTATAGCCTGCTGCTGGTGTCTTTACCTTCAGCTTCCAATACCCTTGTCCGTCACTTTTTGCCGAATAGCTTTTATTGTTCCAGGAGGTGGTTACCCGTACGGAGGTGTTTGCTTTTGCCCAGCCCCAGATTGCAGCCTCCGATTGTTGCTGCAATACCATATTATCACCAAAAATGGCCGGCATTCTGATTTCCGCGTTCAATGAGAACAGGACGGAGGACAGGAATAAAATGATTCCAAGACATGCTAGTTTTGTAATTTTTTTCATTTGTTTGTAATTGTTTTAAGTTTTGTATGTTCAGTGATCACAGTTGAATCCTCGACTATTTAATCTGGCATGTGCCTCACAAAACATCTATAAGTCTTAAGTTTAGCTTGGTTTTACTTCACTAATACCAGCCATTTGTTTAATTTTAATTTTTTTCAAATGAGGGTGATATTTAATAAAGGAGAGAGCGTAGCAAGAAAAACTTTTTGCCGATAATGGTCAAATTAAAATCCTCTACCAGTTCGGGGTATTTTTTCTTTATATGTGATCTCACGATTGACAATGATTTCGAATACTTATTATAAACTGTTTTATGGCTAATAGTCAAAGTCTTGGCTATTTCCTCCACTGACCAGTTGTTGATCCGTAACCAGAAAGTTTTCTGCACCAATGGGGGCTGACTGTTAAGGGCTTCACAAATTATACTCACCAGTTCTTCTTCTTCCATCCTAGATGTTATGCTGTTGTAGCTTGACGCAATGATCTCTTTCAGTTCAAGTTTATCGATGGAAATGATATTCTTTAATGTTTTACGGTATATATCCAGCATTCTGAATCGAAGATGTTGTAACATATATGATTGAACCGAGCCCTGGTCATTGCATTTCAGGAAAGAGGGATTCTCCCATACCTTTATCCAAAAATCCTGAATGAGGTCGTCTGTCATTACCTGGTCATTCAATTCATGATAAACAAAACTGTATATCAGTTTGATATATCGCTTGTAGAACAAATCGAAAGCCCTACGATCTTTTTCCGAAATAAGCAGTAGTAACGAATAATCTGTTCTTTTTTCCATCCTGGATATTTTACATTGTAATTTATTCTCTTACAAAGAAACATAATTTCATTTAAAAAATAGACATAAACAGGAATTAAGTTTATGTTAAAATGATTACAAAAATGTTACACATGCTTTATAAAATTTCTAATCCGTTCCTTTAAATATCATGATAGTAGTTGTAATATAATATGGCCGGCAATAAATTAGTAAAAATTAACCATAAAGTCAGGGATAAACATTCGATTTAATCCGTAATATATATAGAAGATTATTTTGAAATAAGTAAAAATGAATAAGAATACACAGCAAACCGATAAAATTGTTAACGAAGAGAGAGATTTATTATTAAAGAACCTCTTTCGGCACATTCATTACGATGAAATGACTCCAAAGGAGAAAAAAGTAATAGAATTGCTAAAGAAGAGTTATAAACCTACAAAGGAAACGCACACATTAACAGATAAGGATCTGAAAAGAGCAATCAAAAGAAATCAGCGGCAAATTTCAAAAAAAATAAAAATATCTCAGACATCCTGCAAAAACAATAAAACCGGCTGGCATATTCCTGCGCTTATAGGAAGCAGTGTTGCTGTAATAACCCTCCTAATAATTTTCTTTATGACTCCTTTTTTCAAGAATGATTCATCAATAGGAGGAACAGGTGCATTGGCAGATTCACATTTGATCGAAAAGCAATTCATCACTGACAATAAAATAAAAAAGATCACATTGCCCGATGGTTCGTCAGTGTTTCTTAACAAAGGAACAACTATAAGTTTACGGAAAGGAAAGTTTAATGCCTTTACCCGAGAACTATGGCTTGAGGAGGGTGAAGCATACTTTTATGTTGCAAAAGACGCAGACCGTCCATTTATCGTTCATACCCCTAATGGGATAGCTACAAAAGTATTAGGCACTTCTTTTAATATAAGGGCATATGCAGAGATGGAGGAGCAGGTAATTTCGGTTAATACCGGTCGCGTACAGGTATATGATGAAAGTGACAATAAGATTATCCTCGACCCTGATTATAAAGTATCTATTAAAAATGGGAAAAACGAATTCGTTGCTGATAAAACAGATGCCCACAATATCTCCGCGTGGCGATCAGGAGCCATCTTATTGGAAGATGCAACCATCAAGGAGGTTTCCTTTAGACTGAAACAAATATTCAATATTGATCTGATCTATGGTGATACAGTTGACCCGGATGAAAAGATTTTCACCATGTTTACTGCCGACATGCCTCAGGAAGAGGTGGTTGTGACAATATGCAGACTTTATGGTGTTCATTATAAGAGAATTAATAATAGAGTTGTATTGATTAAATAAGATGAAAATTATGTTGCAAAAGATGGATAAAATGTACAGAATCGCCCTTTTGGTGATGGTACTGGGGTGTTTAGATTTCGGAAATTTGTCCGCAAGTGTTCAACATGATGGGAGTTTCCCTGCCGAGTCGATGGTCGAAAGAATGGAGCGGCTAAATGAGATGGGGAAATTAACAGGACAAACCGTATCTTATAATGCTACAGAGATTCGCGATGAAGTTGTGCCTTCAATAGAAACCGAAACTAATAATATGGAAGAGTGGCTTTACAAATCATTGAAGGGCTCGAAATTTACATATGAGAAAAGGAATAGTACTCATTATCTAATTGTTCGGAACAAACAAGAGATTAAAAATGAACCGGAACAAGGGCGGCAAGTGTCTGTCCTTCAAGGTCGTGTGACGGGTATTAGGAATGAACCGCTTATCGGGGTGAATATTGTTGAGAATGGCACTCTAAACGGGACGGTTACCGATAAAAACGGTTATTATTCTTTATCAGTCCCTTCTGATGCCGTTATTGTATTTTCTTATATCGGGTATACTGCTCAGGAAATTCCGAGAAATAAACGGAATACAATTAATGTAATCCTCGGAGAAGATTCTGAATTACTCGATGAAGTTGTTGTTGTTGGGTATGGAACACAGAAAAAAATCAACCTTACAGGATCAGTAGCTTCAGTACAAGGGGATGTGTTGGAAAATCGTCCCGTAGGAACGGTGGGAGTTGGATTGCAAGGGATGTTGCCAGGAGTTACTATCACCTCTTCTTCAGGCCAGCCTGGAAGTCCCGGTCTCAATGTTTTAGTTAGGGGAGTAAACACGATTCATAGCCAGACCACTCCGCTGATATTGATTGATGGTGTTTCGGGAGGAGACATTAATTTGGTTAATCCCGATGATATTGAAAGTGTAGTAGTATTGAAAGACGCAGCCGCTTCAGCTATTTACGGAGCACGTGCCGCTAATGGTGTCATCTTGGTTACCACTAAAAAAGGGAAGAAAGAAGGAAAGCCAATGATCAATTATACAGGTTATGTGGGTATTCAAACTCCAACTTCTTTGCCGGAATTGGTTAATGGACGTGAGTACATGACATTGTCTAATGAGGCGAGGAATGCCAGAGGGGTGGCAATTCCATATACCGATGAGGCGTTTATGAAATATGACTCTAAAAACTTTCCGAACGATTATTCAAACACTAATTGGGTTAATGCAGTTTATAAAAAACATGCAACCCAACAAAGTCATAATGTAAATATCAATGGCCGAGGTGCACACACTTCTTACTATATGTCCTATGGATTTCTTAACCAAACAGGCCTGATTGTTGGCGATCCGTATTCTTCCAGCCGGCATAACATACGTCTTCGATTAATCACGGATTTAACCGATCGTTTGCGTATCGATGGCAACGTCAGTTTTGTTGACTTCTACCGTAAAGATGCTGGAGGAGCTGGCACGGCTGGAGTATTTCGTCTTGTACAGCGCATTTCACCTTTGCTTCCGATTAAATGGCAACTTCCTTCCGACGACGGCAATTGGCAGGATTCACCTTATTGGTCGTACGGATCAGTTTCTAATCCGGTTAGGGTTGCATATGAGTCCGGATATTCTAAAAATTATTCCAGAACTTTTAACGGTAATTTTAATGCTACACTTCACCTGGTTGAAGGAATGGATGTGAATGCACAGTATGCCTACAATTATTATACACGTGACATAAAAGACTGGAGTCCTACAATGCCTCGTTTCCTGGCAGACGGGACTCCTCACTCGGGAAACAATCAGGCTGTAAATACAATTTTTGAATCACGTAGCAGTACGGTGACTCAAACCTTTAATACTACTCTCAACTATGAGAAACAGTTTTCCAGACATGAGCTCAAGTTTCTTGCCGGTTTTTCGCAGGAATCGGCGCAAATTCCCTATTTGAGCGCCTCGCGGCAAAAGGTGTTACTTGAGGGAATTGAAGTAATAGACGCTGGTACAGAAAATATCACTAATAGTGGAACAGAGGAACACTGGGCGCTGCGTTCTTGTTTTGGACGGTTAAATTATGATTTTGCCTCCAGATACCTGTTCGAGGCCAATATACGTTACGACGGCACTTCCAGGTTTTCGAGAAACAACCGTTGGGGAACTTTTCCTTCCTTCTCTGCCGGATGGCGATTCTCGGAGGAGGAATTTATGGATTTTTCCAAGAAATATTTAGATTCGGGAAAATTTCGTGTTTCATGGGGAGAATTGGGAAACCAGAATATAAGCAGTGATTACTATCCCTACCTCACAGAAATAGAGCGAGTGGAAAAGACATACCCTATTGGTAATAAAGAGAATGTAGGCTTCAAACAATATTCTTTGGCCAATGAAAATATTAAATGGGAAACTATTCGAATGTTCAATATCGGAGTAGATTTGGTAGTTCTAAATAACCGTCTCGATTTAACGTTCGATTGGTTTAAGAAGACCAATAGAAATGCCCTTTTGAAACCAGTTTATCCGTCGGTCATTGGTATAACAAGCACTTCAAACCTCCCTTTTGAAAATGTTGGATCAATTGAAAATGAAGGCTGGGAACTCAGCTTGAACTGGCGGGATAAAATAGGAAGAGTTAATTATGGCTTTACTGCCAACCTTTCTGATGCCAAAAACAAAATAACCGATCTGGGGAACAGCACTCCCTCTTTAGGAAACAATATCCGGAGAGTAGGTGACCCGATTAATGCATACTACGGATACCTGACAGATGGATTGGCGCAAATAACTGATTTTGAATCGTATAACGAAACTTCTCAGAAGTACGTAAATCCAAAGTTTCCTGTTATCAGCAGTTATGCAGCTATTATTCAACCCGGTGATATAATTTATCGTGATATTAGTGGAGAAAATGGGGAACCGGATGGCAGAATCGATGAGTATGACAAGGTGGTTTTTGGAAACCCTTATCCCCGTTATACATACTCATTAAGAGGTTTTGCCGAATGGGGAAATTTCAATTTTTCATTCTACCTGCAAGGTGTCGCAAAAGTCAATGGTTATCTGAGTGAAGAGGCGAGACATGCATTCATCAACGATTACTCAATCCCCAAAAAAGCACATTTAGACCGGTGGACGCCTAATAATCTGGATGCTTCATATCCCCGCATGTACTACCAGGCTGATCACAATATCGTTTTTTCGAATTATTGGCTGGAAGATGCTTCTTATCTGAGATTAAAAAATATTCAACTTGGTTATAATTTACCTAAGCATCTTATTAGTAGGATAAAGGTAGATAGGTTAAAGGTGTACCTGACGATTGATAATTTATTTACCCTGACCAATTATTTTGGTGGATTTGATCCGGAAGTCAGGGAAACATCAGGAGACGCTTACCCGCAATTGAAAACATATGCAATAGGTGTTCAACTTGGTTTTTAATATTATTAATGTATAAAATTATGAATAAAATGACAAACTTGAAATATATTCTTGTTACAATGTTTTTCTTTGGATGGAGTTGTAACGATGGTTTTTTGGATAAATTTCCGCTCGATACTGTTACTCATGGCACGTACTGGAAATCAGAAGATCAGCTGCGGGCTGCTCTTTATCCTTGTTACGAAGGATTTCAGTTTGAATTGGTTACTTACCCCAGTGTCTTTGGGGATGACGTGGTATGGGGTGCTTTGTCCAGCGGACTGAGCAAAGTCCCCGGAGGACGGCATACTGCACTGGATGGGTTCCCTTTTAGTTCTTTCTGGAACTACACCTATTCACATATTTTTACATGCAATAATTTTCTGGATCATTACGATCTTGCTGAAATACCACAGGCTAAAAAGGACATCTATGCGGCCGAAGTGAAAGTGATCAGGGCGTTACAGTATTTCTGGCTTACTTCTTATTGGGGAGATGTACCTCTCGTCACAAAGGTCATCACTTCTGAAGAGGCTTACGGACCGAGAACACCCCGCAGTGAAGTGCTTGAATTTATTCTTGATGATCTGGATTGGGCGACAAGTAAGCTGAGTGGGGATATTCCCTCTGGAGACAATTTAGGGCGCATCAACAAATGGGGTGCTCTGGCATTGAAGGCACGTATTGCTTTACAAAATGAATTTTGGGAAATGGCTGCTTCTGCCGCGAAAGAGATTATTGACAACAGTCCATATGAACTATATTCTAATTATGCTGATTTATACCAGCTTGCTGGTAATTCCGAAACCAATCCGGCAAATAAGGAAGCCATTATCTATAGCCTTTATGTGAAGGATATTCGCATGAACAACCTGACCAACTATACTTGTACCCCTGTTGACTATATCCGCTTTAATCCATCTAAGCGGTTAGTGGATGCATTTTTGTGCACTGACGGCAAACCAGCAAAAACAGGCTTGGAGTATTACGGGCGATCAGATGTTGTGGTTTCCGGTTTATATACTTATCCCGAGCAACATTATGCCGATTATTTCCAAAACCGCGACCCGCGAATGGCCATGACCCTATATGTGCCCGGAGATGAATGGCCGGGAGGTGACGACGGAGACACGGATGATAATATTCCAAATCCTATATTCCGGTTGCCGCGTTTTGCCGCTTTGCAGAATAACAACCGGAATGGAGCCAATGGGTTGACCGGTTTTTATTTTAAAAAGTACAACACTCCTGAGCTGGCAGGTGCCACCAACAGAGATGATAACAATATCAATGTGATCCGCTATGCTGAAATATTGCTGATCTATGCCGAAGCATTGTTTAATATGCAGGGGAAATCACTCACGCAGACACAGATTGACCAAACGATCAATCAATTGCGAAATAGGGTGGGAATGCATCCCATGAAACTAGACGAACTGGATGCCTGGGGAATGGATCTTGAAACGGAACTTCACCGTGAACGACGGGTGGAGATGTCAATGGATGGAATGCGTTATTTCGACATTCTGAGGTGGAGAGAAGGAGAGAGATTCCTGGGAAAGGCTATGGTAGGGCCCAGTTTGCAGGTGTGTTTGAATGATTTGGGTAAAAATCCTTTCATTAACAATGGTGTGGATGAATTTGGTGATATAATTTATGAAAAATCTGTGGCTGAAGGTGGAATAGATCACTTTGACCCGAGTAAACACTATTTATGGCCAGTACCTTATGCCGAAAGAATTAAAAATCCCAAGTTGGGGCAAAATCCGGGATGGGAGGAATAAGAAATGAGAAAAATAAATGTATCTGTCTTTTTGATGTTCGGATTGCTTTTCGTAGCAATAGCTTGTGAGAAAAAGTATAAAGACATTGAGGATCCCGGCTGGAATAAGCCAAAACCGGATAACAAGGTTGTAGTGATGAGCTACAACGTAAAATATTGTTCTGCTATTAATAGTACGGTTCCGGATGTTAACGCTGTTGCGGCAGTTATTAATAAGATAAAACCCGACATCGTTCTTTTTCAGGAACTTGATAAAAACACTACCCGTAGCGGAAAAGTCGATCAGTTGGCTTTATTGTCGTCCAAAACAAATATGCCTTATACGTTTTACTGTAAAGCTATTGATTATCAAGGTGGTGAGTCCGGACTTGGTATTCTTTCCAAGCACCAGCTGTCTGATCCGAAGCGATATGATCTGCCTCGTGTAGACCTGGGTCCGGATGTGTATGTCAGCTATCGTATTCTGCAGACAGCAGTCATTAACGTGAATGAGAAAAAGATTATGATTGCCAATACACATATGGAGCTGACGCAGGAAAACCGGGATTTGCAAGTGCC
>ENA-UOOM01003514-UOOM01003514.1-fermentation-metagenome-genome-assembly--contig:-NODE-3514-length-11279-cov-10.281896_pt1 | contig 11279 bp, 9 predicted proteins | sample MGYA00245781_ERZ724031 | MGnify/ENA primary metagenome ERZ724031 (study PRJEB28704, sample SAMN03018317) | fermentation metagenome | biome: anthropogenic terrestrial biome; feature: soil; material... | reverse complement strand
CTGGTCGCCGGCATGGCCGGCGTCATGGGAGCGACCATGGGAACGATCGGCTGGCTGGCATCGATGATGTCGTCCCCGGTCATAGGCGATGTGATGGGGTTCGCTCTGAGCTCGCTAGGCGCGTTCCTGTCGTGGTGGGGAGCAATTGAAACTGATTGGACGACATCATTGACATTGGACCTGGTAGGATTTGGATTAGCTGCCTACGGTGTCTATGAGGTCTTCTTCAAAAATAAATCCCCATTGCAAAAGCTTAGCCCAACAGCTAAAAGCATAATGAAGGGAATCACGGCCATGGAAGCAGGCATCTCTGTCTTCGAACTGACGACCACGGTGGCAAGCCATGAATGAAACGGTGCTGTATCGAGAGCGGCTTCCGAAGTACGTGTTCAACGGAACCCAGTTGCGAAGAGGTTCGATCAAGCTTGTCCAGTGGTGGTACCGTCTCGGAGCCATAGCGATTTTTTCAGCAACACTATTTCTAATATTCATTCACCACGCTCCAGAGAAATCGGTAAACGCCACTGGACTATGGACCGCGATGCTCGCCGCGTGGATCGGTTGCGCACTTCTGTTATACCGTTCCGAACACACGCACCAGCTCGAACTTGATGGCAACATGCCGACCATCATCCATGGGGATTACATTTCAATGCCGCCGAGGCTGCATCGTAGGATGCTCGGAAAGCAGGATCTCATTGGAAAGGGTGAGATCGATCACATCGAGATCATGAGAGGCGAAGGGTATCAGTATGTTGCGAGCAGGAACGGCGTTCGTTGGGAGGATGCTCCGGTAGGCATCAAGCTAGTAACGAAGGATGGCAAGAGGATCAACCTTGGATACAAGCCACCAAGCACCGTGAAGGAGATCGCCGAGGTCCTGAACGAACACTGGAACGTCAGGATTGTCGACCCCGGTTCCGGCATGGGACGCGGATATAGGTACATCAAGGACAATGTGGTCGGCGAGCACTCATACGACGAGATTATGAGGATGGATCTGTTCGAGTGGCAGGAATGATCTGACGCTATAACATTCAAGCATGCAATACCACGCTCACGTTTTTCTGCACCTCCCAAACAGGGCATGCCCCCTAGTGTCGTTCATAGAACAAGTCTTAGGTCTCAACGTATAGGGGCGTTGCGGAGGCCACCGTTCGGCACGACTCAAATGAACGTAGCTAACGGAGATCGCTTTTAAGGTGGCACAATGATGCCTGAGAACTAAGCAGTATGGCTTTGTAGAATTCATCTCGACCGACGTCGAAAGAGTGATGTAACGTCGGACGCGAATTGACCTCGCCAGAGGACAGCGCATCGTCTTGCTGGAAGACCGCTGGCCTCCGGGCGGAATGGTCTCATGCCGAACGATATCACATTGAAGAACAATGGTATAATGCGTGCGGTCGACCAGATAGCGAAGGGGGCAGGCCGCCTCGGCCTGCCGCTGTACTCGTGCGCTTCGAGCAAGCGCACGTACACGCAGCACCAGCTGCTCGTCCTCGTCGTTCTTCGTCAGCTTATGGTCAGGTCGTATCGCGGCCTAGCCGATCTCGTCTAGCTCATGACGCCGCTGCTGCGTCGTCTGCGGCTGCGGACGATGCCGCACTTCACCACGCTGCACAAGTTCTCGCTGCGTCTCAAGACGCACACGCTGGACGGACTGCTGCTCACGCTCGCTTCAAGCGTGAACAACGCTCGAGACGTCATCATCGACTCGACCGTGATGCAGTCAGGCTCAGCTTCGTACTATTTCGTACTATTACATCAGGACGATGTCGCTGCGCAAGGGCTAGATGGAGTTAAGGGCGGTTCGACAGCACATCAAGCTCACGCTCGTCATCGATGCGAGAACGATGACGACAGTCTCGATGCTCGTCACGCCTGGCCCTAGGTCGGACTGCTCGCTTCTGCGGCCGGTGCTGGGAAAAGTCGTCGATCACGGGGCCGTGATCGGGACGGTCATCGGTGACAAGGGCTACGATTCGGAAGCTAACAGGCGCTTCGTCGTTCTCAAGTCGATGACGAGGCGCACATACCGCTGTGCACGGTAAAGCGGACCGCCGAGAATGGCCAGGGCTTCTACCGACGACGGCAGCTCAGAGTGTTCGACGAGGCTCGATATCGACGTCGCGCTCTCGTCGAGACGGTCAACTCGATGCTCAAGCGTTTGTCGGCAGTGGTACGCTCACGAAGCGAGCATGGCTAGGCGAGCGGTGGCGCTCGATCGCGGTGGGTGATTTCTACAAGGCAAGCAGGGACCAAAGCAGATATCCTGCCTACTGCAATTATTATTTGATGGTCGACCGCCAGAGCCACCAGGGGCACGGCACCGCTAGTGTCGAGGAGGAGCAGCCAAGTCATGATATGAATGGCCACGAGGGCCATAGCGGCCACGACCCTTCGTCACCACAGCCCCCTCATGGAGATCATGGCGGCCACGCCTCCATGATAGCAGACTTTTGGCGGCGCTTCGTCGCCTCCATGGTCCTGACCGTTCCGATCCTGGTGCTGTCGCCGCTCATACAGGAATGGCTCGGATACACCATCGACTTCCCTGGAAGCCTGTTGCTTTTGTTCGCGCTATCCACCATCGTCTACCTCTACGGGGGATGGCCTTTCCTCAAAGGGCTGGTAAAAGAGCTCTCGGAGCGACGCCCGGGCATGATGACGCTGGTCGGCCTGGCCATATCGGTCGCCTACTTCTACAGCTCGGCATCGGTGTTCGGTTTCGGGAACGACATCTTCTTCTGGGAGCTCGCCACGCTGATCGACATCATGCTGCTCGGGCACATCGTGGAGATGCGCTCGGTGATGGGGGCGTCGAGGGCGCTGGAAGAGCTGGCCAAGGTCATGCCGGCCATCGCCCACGTCGTCGTCGACGGCGGCACCAGGGATGTGAAGGTCAGCGAACTGGGGGTTGGAAGCCTCGTTCTTGTCAAACCGGGCGAGAAGGTCCCGGCGGACGGCGAGGTGCGGGACGGCTCGTCGCACGTGGACGAGTCCCTGCTCACCGGCGAGTCGATGCCGGTCGCCAAGAGCGCTGGGGGTGAGGTCATCGGCGGTTCGGTCAACAGCGAAGGCTCGCTGGTGGTGGAGATCCGCCGGACCGGCAAGGAGACGTACCTCAGCCAAGTGATCGAGGTGGTGAGGAAGGCGCAGGAGAGCCGCTCCCGCACCCAGGACCTCGCGGACCGGGCCGCCATGTTGCTCGTCGTTGTGGCCGTCACAGCGGGCGTGATCACCTTCGTTGCCTGGTCCCTGTTAGGCAACGGGGTCGGGTTCGCCGTGGAGCGCTCGGTGACCGTCATGATAATCGCCTGCCCCCACGCCCTCGGGCTGGCGATCCCGCTGGTGGTGGCCGTATCCACTTCCCTGGCCGCAAGCGCTGGCTTCTTGATAAGGGAGCGTCAGGCCTTCGAAGGGGCCAGGGGCGTCCGGGCGGTCATATTCGACAAGACCGGTACGCTGACCGAGGGGCGGCTGGGAGTGACGGACGTTCTCGCCTTCGGCGATGGCAAGGAGGCCGAGGTGTTGCGCCTGGCCGCCTCGCTGGAAGCGGCATCGGAGCATCCGATCGCCGTGGCCATGGTCCGCCGGGCCGCTCAGGACGATGTCGATCTGCTTCCGGTGAAGGACTTCCGTGCCGTCCCGGGCAAGGGCGTGGAAGGCGCGGTCGACGGCCGAAACATCAAGGTCATGGGGCCCGGCCCCCTTCGCGAAATGGGCCTGGCGGCGGAGAGCGACCGGGCGGAAGAGCTGGCGGCCAGGGGCCGCACCGTGGTGTTCGTGGTCGCCGCTGACGAGGTCATCGGGGCCGTGGCCCTGGCCGATGTGGTGAGGCCCGAATCCAAGGAAGCGGTGGCCAGCCTGAAGGCCCTGGGCATAAGGTGCATGATGCTGACCGGCGACAACCGTTTCGTCGCCAAGAGCGTGGCGGACGAGCTAGGTCTGGACGAGTTCTATGCTGAGGTGCTGCCGAACGAGAAGGCCGCCGTGGTCGAAAGGATCCAGAAGGAAGGAGCGGTGGCGATGGTGGGCGACGGTATCAACGACGCTCCGGCGTTGGTCCAGGCAGACGTGGGCATCGCCATCGGCAGCGGGACGGACGTAGCGGTAGGCTCCGCGGACATCGTACTGGTGGGGAACGACCCCCGAGATGTGGCCGAAGTGCTGTCGCTGTCTCGAAAGACCTACTCCAAGATGCGTCAGAACCTGCTGTTCGCCACCGGGTACAACGCCGTGGCCATACCTCTAGCCGCCGGCGTCCTGAGCGGGTACGGCATAGTCCTGTCGCCGGCCGCGGGGGCCGTGCTTATGAGCGCCAGCACCGTGCTGGTGGCCGTCAATGCCAGGCTGCTCAGGTAATGAATGGGAGAAAAAAGGAAAGATGTTGGGAAGGGATTTGCGCAGTGTTCTCGTTCAGAACCTGTCGCGCTTCTTCAGCTCGACGTATCCGAACAGGCCGATGACGATCCCGTATAGCAGGATCGCAGCGATGACCGCGGGGTTGAGGGGCCCGGCGCCGATGGCGCCGGCGGTGGGCACGTATGCCCCGGAGTCCTTGGAGCTGACATCCAGCATCTTGCTGGCATTGTAGCTCTTGCCCTCATCGTCGATCACGGTCAGCTCGATGTTGTACTCGCCGTCCGCGTAGGTGTGGACAGGAGAGCGCAGCTTCGAGGTGTTGCCGTCGCCGAGATTCCACTTCACTTCCGAGACGTTCTCGATGGACATGTCGGTGGTGAAGTCCAGGGCGAACGTCCTGTCACCGGTCCTGGTCGCAGTGATGCTGACCAGCTCATTGCTGTCGATGACGGAGAGGGTGTAGCTCTGTTCCACCGTGCTCACGTCATCACTGGCAGTGATGGTGACATCATACTCGCCCTGGGTATCAGGAACGCCCGTGACGGTCATGGTCTCCTCGTCGAACTCCAGGAAGGAGGCCTCCGAGGAGAAGGAGACAGCGGCGTCGCCGCTGGTCTCGACCGCGTACTCATACTTGTGTCCGACCGTCGCCTCGGTTATCGGCACGGAGTTGAACTCCAGGCCCTTGCCGGTGAAGGCCGGGCGGGGGACAGGAGCATCGCTGCTGCCCCCGCCGTAGTATGGGTATCCGGGCGTGCCGCTCGCCACCATGGAGGTGATGAGCTGTCCGCCGGCGTTCCATATGGCCTGCTCGGCGAAATCGTACCGCACGATGGGATAGACATCGTTGCGGGCGAGCTCACCCCACATCAGCGGCTTGCCGATCTCGTCGGCCCACTGCTCGGGGGCCTCAAAGTTGTACGGGTCGGTGTTGCTGCCGTAGTAGTGGCGGTGGAGGATCTCGAAGCCGGTGTCCCCGGTGGCGAGATTGAAGTCCTCCTGGTTCATGCCGAACATGTTGCCGAACCCGGCCACTCCCATGTTGCGGGGGTGGGTCGACACGCCAGCGGTCTCGTCGGCGATGGCGTTGGCCCAGTCGTTGAACGCCTGCTTTCCGCCATTGGAATTCCAGAAGGCGGAATGGACGACGTTATGGTCGGGCTCGTTGAACACATCGTACATGGCGATGGAATCCCAGTCCTCCAGCTCCACCATGATGTCCTTGACATACGTGATGTAGTTGTTGAAGGCCTGGCTGCCAGGCACGAACACGTCCCCGCCGCCATTGAAGTGGAAGGCAGGGTACTGCTGCGAGCCGCCCATGCTGAAGCTCAGCCACACACCGTGGTACTGAGCATAGTAGCACATGCTGTGGAGCAGGTCGTAGAACTGGTCCTGGTGGTTGTTCCAGGCGTTGTACGAGAGCTCGGTGCCCCAGTAGTCATGGGGCCCTATGCGGACCAGGTTGTAGCCGTAGCTTGCCATCTGAGCGAAGTACTGGTTCCAGAACTCGTCTGGAGTGTCGTTCGGGGTCACGGGCATCCTTGCGCCCGTGTCAGGCCCGTTGAACACTGAGGTCCAACCGGCCACAGCTTTGTTGCCGTTGATGTAATTGTCAATAGCGAAAGCAAGGGCAGTGGAGTCGACCACGCCGAAGAATTGTTGATCGGTCTTGACATTGTCAATGAGAATGTCGGTGCCGGAGACGGTCACCCTCCCGATGTCATGGGAGGGGGATGCCGCCATGGTTGTGGGGCTAGTTACGAGGAGTGCCCCCATCCCCAGCAAGCTGAAGATGGAGAGCACTGCGACTAACTTAGTCAAATTTGTACTCAATATGCATCCCTCTCTGTTGACAGAGCTAATCCTTCAAAATCAGGCATATTAGAGGTGATTTTCTATCCCGCTATCTCATATGATAATCAGACCGGAAGCCCTCGCAGGCATCGTCCGGCAGGGGATGCGAAGGCATGGCCAGATGTTCTAAGGAGGCGGTGTCAATAAGGCTCCGCGGGCGGTGTTGCGGCGTCACAACAGCTACGTTGACAACTACGTTATGGTGCGGCGGACCCTGCCGCATCGAGCGGACCGGCCGAAAGGGCGGGGCCGACCGGTCATTAAGAAGAGAAGAAGATAGGGCCGTAACGGCCCGTTAGGTTCCTACGCTCACTGCCGCCCGTGGCGTTCTATGCTGTCCTTGAACGCCTTGATGTTCTCCTGCGGCACCTTGTACGGCAGCTCGCATCCGGGCGCCACCATGAACCCGGGGTCCTTGCCCCACAGGTCGATGATCCTTCGGACCTCGGTGTCGATCTCTTCCGGCGTGCGGTTCAGCAGGAGGTCCCGGCTGTCGATCCCGGCCATGACGCAGGTTTGGCCCCTAAGTGCGGAGAACACCTCGTTGGCGTTGACAGCATTCACCTGGAAGTGAAATGCCGTGGGGTGGGTCTCGATCTGAGGCTGCCACAGTGGCTTCTCGCTGCAGTTGTGCAGTATGGTGCGCATGCCTCCGTTGCGATAGGCGTCCAAGGTCTGCTGCACGAACCTGCGGTCCCACTGTTCGTACATCGTGGGGTCCACCATCTCCCCTCCCGCCAGGGAGTTCTCGATGAAGATGTCCTCGATGCCTGCCTCGATCGCCCTCTCACCGTACGATATTGAGGACTGCACGACCGTGGAGATGAGCTTCTCCACCACGCCGGGATCGGTGAAGTACCCCATCATGAGGTTCTCCATGCCCACGATCTCCGATGCAATGAGATTGGGGGCGCCGATGCTGGCGACCACCGCCGCATCGCTCCCTGCTTCGTCGACCATGAGCTTGGCCGCCTTCAGCATGACCGACCAGGACGGGTCGTCCATGGGATCGACCGGCTGTATCTTGTCGGCCTCGCTCATGGGAACGTACTTATCGGGCCGAGGGTAGAAGTCGCGCTCGGGGAACTTCCATTCCATCCCATGGGCCTTCGACTCGACAAGCAGGTCTCCCCATCCTGCCATGACGGTGTCGAAGCCATACATCCCGAGGGATGCGAGAGAGAGCCGGGCGAACACATCAGGATCGAAGAACCCATCGTGTATCCTCAGGCCGGTATCCTGCAGCAGCCACTTGGCCGCTCCCAGGTGCTGGAAGAACAGCGGAAGCCGGTCTGGGGACTTGAGGTCTAGAGCTGTGTGGAATCGGTCGCGCGGAGACATGGAATGATAATCGTAAACCAGAATATTTATCAATGCCGAGGCAGGATGAATGCGGTAGCCGTCCTTGTCGCTGAGGCGCGGTCCGACCCACGTCGCGGCTGGCCCTGCGCATGCCGGAGCAAATGATATCATGCATCAACGTCGTGCATGGGCGATGAGCGCCAACCTGTTCACCTTCTCCGCTGCCGCCGACGATGACATGGCCACACTGATGAGCGGCCATGGGTCCCTGCGCATCGACGGAACCCCCCTTCGGGACATGCTCTTGATGAGGCTGCAGGGCAGCGCCGAGGACCTGGATGATATCGAGGGCTCGTTTCCTAACGGGATCGAGGGACGGGTGCTCAGGGGAAAGGACCACCTGATCGCCCTCATGCCGATGCCTGGCAGCGTGGCCGAGATCCTCGATCACATCGAGGAGGGTGCGTACCTCTTGCCGCCCTTGCTGTGGGAGCAGGGGCGCCTTACCTTCCGCATCCTTGCCTTCGGGGAAATACGCTCCGGAACGAAGCCGGCGACGGTCCTCGAGTCCAGGACCGTGCTCCGCGGCGATCGGTTGGAAGAGGAGCTACTGGCGTCCGGGCTGCTGCTGCCGTCGCTGACCCGCCGACAGGGGGAGTCGCTCCTCGCCGCGCTGGAGTCCGGCTACTACGACTCGCCGAGACGGGCCAGCGGCGCCGAGGTGGCAAAGGGGATGGGCATCGCCCGCAGCACCTTCGAGGAGCACCTTCGTTCGGCGGAGGCACAGCTCATCAAAGCGATGTCGCCGGTGGTGCGAATGCGCCTTCAGGAGAAGGAGCTGGGCTTGGAGGCGGTGGGACCCGAGGCGGTGCAGCTCTTCGCCAGCTTCAGCAAGGACCTCGGGCTGTACGTCAGCATGAGCGTTCGCGGTGACAAGGTAACGAGGGTCGATCTGACGGAGGAGCCGCCAGAGGATGTGAGCGGTGATGCCCACCCGTACCTGTCCCGCGTCCTGGAGCTGATAGCCACCGGCAGGGGCGATCTCGGCGACATCCCGCTAGATATGGAGGTCACGCCGTTCGAGCGTCAGGTGCTGGAGGCTCTGAGGACCGTTCCTCCCGGGGAGGTCGTGACGTATGGGCAGATCGCCCGCCTGATCGGCCGTCCTCAGGCCTCCCGGGCGGTAGGCCATGCGTGCGCCGTCAATCCCGCCATCGTGCTGGTCCCCTGCCATCGGGTGGTGCCCGCGGCGGGCGGCCTGGGCAACTACTCCGGGGGCGGCGGGCCATCCACTAAGCGGTGGCTGCTAGAAAGGGAGGGAGCCTTGCCTAAGGTGGAGAAGCGGTCAAGGAAGGACTGAGCCCCGGCTACCATGTGGCTCCTGGGGAGCGGAGGTCCTCCTCGTTGTAATGGACGATGTAGGACTCCTCGCTCTCCACCTCTATCGCTCTGAACAGCCCGGGGAAGTGCTTGTTCAACATCCTCCTGACGGCCAGACAGGGCTGGAGAACATGCAGCTCGCTCTCCCCGGGGAACATGGCGGCAAAGTCGCTGACCATGTCCAGCGCTATCCCCTTGTCGCGCATCCTCGGGACGACGTAGAGCACGTCCAGCCGTTTCTCGGCGCGATCGAACGCGTAGAAGCCAACGATCTTCGGATGCCTGTCCTTGGACACGACCAGCCTGGCATCGGTGCCGGTCTCGATGAATGGGAGGGAGGTGCGCTCTCCTCCGGTGTGGCACCATCGGAACCTGCCATCCCTCCCCTCTTCATTGCACTGCTCGGTGAGCTCGTTGATGATCCAGTAGTCCTTGTAGCTTCTAGCCTTTACGAACTTGTATCTCCCCATCCCTTCACCGCCTGAACGACCGGGCCACGCGGCCATCGAAACCGTATAGATTAACGGTGTGAACATTACCGGCGAGATGGGATATCTACCTTGCGTTCAGGTTCTCGAAACTGTGCATGCTCGACCGAACCCCGCCCTATTCAAACCGGTCCATGGTCCAGGACGCCTCACTTTTCTGATCATTGAGGCGTTGGCCGAGCCTCCAACTGGTGCCTAAGGGGCAATGAGCAATGGGGTCTGTCGAACGAGCCAGGTCGCGTGCATTATTCAGGTCGCTTAGGCACACTCGCCTGCGTTCTTTTCCAACGCCGATTCAATGTGTCAGGGGTGCGAGTGCCGTGGGCGAAATGTCTGAGAGCATCGCGGTGAGATCGCCGGGCGATCACCCTCGGTTCCCCGCCCTCCAGCTGGAGAACGGATGGATCTTCTAGATGGGCGACAACCCCTACTGGATCGGCCAGGCCATCGTAGAGGTCGGCGACAGCTATTACCTCCGTGCCAAGGCCGCCGGTCTGAAGGCCGCGGAGCTGATCAAGGAGTCCAACAGCAAGGGCAAGCTAAATCTGAGCGATCAGGAGAAGGACACCCTGGACAAGATGATCTCAGACCTCAGGTCCCTGCCTGACGAAGAGGGCAAGTTCGTGGACTGGGCGCTCAAGGAGTACGCCAGTGTCCCGGCCTTCGACCCGAGGAACTACGAGCTGGAAGGCGAACGCCAGTAGCCATGTTCCCTCCAAACCCCTTCCATCAACCTTTTTGTTATAGCCGATAGGATCTCGACGCATGCAGTTGTCCTGTTCCGGCCTCATGGTCATGAGGGCTGCCATGAGGCTAGGGCACACGACTGCTGACGGCCTCATGTTTCTGAGAGCCGAGGGCATGCCCACTCCTCCATCCACCTCAAACCACACATTGGCCGAGAGATCGTAGTAGATTCAGATGTCGTCCGATTCGGTCCTGGGGAGAGGAGGGGGCTTGATCTCGATACAGATCCGCTCAGCCTGGCGAGCGGCAAGAGGCCACGCTAGATTGTTAGTTTGTGTGTTTCGTACCTGCATATTCTTGTGTCAGCCGCATTCGCATATTATCTTGTTTTAGAACGGAAAAGTCATCATTATCTGCACATTAAAATTAGCCCTGCTGATAATATGCGGGGAGCGCTGAGAATAGTTCCATTGATACTGGTCATCATGATCGCCATGGTGCCGCTGGCCACTGATAACGTGAGGGCTGAAACATATGGGGATTTCGAGTACACAGTGTCGGACGGGACTGTAAAGATCACAAAGTATGTCGGTTCCGGCGGTTCTGTTACCATACCCAGCGAGATCAATGGTATGCCTGTCACCAGCATCGGCGAACGTGTGTTCTACTACTGCTCCAAACTGACGAGCATCGACATCCCAGACAGCGTCATCAGCATCGGCAGCAGGGCGTTCTACGAATGCTCTTATTTAACCAACATCAACATCCCCGACGGTATCACTAGCATCGGCAACTACGCGTTCTACGGCTGCCGCTCCCTGACCTCAATCGCCATCCCCGACGGCGTAACTATCATCGGCGACTACACTTTCTCCGGTTGCTCCAGACTGACTAGCATCAACATCCCCGAGAACGTCACCAGTATCGGTAGCAGTGCATTCAAGGACTGCTCCTACCTAGCCAGCATCAACATCCCCCAGAACGTCACCAGTATCGGCAACTACGCATTCTACTACTGCTCCTCCCTGACCTCGATCATTATCCCCGACGGCGTCACCAGCATTAGTTACAGGGCATTCTCGTTCTGCTCCAAACTGACGAGCATCGACATCCCAGACAGCGTCATCAGCATCGGCGATTACGCGTTCTACGAATGCTCCTCCCTGACCTCGATCACCATCCCTGACGGTGTCACCA
>ENA-UOOM01003511-UOOM01003511.1-fermentation-metagenome-genome-assembly--contig:-NODE-3511-length-11283-cov-11.339063_pt1 | contig 11283 bp, 7 predicted proteins | sample MGYA00245781_ERZ724031 | MGnify/ENA primary metagenome ERZ724031 (study PRJEB28704, sample SAMN03018317) | fermentation metagenome | biome: anthropogenic terrestrial biome; feature: soil; material... | reverse complement strand
GAAGTGCCTGCTGGAGTAATGGAATACGAGGTTCTCACCATATCCAAATAATTATTGGGCGGGAGTGACAGGTTCACCCTGCCCTTTTTTTAACGAAGGTTCGCAATTCCTTTATTTGGGAGAAGTCAAGGGGTGGGTAATTCCCCAAAGTTTAATATAGAGTTTTACTTAAAACAGTGAACAATATAATGGTATAGGAGAGTTTATTAATGAGCGACAAGAAAAATGAAACAAGGGAAATTAACGAAGAACAGGATTTAAGTGAACTGTTACAAATACGCAGAGACAAGCTGACTGCTTTGCAGGAAGCGGGGCGTGACCCGTTCCAAGTTACAACATGCCCAAGGGATATTACAGCAAAAGAAATACGAGATAATTTTGAACAGCTTGAAAATAAAGATGTCTGCATTGCAGGGCGCATGATGAGCTGGCGTGATATGGGTAAAGCAAGCTTTATCGATGTTTATGACAGAAGCGGCAGAATGCAGGTTTACCTTAAAATAGACCAAGTCGGCGAAGACAGCTATAAAGACCTTAAAAGCTATTGGGATGTAGGGGATATTGTCAGCGTAAAAGGATATGTATTTAAAACACGCAGAGGGGAAATTTCTGTTCATGCGAAAGGAATTCAGCTCCTTGCAAAATCACTTCTTCCTATGCCGGAAAAATTCCACGGATTAAAAGACATGGATTTACGTTACCGTCAACGCTATATTGACCTTATTGTTAATCCTGAGGTCAAAAATACTTTCATTAAACGCAGTGAAATTATGAAAACAATTCGTAACTTCTTGGATAAAAAAGATTACGTTGAGGTTGAAACCCCTGTGCTTAACACAATTCCCGGCGGTGCAGCGGCAAGACCGTTTGTCACACATCACAATACCCTTGATATTGATATGTACTTAAGAATTGCCACTGAACTTCACCTTAAAAGGCTTATTGTGGGCGGTATGGAACGCGTTTACGAAATAGGACGTATTTTCAGAAATGAAGGTATGGACGTTAAACATAACCCTGAATTTACAACTATCGAGCTTTACGAAGCATACACAGATTACAACGGAATGATGGAAATTACCGAAAATATGGTCAACGCCTGTGCAAAAAATGCCTGTGGAAGTGAAAAGGTCACTTACCAAGACCAAGAAATTGATTTTTCTGTTCCGTTTAAACGTCTTTCAATGAACGACGCAATTAAAGAGTTTACAGGAATTGACTTTTTATCATTTAAGGGTGATACGGAAAAAGCAAAAGAAGTTGCAAAAGAACTTCACCTTGAAACTAAGGAAACAGACAAATGGGGCGACATTATGTCTCTTACATTTGAAGAAAATGTTGAGGATAAACTTATTCAGCCGACATTTATTTATGATTATCCAGTTGAAGTTTCTCCGCTTACAAAGCGCAAAAAGGACTGCCCCGAAATTGTTGAACGTTTTGAGCTGTTTGTGAATCACTGTGAGCTTGCAAATGCATATACAGAGCTTAACGACCCAATCGACCAGCGTGCACGCTTTATGCACCAAATGGAACTGCGTGCGGCAGGAGATGAAGAAGCCAATATGATTGATGAGGACTTTTTGACTGCTCTTGAATACGGTATGCCTCCGACCGGCGGAATGGGAATGGGCATTGACCGTTTGGTTATGCTTCTTACTGACAGTGCATCTATCCGCGATGTCCTTTTATTCCCCACAATGAAACCAAAGGATTAATTTGAACCGTATGGGCTTTGGGAGAAAAAACAATACAATTTTGCATTAATATATTTTACTATAACTGAAATTGGGGGGAATCAGTATGAGAAGCGACTTAATTAAAAAAACAGCCGCACGCGCGCCACAGCGTTCACTTTTATACGCTTTGGGATTAACCGAAGAGGAAATGAAACGCCCGTTTATTGCTGTTGTCAGTTCAGCAAGTGATTATATTCCGGGGCATAAGCACCTGAAAGAAATCAGTGAAGCGGTAAAAGCCGGTATTAGAAATGCAGGCGGTGTACCGTTCGAGTTTAACACAATAGGTGTATGCGACGGAATTGCAATGAACCATAAGGGAATGAAATACTCACTGTGTTCGCGTGAACTCATTGCTGATTCCATTGAAGTAATGCTTACTGCTCATCCGCTTGACGCAGTAGTATTTGTTCCGAATTGTGACAAAATAGTTCCGGGAATGCTCATGGCGGCATGCAGAATGAATTTACCGAGTATATTCGTGAGCGGCGGTCCAATGCTGCCCGGAAATTACAACGGTAAGCGTTTAGGGCTTTCAGAAGTTTTTGAAGCTGTTGGAAGTTATGCGGCAGGAAAAATCGATGAAGACGAACTTACCGAGATTGAAAAATGCGCATGCCCGGGTTGTGGTTCGTGCTCAGGAATGTACACAGCTAACTCAATGAACTGTCTTACAGAGGCGGCCGGAATGGCTCTTCCGGGAAACGGCAGTATTCCTGCTGTTTTTTCAAAGAGAATTCAGCTTGCTAAAACAGCGGGCGAACAGATTATGAAACTTTATAAAAACAATGTAAAGCCAAGCGATATTTTAACTTCAAAAGCTTTTGAAAATGCACTGAGAACAGAAATGGCTTTAGGCTGTTCGACAAACACGGTACTTCACCTTACAGCTGTTGCTTATGAAATGGGAGTGCCGCTCGATATAGATTTAATTGATAAAATCAGCCGTGAAACACCGCAGATTTGCAAACTTAACCCTGCAAGTCATGTGTTTATCACCGATTTGAACGAAGTGGGCGGTATTCCTGCGGTTATGAAAGAGCTTTCAAGGGATAACTTAATCAATTTGGATATTCCGACCGTTTACGGAACTGTAAAAGAAAGAATTGCAAAGGCAAAAGATGCTGACGGAGAAATTATCCGAAAGCTTGAAAATGCATTTAGAAAAGACGGCGGCATAGCTGTTCTCAAAGGAAACATTGCACCCGAAGGTTCGGTTGTAAAACAAGGCGCCGTTGCACCGGAAATGATGCAGCACATAGGCCCGGCACGTTGCTTTGACTGCGAAGAAGACGCATCTAATGCAATATTAAACGGAAAAATAAAAGCGGGCGATGTTGTTGTTATCCGCTATGAAGGACCAAAGGGCGGCCCCGGGATGAGAGAAATGCTTGCTCCGACTTCATCCCTCGCGGGAATGGGACTCGACAAAAGCGTTGCGCTTATTACTGACGGACGTTTTTCCGGAGCCACCAGAGGTGCGGCAATAGGCCATGTTTCTCCTGAAGCGGCGGCAGGCGGAGTAATAGGTTTAATCCGTGACGGCGATGAAATCAACGTTGATATTACACGCCGTAAGCTTACACTTATGGTTGACGACGCAGAAATTGCAAAACGCAAAGCAGATTGGAAAGCTCCCAAAAAGGAACTTACGGGATATATAAAACGCTATGCTCAATATGTAACTTCCGGTTCAAAAGGTGCAGTTTTTGAAAAATAGTTTACTCCATTAATTTCTTTAGCCAATTCTCATTTAAAATATTTTTACTTTACTCTTTTTAATAACAGAATTTATCGGCATGGGTTTTCTTTTAATAATTTATTCTGCCTTTTTCCAACACGTCACACTCAAAATTTGCGCTGTATTATATGGTGGATATCGACAGGAATTGCGTAAACAAAGTAAATAAAGGTGATATAATTGTTACTGATAAGAACTTTGGCTGCGGCTCATCATGTGAACACGCTCCAATAGCTATTAATGCAAGTGAAATTTCTTGTGTTACAGCGAGTACAGCCGTAAGAATTTTTTACAGAAATGCTATTAATATCTGACTTCCAATTTGAGAATGTAATGAAAAAGCAAAGAATATTCAAGACGGCGGCGAAGTACAAGTCGATTTCGCCACAGGGGAAATTATACATATAACGAGCAACAAAATTTATAAGTGACAGCCGTTTCTATCGTTTATTCAGAATATCATTAAAAACGGCGGGCTGTTAAAAAGCATTAAATAATATAGGGGCGCGTATGCGTCCCTTATTTGTTATAATATATATTAAGCTTATTTTATACCTTATTATTAATATAATATGCTATTGTTAATTGATGATTTTGAAATTTTTATAAAATATTCATGACTTTTTGCTATAATTACTTTATAATCAAATTATATGGACTTATTACGGAAGTTAAAAAGGAGGAAGTTTTTATGCCATCTGGAAAAATTTTAGTAGTTGACGATGACCAGAATATTTGTGAACTGCTTAGGCTATATATTGAAAAAGAAGGATTCGAGGTAGAGATTGCCAATGACGGGCGAAAGGCACTGGAGGCTTTTGATGCTTATAATCCTGATTTAATACTGCTTGACATTATGCTTCCGGAGCTCGACGGGTGGCAGGTCTGCCGCGAAATCCGCAAAAAATCACAATGCCCGATTATTATGCTTACGGCTAAGGGTGAAGTTTTCGACAAAGTGCTGGGACTTGAACTGGGGGCGGATGACTATGTCGTTAAGCCCTTTGAAGCAAAAGAGGTTGTTGCAAGAATTAAGGCGGTACTGCGCCGTTTGGGCAGTAATGAGAGCGAGCTTGTAAAAGAAGTAAAGTACGACAAACTTTCAATTAATCTTACAAATTATGAACTTAAGGTAGACGGTGTTCAGATTGATACTCCGCCGAAGGAAATGGAGCTTATTTACCATTTGGCGAGCAATCCGAACCGAGTTTTTACCCGTGACCAGCTTCTTGACGAAGTATGGGGATTTGACTATTACGGTGACAGTCGTACGGTTGACGTTCACGTTAAAAGGCTCAGAGAAAAATTAGAAGGTGTTTCCGACAAATGGGCGCTTAAAACCGTATGGGGCGTAGGATACAAATTTGAAGTTAAGGAATAAAAAATGCAAAAAACTCTTTTTAAGAAGTACTTACATATTACTTCATTGATTATTGTTATCAGCTTTATGTTCTTAAGTTTTGTAATGCTGATTTTTGTTTCAAATTATTGGCAGACTGAAAAGCAGGATTTACTTAAGAAAAATGCTGAAAGTGTTGCAAATATTGCCGCTGACAGTGTAACGTCGGTAGAAGACAATATATATACAATCCACACCGAACGAATGAGGGCTTTTATTGCCGCATTTTCGCAAAATATAAATGCGGATATTTTTGTTACCAAAATGGACGGTCAGGTTGTAATAGCTTCTTACGCAAAAGAAACAAAAATACAAGGGGTTCCAAAAGTTAATTCGGATATAATGAAAAAGGCCGTTAACGGATTTTACAGCAGTCAAGGTACAGTCGGAGGAATTTACAGCGAGCCTTATTATTCTGTGGGTGTGCCGATTTGTGTAACAAATCTTGACGGAAGCAAAACGACGATAGGCGCGGTTTTCGCAGCTTACAATGTAAGTGCATTTAACATTTTTCGCGGAGATATACTGCGTATGTTCTTACTTGCGGCTATTGCGGCATTTATGGTTTCGTTTTGTGCTGTATGGCTGTTTTCGTATAAATTGGTGCGTCCGCTAAGAAATATGGCGGCGGCCGCACACTCGTTTGGGGAAGGGGACTTCTCGGTTCGTGTTGCGGTAACAACTCAGGATGAAATAGGGCAGCTTGCTGTTGCATTTAACAATATGGCAAGTTCGCTGTCTTCGGGTGAAAGCGTACGGCGCAATTTCATCGCAAATGTATCGCATGAACTTAAGACCCCTATGACGACAATTGCAGGATTTATTGACGGAATACTTGACGGGACAATTCCACCGGATAAACAGGGACATTATTTAAAAATCGTATCGCAGGAAGTTAAAAGGCTGTCGCGGCTTGTACGCACGATGCTTGATTTGTCAAAAATAGACAGCGGAGAGCTGAAACTGCGTTTCGGAAGGTTCGATATTACAAATACCATATTTGTTGCTCTTTTGTCATTTGAAAAGAAAATAGAGGATAAAAAACTTGAAATTCGAGGGCTTGAAAATGCTGAAAGTTTATTTGTCGACGGCGACCCGGATATGATTCATCAAGTTGTGTATAATTTAATAGAGAACGCTGTAAAATTTACAAATGAAGGCGGATATATCGAGATTAAAATAGAAGATAAGCCGGAACTTACAAGTGTAGCTATAAAGAACAGCGGTGCGGGAATTGCACCGGAAGAGCTTTCATTGATTTTTGATAGATTTTATAAAACAGATAAGTCAAGAAGTCAGGATAAAAACGGAATGGGACTCGGATTATATATTGTAAGGACAATAATAAAATTACACGGTGGAGAAATAAATGTAAGCAGCGTACAGAACGAATATTGTCAGTTTGAATTTTGGCTTCCGAAAAGTACTGAAAATAAACAATTAAACAGTGGTGTTTCTGAGAAGACTAAAGATAAACAAGGTTAAGAAAGGGACATTCTATGAGTGATGATAATTTGAACAATAATGGGCAGAACGACAATTCCAATGCAGAAAATTCCGAAAATGAAAATTATCCTCTTATGCCACAGAATGATTCGGTTAACAGCACCGAAACTTCTAATGGGGAAGACACGGATAATGCGCAAAGCGTTTCCTCAGATTCTGACGAACAGAAGATAAATGAAAATACTTTAGGCAGTGAAACAAATGAAGGTGTATCGGAAAATACTGACGAAGATTTTCAAAATCAACAGGAAAATCCGCACAATCGCCCAAATAATGAGCAGTATGAAAATCCGCAGAACTATAATGCTCAAAATGGGCATCCGTACGACAGTCAGCAAAGTTCGGAGGATAATCGGCAATACGAGAATCCGCAAAATCCGTATTCACCTTATGGGCAGTACAATCCATATGGCAAATACAGAAACCCGTATGAGGATTTTAATAATCCTTACAGTCAGGGACAGAATCAGCAGTATTGGTCGTATCAGCAGTATGGAAATCAAAATCAACAACAAAATCAGCCAAATATGCCGACTGAACCACCTAAAAAAAGTAAAGGACTTAAGGTGTTCCTTTGGACTTTAGGAACTCTTATTGGTGTATTTGTAATCGGATTCTGTGGTTACGGTATTTATTCGGCGGTAAATCAGCCGCTGAAGATGCCTGAAATTACAAATTCGCAGCCAAGTGACAACGGAGGAACGGTTTCTAAACAGCCAAAAGTTGAGGGCAAAGCTCCCGGAAATGGAACAAACCCAAATTCCGGCGGTATTACAATAAACCAAAAGCCGGGAGGAAATGAACTTTCAGCAAAAGATGTATATAAAAAGGTAGTTGAAAGCGTAGTCGGTGTAGAAACAACGGTTCCCGGAACTGCACAAAATCAAACAGGTATTATTCAAGGAACGGGAATTGTTGCTTCAAGTAACGGTTATCTTTTAACTAACGCTCATGTTGTAAACTATTCACGCGACAATAAAGTAAAGATTATTTTCCACAATAACAAGCAATATGAGGCAACTGTTGTCGGGTTCGACAAAACCTCTGATTTGGCGGTGCTTAAAATTAAAGCGAATAATTTAAAGCCCGCTGAATTCGGTAGCGCTGAACAGCTTGAAATCGGGGATCATGTTATAGCGATAGGAAACCCGGGGGGATTAAGCTACTCAAGTTCCCTTACGGGCGGTTATGTTTCTGCGTTAAATAGAGCTATTGAAAGCCACAGCGACAATGGTATGACATATATTCAGACGGATGCAGCGATTAACCCCGGAAACTCCGGTGGTCCGCTTGTAAACATGTACGGTCAAGTAATCGGAATTAACTCAAACAAAATAGTTGCAACCGGTTACGAAGGAATGGGATTTGCAATTCCCGTAAGCCGTGCAAAAAGAATTATTGATGACCTTATTGCAAGAGGATATGTAAGCGGAAGAAGCAGGCTCGGAGTTACTGTTTCGGATATATCAGAAATACAGTCGCAGCTTTCCGGTTATCCGCAAGGAGTTATGATACGTGAAATCAGCGCGGAAAGTGACCTTAATAAATCCAATGTTGCTGTTGGAGATGTTATTACCAAAGCAGACGGTAAGGAAATTAGAGGAATGGATGACCTGTTCAGTGTTTTAAACACGCACAAGGCGGGCGATACGATTACTCTTACTGTCTTCAGAATGGGTACGACAAAAGATAACAGTGTTACAAGGGATGTTAAGACAAAATTGCTTGAAGACAAAGGCGAAACGCAAAAATAATTAATAAATAATATAAAATATCGGTTTACCCCCTATTGCAGGGTTTAACCTGCTTTAGGGGGTAATTTAATATAAATTCAAAAAAAGTTAGCACTGAAATCATTATGACTGTTTGATAACTCATTTTATAATAAATATTTTAATTTTATTGGGGAAAATATCCATGAATAATTATTAAATTATTGAAATTTTGTTCATTCAGTGATATAATCAATGTTAGACGAGTGAAATATATTTTACTAATTTGCATGGGAGGAGCAATATTTACTACATTTCCGTAAATAACGGAATGGAAATAAATTCACGTGATTTTCTTTATACGAGGGATATATTAATTTATTTTATAGGAGGAGATTTTTCGTGGAAAGAAAAGTTAAGTTTGGTTTAGTTCCGAAACTGATTATAGGGATTATTCTCGGTATCCTTATTGGAAGTTATTTACCGAGTCCGTTAATACGAATTGTAATTACATTTTCGTCATTATTCAGTGAGTTCCTTCAATTTATTATTCCACTTATGATTTTAGCATTTGTAACAATGGGCATTGCTGATTTAACTCAGGGAGCAGGAAAGCTTTTGGGCATAACGGCACTACTTTCTTACGGTTCAACGCTTTTGGCGGGATCCATTGCTTTTACCGTAGGGATTAACCTTTTCCCGAGTTTTATAAGTGCAGACATTATAAAAACGATAGGAAATCCTGAAGAGGGTATGCTTAAAAGTTATTTCACAATCGAACTGAAACCTCTTTTAGATGTTACAGCGGCTGTTGCTTTGGCGTTTATAATGGGACTGTGTATAAGTTCATTGAGACACAAGGAGATAGGCGATACGACTTATAATTTATTTAATGAGTTTTCCAAAATAATAAACAAAGTACTTGATGTTGCGATAATTCCTCTTCTTCCTTTTTACATAATGGGTACTTTTGCAAATATGACAGTCAGCGGGCAAACATTTATTATTCTTTCCGTACTTTGGAAAGTATTTTTAGTTGTAATTTGTCTGCATTTGCTATATTTGTTGTTCTTATTCGTTGTATCGGGAGCGGTAGGCAAAAAAAGTCCATTTAAAATGATTAAAAATCAGATACCGGGTTATCTTGCGGCGATAGGGACACAGTCTTCGGCGGCATGCATACCTGTTAATATTGAATGTGCGAAAAATAACGGAGTATGCAAAGAAATCAGAAATTTCGTTATTCCGCTTTGTGCAAATATACACATGGCAGGCAGTATGATAACAATAACTTGCTGTGTTACAAGTGTTCTTCTTATGAATAATATGGACACGAATTTGGGAATAATGATACCGTTTATAATGACACTTGGTATTGCGATGATTGCTTCTCCGGGTGCTCCGGGCGGTTCAATAATGGCGGCTCTTCCGTTTTTGCCACTGGTTGGGATAGGTTCGGACAGTGCACTTGCAAGTCTTTTAATTGCGCTTTACATTGCACAGGACAGCTTTGGAACTGCTTGCAATGTTTCCGGTGATGACGCTATTGCTGTAATTGTTGATACAATTTATAAGAAATTTATTAAAAAAGACACAACTGCCGAAAATCCTGTAGAAGTGGAAAAGTAAATTACATCTGATTGAATTTAGGTGATAAATTATGGCTTTTATAAGTGCATTCGACGTAATCGGCCCTAATATGGTCGGCCCCTCAAGTTCACACACAGCCGGTGCGGTTTCCATTGCGCTTTTGACGAAGAAAATGATTTCCGGAAAAGTTAAGAAGGTACATTTTACACTTTTTGGCTCTTTTGCAAAAACGTACAAAGGACATGGAACCGACCGTGCATTGCTCGGCGGAATAATGGGATTTAATACCGATGATTTACGGATTAAGGATTCCTTTAAAATTGCTGACAGAGAAGGTATTGAATACTCATTTACGGCGGACGAAAAGGAAACAGAGGTTCACCCTAATACGGTGGATATCGATATTGAAAATGAAGAGGGGAAAAAGCTCAAAGTACGAGGAGAATCCCTTGGAGGCGGTAAAGTCCGCATTGTCAGAATAAATGATGTTAAAGTTGAATTTTCGGGTGAATACAGCACATTGATTACTATGCATGATGACAAACCGGGTTTGGTTGCCCATATTGCAAAGTGCTTGTCCGAATGCAATGTAAATATTGCATTTATGCGTTTGTTTCGAAGTGAAAAGGGTGCGACAGCGCATACAATTGTAGAATCCGATGAAAAAATCCCGCAGAAAGTATTGGATGATATATATTCAAATCCATGTGTACACGACATAATGTTAGTGGAAGTTTAAGGGGGCGAAAGAATGGCATCATCAGCGAATTTTGTAAATGCTCAGACTCTTTTAAGCCTTTGCGAACAGTGCGATTTCCCAATTTCCGATGTCATGAGGAAAAGAGAAATGAATGAGACCGGAGAAAGCAGAGAAGAAATCGACAAGCGCATGAAAAAAGCGCTATCCATAATGCAGGCATCCGCCCATAAACCTCTTAACGAACCTGTAAAGTCGGTAGGCGGGTTAATAGGCGGTGAAGCCGCTAAATTACAAGACAGAAGAAGACACGGAAAATCAATCTGCGGCTCTATGCTTTCGAAAGTTATTGCTTACTCTATGGCTGTTCCTGAAGTAAACGCTTCTATGGGTTTGATTGTGGCGGCACCAACCGCAGGTTCTTCGGGAGTAGTTCCCGGGTTACTTTTGGCACTTCAGGAAGAATTCAGCTTAACGGATGAACAGCTTATAAATGGGCTGTTCACTGCAAGCGCAATAGGATATATCATTATGAGAAACGCATCTGTTGCCGGAGCACAGGCTGGCTGCCAAGCGGAAGTTGGCTCGGCATCGGCTATGGCGGCCGCTGCGGCGACTGAAATTATGGGCGGAACGCCAAAGCAGTGTGTTAATGCGGCAACAACGGCTTTGTCTAACCTTTTGGGGCTTGTGTGCGACCCTATTGCGGGGCTTGTTGAGTATCCGTGCCAAAACCGTAATGCGGTCGGTGCGGCAAATGCTTTGGTATGCGCAGAAATAGCACTCAGCGGAATTGAACAGGTTATCCCATTTGATGAAATGGTTGAAGCTATGTACCGAGTGGGGAGGAATATCCCCGTTGAACTGCGTGAAACGGCGTTGGGTGGCTGTGCGGCAAC
>ENA-UOOM01003508-UOOM01003508.1-fermentation-metagenome-genome-assembly--contig:-NODE-3508-length-11291-cov-9.470630_pt1 | contig 11291 bp, 8 predicted proteins | sample MGYA00245781_ERZ724031 | MGnify/ENA primary metagenome ERZ724031 (study PRJEB28704, sample SAMN03018317) | fermentation metagenome | biome: anthropogenic terrestrial biome; feature: soil; material... | reverse complement strand
CCCTTTACAATCTTATCACTAGACGGTGAGATTACATAAATCTGATTATCGTTTAGTGTGAGTCCAAAATCGGAACTTCCAGAAGCAACCTGTGGCAATACCAGAGTATCATAATCATAGAAATTCTTGATTAACTGAATACTCATGTTATTAGCGTCGGTTACAACTCTATAACCATCACTTGAAGATGGGAATACTGTAGAAAGTGCTTGTGTTGTTCCTACAATAACTGACTTATTTCCTTGATTGTATGCAGTTACGGTCTGACATAAATTAAGCAGGTTAGCGGCAGTATAGCCAGTTTTCTTCAATGCGGTTGGGAATGTTGCAGATGAAAGCAGACCAGTAAGAGCCGCATAAGCGTCTTTAGACATATCTCTTTCGATTGAAACAACTGCTTTTCTCATAAAGTCAGCCAAAGATTCCTTACCAGCAAGTACCTTGTAGAAAGATGCCTGTACTGTAATATCATGGTTAACTGGTGTAAGTGTTACAGAAGTATCAAACTGCTTCTGAACCCATGCAGTCCTTTGAGAATTACCAGATTTTGATGTTGACATAAGTGAGTTAGGCTTAATATCAAATGTTGCCGTCTGACCAAACTCTACATTTTCAATATCTGTGTAGATACCGATTGAACGGATGATGGCATCTGGGATGATAGCCTCAATGATAGCATTTCTTGTAGCATCAACTGCCCATTTTACACTAGGATTAGTTGCCCATACCATCAGATTCATGTCACCCATTGGGGTCTTTGAAAGAGTTTCTATTTCTGAAAAGATGTGTTTACTTAACTTTTCATTCTTTTCAGCCAAAGACACGGATTTGTCATAATTGCCGTAATTCTTGCCTTCATCCTCGCTTAATGCGTGGAAGTATAAATCTCTCATTCCCTCATAGATACTTAATCTATTAGGGTCATTGTTTGCAAATTGAACCACGTTTAGTGGCATTTTTGTCATTGTCATATCTATTTTCACTCCATTTCTTTTTTTTATAAAAATTTAATTAAATATACTCTAGTTTTGAGTACATTCCAAATACCAAGCGTCAACATTCTCACCATAACCAGTTGAACTAGCAATAGTAATAGGCTCTGCTCTACCAATCTTAAAACTGATACCAGCATAACCAGATGTTGCGGATGCCTTTGCTTGGAATCCAGTTGCGGTCAATTCTACTACAGTACCAGTTGTAACCGTTGTCGGGTCATAACTTGACTGGAAGAAATCCGCTGTAACTTGAATAATATCACCTACTTGCGGTTTAAAAGCATCAAAAGGCACGTTAGCCGCATTGGTGAAATTTCTAGGGTCTTGTCCGCCCCATACCTGACCAACAACCAACTTATTAACTTCTGGTGAATAAGCAAGCCATACATTTGAAAATGGACTTGCTGGTGTGCCCGCTGTAAACACATTACTTCCACTTGTAGTTGGGAATGTAAGTGCTAAAGGTGTTCCGTTTGGTGTTGCGGAAGAAGAAGTTACACTTCTATTGTAAGTTTTTACGTTCTCTGCCGCTACTGCTGTTTGTACTAATACACAATTTGACATATCTTATATCTCTCCTTTTTAATTTAATTATAGTCTATCCCATAGACTTTTTTCGGCATTATCGTTATCTTGTCCAAAGATATTCATTCTTAAATGAGAATCCTTGATTTCTTCTTTACTAAATAATACGGATTCAGCCACTTGTGCCAAAACTCCGTTCTTCCAAGCCTGTACGTCCTCGAATTTACATTCTTGACCACTTTGCTCGCATTTAGCATAATCATCTTCGGTCATCTTGTCTTTAACTTTGGCAAGAGTACCATTGACGGTTTCCATCTTTTCTTTTTCAAGACAATCTGATTTGAACTGACGTAAATCAGCCAATTCGGTTTCATAACCCATTATAATATTGTCTTTTTCTTCCAGTTGTTCAGATAAGACCTTATTCTTTTCTGCTTCTTTTTCAAGCATTTTTTCATAAGCCTCCGCATCTACATTGACATTAGATGACATCTTTGCATCTTCTTCTTTTTCTTCTTCGTCATCAGCATCTTTCTCATCATCTTCAACTTCTTCAAATTTTCCAAACTTTTCTGCATCTTCTGGTGCTTCAAACTTTTGAACTTCGTCTGTTTCTATGAACTTTTGTTCCACCGCAACAACCTCCTCGGATAATGTTAAACCTGTAGTTTCATCCAAATCAAAATCAAGTCGGTACATTTGCGTTTCTTCTCTTTTGAATATTACAACAAATTTTTGATTTGACTCTTCATATATTCCAAAAATACGATATATTGAACCGTAAGTTTTGTCTGGGTATTTAGTTTCAAGAGATTCGTAAATCAATCCCCATAGGTCGCCTATATTTACTGCGAATTTTTCTTGACCCATTTTAGTATTCCCTCCTTTCTTTTCATCATCTTTATATAAACCAAGTTTCTTTTGAATAGCAATAGCTTTATTTGCTATAGATTCATCGTGCTGTTCCCCATATGCTCTAGCACTTGATAAACCCTCTGCATTATAAACCCATTTACCATCTTTAAGGTTCATTACAGGATATTTGCAATTTGCAAGTATTCTATCGCCACCCTTAAAGTCTAAACAAACTTTTTTACCAACTGTCTCAAAGTTCTTTTCTTTGAGCAAATCTTTTTTCGCTTTGTTACCATCCCAATCACCCATATCGACTGATTTCTTAGAGGTGTCTACTGGATGATTTTCATAATTTTCTGACAATTTTATCCTTCTCCTCTCTGCAAATGATTTTAAGTTATTCGCGTCGTTTGTTTTCTCATGATAAAAAGCATCTGCTTTTTCTTCTGAAAATTGGATAATGGACATATTGGCATCTGGACAACTCGGCTTGATGAGATGCCCAAGCGTGGTACAACCCACAAGATTAAACCCATCTATTTCCTTGTCATCGCCTTTATCTACCATTCCATAACTTAACATTTCTACGCTTACATCTCTATAATTATCGTTAACAAACATATTATAATATTCATTAGCATATAATTTAGAGATAACTGCCTTTGCAGATGCAACCAAGTAACCATCTTTTTTTCTAAATTCTATGTCTTGCTCTTGGGGAAAATATCCAAAAATATTCTCTTTAGGTTCATGCCCTTCTGTGTCTGTTTCCAATGTGTTCATTTTGCCAATCAGAAACTTGCCAAGAATAGAACTTGCATCACGCCTCAATAATTCTTCCGTTATGATAATATGGTGTGTATTGGGTCTAGTAGACAAAAAATCTACTTTTGCTATTGCCATTTCTGGGTCAGTATCGTCTATATATTTCTCGACATCTTCAAGGGCGAATTTTATAGTTTTATCCAATAATTTCACCACCTTTCATAAAGTCTAATATTTCTTTAGTTTTTTCAAAATATAAATTTTTCATATCCATATATAATGGGTGAAAATTATTCTTTTGTAAAATCTCGCCTTGTTTACCGTCCACAATAATAAAATCCTGTGGGTTTTTAGGTGTCTGTCTGATTATCATAAGACAACACCTTCTTCGCCTATAATCCAAAACTTATCAATATCGTGGTCAAACTTCATTATTTCCTGTTCGGTATAATAGCCAATTTTATCGTTTAAGAGTATTAACTGTTCTACGATTATGTTGTATTTTCTTAGCAAATCTGAAAGGTCTGTGTATATATTTATATCATCATTATCCCACGCTATTTTAACCATAGCACTAAACATATTCTGAAAATCTATCACTTTAGATTCTGCTTGCTTTATCATATCTGATACGGTAGCATAATCTTGTTTCCCTTCATCGGTTGAGGCGTATTCAACTGGAATATTATATCTTTCCAAACACCTTTCACCAATTTTATCGGATAATTGCGAGTAAAAATGTGCTATATTTTGATGTATTAAATTGGCACTTTGATTACATGCAAATTTTACACCAAGTACACTAACAAATCTATCGAACCATCTATTGTACTGAAAACATTCGCCTATTAAGTCATACAAACCATTGATTGTTCCTTGACTTACATTCATTAAACCCCCTCCTTTCATTATTTTTTTTATAATATTTTATTTATTGGAGTTATCATAATCTCTTGAAGTCGCTCCACTATCAGATATATCCCCATCATCTTCTTGTGGTCTCCCTTGATTTTGGGCATCTTTAGCACTTTGAGTGTGGACACTCAATAACATACTTGTTAATTTGTTTGTCCAATCAGTCGATTTCGCCTCCGTTAAACTTCTTTCAAATTCAGTAGGTGTCATATCTAATACTTTACTAAAAGCACTAGGATTAACAACAATACCTAAATTTGCCAAATCTAATAAATTCTTTTTTTCTTGTTCCCTTATAAAACTATGGGTGCATCCAGATAAATGAAAGTTAAATTTATATTTTCTTGTTTTTTTATTTACATAGAAATTCAAGAAATGTTCAAATTGTGGGTATATCTTTTTAACCAAATTATAATCGGTTGTGATTTGCGATTGCATTTCAAACTGTGATGTTTTGCCCGTGCTGTATAAAAGTGTTCCAGCACTTGCACCATTGCCAGCCGTTATGCTTAATTGATTAGAATACATATCGGGGTTCTTATTCTCAAACTGATAAAAGTCTAAATTTTCTACTGGCATTGCAACTGGATTAATGTCTTTCAGTAACCCCATCTTAACTAATGATAAGAATTTTGTTAGAGTTGTTGAATTAAAGGCTGTTTTATCCTGTGTCTGACCAGACTGTTGTTTTGTCAACATTCCGATTTCACCAGCCAGTAATGCTCTTGCTTCAAGAAAATACTTGTTACTTTGTAACTTATTTACCTCCTCATTCGACAATACTTGTTTGACTAAACTTGATAAAAATGGTGTAGCATCATATGTAGACATATCCCCCTTAAACACCCATGCGCCTGTATCTGGACTTGTTTGTGTCCATAAAGCAAAAGAACCTGTTCTTTTATCTAATTGGGCAGTTGGATTATAATGAGGGTCGGCATTTTCACCAAACATTTCATTATAATACTTCTTAAATGTCGGGTCGTAAGCATTTATATCCACGCCCGCCTTTAAGAAATAATACATATCAAAATCGTATAATAATCCACCTTCCCAAGCACCAGTTAATAAACACCTTTCTTGGGGCATCATCTGTAATGTATATTTAGAAAGTTTCTTTGTTTTAGCATTTCCTTCATCATCTAATTGTATTTCTCCAGTATCATCAAAAGTACCTTGCGTATCTCTGAACCATGTGTAATACACTTCGTTCCTTATAACATTACTAACTACTCTACGAAATTCATCTTTATAATCAAAGTTATCAAAGAATTTATCAACTCTTCGTCTGTCATCTTTATATTCTTGACTATTATAATCACTATCCCTATAAACATTCCTTGCCTCTATACGCATATCAAACGCTAATAGACCAGCATAATATTCTAAGGCACGATTATATATCGGGTCGTATACTTTAGCAAATTCACTATAAGCACTCAATAACGATGAATTATGTTTATAATCTTTGAGAGCCTCGTCTATTGATGTCTTATTAGGAATAGCGGCGTTGTTATTTAAAGATTCAAGATTTTGATTTAATAATTGTGGTGTAAATACTCCGAACATATTACCAGCATTATATATACTTTGTGCCATTTTCATTACATCAACAACATCTTCTTTAGACATTTTATTTTCATTATCAGCCAAATTTATCCCTCCTTTCTTGTATTATTGTGTCAGTCCAATATATCTTTTACATCAGATATTACTTCTTTGACATCTTCTTTATCTACATTCTTTATAGCTTTTTTTATTTGTGGTTTATATTTAACAAATGCAAATTTAATTATCATTACACAAGCCACAACCGACCATACCACAAACCACACCTTTATAAATGTGGCGGATATAGTCACTTGATTTGCCGCCCAATACCATATGATAAACCATCCACTTAATAGCATATTGATAAGTATCAAAGCTATCCAAATTTTTGTGAACCATTGTTTCATGTCGCCACCTACTTTTTAGCGATTTTTGCCGTCTTAAGTGATGTCTCCCCGAATAATCCAGTATTTGTAAATCCGCATTTCTTTTGCCATGCAATAACTGCCCGTCTTGTCATAGCCCCGAATTGTCCGTCTACTTTAAGCCCGTACCCAAGATACCAGTTTAAGAATTTCTGTAATCTCTTAACATTTGACCCACTATCACCCTCACCGAGATACAATCCATCTGAATGTTTCTTAAGTGTAGGATAGTCACGCTTCGGGTAGGTCTGCTTATAGGTTTTCTTCCCCGAATTCGATTTACTTGGTGTATCTTTCTTACTAGAACTCGACTTCCCCTTATATGGCGGTCTTACAAATCCAAGAATCCATCTTGCCTCTCTAACTCTGATTTGAACGCATCCTCCATTACCATTACTAACATTAGAGGTATTACCTTCAACTGTGGTATATGTACCATTAGAATTTTTCTTGATTACCATTCCTACGTGGTCGGGTGATTTATTACTGTTCCAATCAAATAGTACGAGGTCACCAGCCTTGCCTGATAATTTCCAGTACCCATTCTTTTTCGCCCATGTTTCAATATTAGGACAATATGCTGGATTCGGACATGATTTCATAAAGTCCCATCCCGCTTTTCTAAAACAATAATCTTGGAAAAATGCACACCATGGTTGACCGTTTTTACTATTGAATGTATTTCTATCACCGTATGGTTTTGAACGTACATACGATTTTTCGATTTTCAATACTTTATTTGCTGTTGTTTTAGCCATTATTTTCTCCTTTCTGTTATTTTAACATAATAAAATATGCAACCAAAAACGATTGCATATTTTATTCGCAACCTATTAAGATTGCATATTTTATTTTTATTGGCACGCCTTACTTGAATCGAACAAGTATTTGAAGAATCAAAATCTCCCGTCCTACCGTTAGACTAAAAGCGTATATATCAGGGAATAAATAATCTTATTTTCATTACAATGTTGCATTATATCGTCCCTATATATATTAACATATTTTTTTTACATCGTAAATGTTACATATACGATAATTGGTGTCAGTAGGGGGAGTCGAACCCTCAATCCTTTCGGCAACGGATTTTAAGTCCGTATTGTATACCTATTCCAACATACTGACATATTATATTGGTACTCTCGGTGGGAATTGAACCCATCTTTATATGGATGAAAACCATATGTCCTAACCATTAGACTACGAGAGCATATTGGGAAGTTAAAGTCTATATCCCCTCCCATGAGATTTTAGACGCGCTACGGCAATCTCTTTTCACAACTTCACGTATTATGCTACGCATCTTTCAGGCAATGAACCTGCCACACAGTCGGGTTTGAACCGACATCCAAACTACGTTCTTCTCTACCATTTGAGATATGTGTGGATATAATATGCTACTGCACTTATATCTAAGCATCGAAACATCAAAAAATCAGGGTTGCGCTGGTGCTCTCCTTATAAACAGGTTTGCCTGTTTGAAACAGTATTTAATTCTCACTTTCCGTGGCGGATATGATAGGATTTGAATCCATACAGCTTACGCTTACTAACGGTTTAGCAAACCGTTTCCTTACCAGTTAGGATTACATATCCATATATTGGTGGACTATCAAGGGCTTGAACCTTGGACGCCTCGGTTATGAGCCGAGTACTCTAACCAACTGAGTTAATAGTCCTTGTTGGTGGAGATGGTGGGTTACGCTCCCACGTAACAGATTTTGCACTTTGGCTTTTCACCTGTTCGACACTATTTCATCCCCTTATGGTTGCAAGGGTTGGATTCGCACCAACGATTCCCGACTTATGAGGACGGTAAGATAACTACTTCTCTACCTTGCAATATTGTACGGTTTAACCTACACCACCGAAAAGGTCTATATTAACGCATATTTCAAACTATATCATTATTGGTGCATACCTGCTACTCATAAGTTTATCTATTAAAATCTTATAAGGGTCGGTTTCACCAGTCATTACCATATCTACTATCATAGGACTATATCCACTTACTAAAGCTACACCCATTTCGTTTTCGACTACTGGTATAGTATCGGTTCTTGAATTAACATTCCAAAAGATTAATTTTGGCAATTTATATCCTTTTGCTTCATACCTATCCGATAATATATCAAATAACTTCTTGTCTATCGTTCCATAACCACTAACCGCATAATCAAACTCCATATCACTAATAACGATAATATTATGTGGAATTTCATTCTGTGATAGATTATGTTCAATCGCTGTATTTAATATTAAATCAAACACTGCTTCAATATTAGTGTTACTACAATCATTATAATGTTTTGCCAGTTCTAATTTGTCTCGTAAACTGTTGCATATTGAAAAATCTACCAACTGTGGTCTACTACTGAATGTGATATATTTATCCTTAAATTCACCCTTACATCTTTCGCCGAAATATATAGCCATACTTCTTGCCACTTCCGTTGCGGTCATATTTCCACTAACTGGTGTCTGCATACTTGCACTACCGTCATTTACTACTAATGTATTGTCCAAATCATTACACGATTTTAATGATTTCCATAGTTGTTCGAGTGATTCGTCATATTTCGCAATACTACTTGACCACCAATCTGCACCATCACTATATTGATGTACTATATCACAAGGATAATTAGTAGATGAATTGATTTTACCTTCACCTTTTTTAAGACCTTCTAAATAATTCTTTCTACGTTCTTTATCATGTTTTAAAAACGCATTTCTGTAATTAATATTCGCCTTACTTGGAACGGCGTTATAGTTTATATCTCTCCACTTATTAGCACTCATATCAGACTCAACAATCTTCAACTGTTTCCTAAGAGATGATAATGTCCACCTGTAACTTTCGTGGTCTAAATGCAAATATGACCTAATAATATTCGCCCATCTACGCTTATCAACATTCTTAGATTTTTCACTAGGTAGCCATTTGCCTATAAGACTAATTGAATCGCCATAAGATATATTAGCGGAATCTTCAAGTATTTGATTCCTTACAATGTCTAAAACGGTATAACAACAAGGCGTATCTAATAGACACCACATATCGTCCCAACGTCCATATTCTGGGATATACTTTATCAATGATTTGATTTCTTCGGCGTGATTGTTGCCCATATATTCAAGTATTGTTCTAAATGTGCGTCTTTCGCCCATACCACCACGTATATCTCTTAAAAAGAACAACCATTTAAGAGCAAGTTCTTTATTTTCCATATATGCTTGTACAAACATAGAAATGATTTCCTTTTTATTTTTATGTCTTAAACTACTTGTAGCAAAATTAATATCAAGTAATTTCTTGCCAGTTGTGTTATATCCCAATGCACCTTTTTCAGTCATTGAAACATTCATTGTATCTTTCATATCTTCGATAAACATATCCTTTAATCCTTTCATTTAATAGTGACGAAACGCATTATTTTTCTTCAAATTATAACGAAAATAATTAATTTTAATTGCTGTTAGCGTTTCCTTATTTTATTTTTGGTGGACTTTGTGGGACTTAAAGGAGTTTAACCTCTAATAAAAACTTAATGCTTGTTTTTTTTTATTTTTTTTGCTGTACGAGTCGCCACCCAATTCTACTAAATTTACGACATTCGGTCAGTCCCATATTACAGGGGTTATTAGGTTATTTCAATTAACATTTGAATCCATTTAATATTGCTGTATAACCCCTTACACTTATATTATACAATATTTTTTCTAAAAAGTAAACCATATTTTTAAAATAATTCGATTTTTATTTTTTATTACAGGTATCGAGAAACTGTAAGATGACTAATAACATTTGAATAGTAATCCATATTTCTATGGAAGGTTGACCATTAACGATTCCCCGTTTTGCCCCTAATGGAAGTTTATGCGGTTCTCTTTCCGCTTTGTAATTATATTGTATCACATTTTTAGGATTTGTCAACCCCTAATTTTAATAAACTAACTTAAAATTTTCCCAATCAATTTCAGAGGCTTCACTCATCTCTTTTTCTTTCTTATTTATTATCTTGGTCATTATATAGTTGCCATATCCCAAAGATACGATTCTATCCTTAGTATTATTAGGATTAGTGCCTTCACTTAGAGATACTAAACCATTTGCCTTATATGTTGCCACAAGGTTAATTGCCTCATTAATCAGCATATCTGTTTCAATGTACGGCGATTCATTATAAGCCTTTTCTTCCGATGATAGATTGACAGATTTTTCTATATTGTTTTGCTCATAGTTTAATTTATCAATCAATAATAATAATTCATCATCCCTGAATGATTTGTTCAAATTTTGCCACATTACACTATTAAATTCGGCCGATGCCGAAATAGGAATAAGACAAGGTATGGCGTTTTGGTCATTTGTCCTATTGACTAAATCGTCATATACTTGTTTAGATACAACATGTAAGTCCATTTCGTTACATACAGTAAACCCATGCTTGTTCCAATCGTCCGATTTCCTCACGGGATGTTCAAATTCCTTACTTAGAGTGTTATAATTTAGTGTACCACCGTTACGATTATCATAAACTATATAGTTCGCACCATAGTCTTGATATATTTCACGAATACTAAGTAATGCCTCATCTGTACTTGCACCACTCAGTGTTTGAATGAAATCTACGTGTCTCACCCATCTTTCACCTTTAGGACATGCACTCATACATCCAATACAAGTATTATCGTTTTTATCGCCCCCAGCAAAGGCGAAGTCTATAAACAACAATCTTATTTCATCTTCATATTTATCCCTGAATGGAATTTGTGTTCCATTTATATATTGGCTATTTGTCACAGGATAAAACGGCTGTGTCAATAGCTGATTTTTAGTCATCATTTCCAATGTGAAATAGGCACCTTCAACTTCGCCTACTGTTTCATTTAAAATTTCTATTCTAAATGAAAGATTATCCATTTCTTTGCGTTGTTTTAAGTACCATTGTTCGTCTTTCAATCCGTGTTTTATTGCAGAAAATATATCAACAGAAAAAACTCTATTTTTAACAAAAACCTCCTTAAAATAACCAACAACCGTATTTCTATAAAATGTATTCATCCAGTTATTAGCAAACCAACTAGATGATATACAGATTACTTTCGTGCGTTCATCCAAATCGGTTCTTTCATAATATTCTGGTTGATTCCTAAATCCCCCTTGCCTTTTAATAAGCATTGGCATTGCGATACTGTCCCAATCAGCCTTTTTTATTAAACGAATCTCTTCACCTATAAGTGTATCAACGTGTAT
>ENA-UOOM01003507-UOOM01003507.1-fermentation-metagenome-genome-assembly--contig:-NODE-3507-length-11296-cov-47.452896_pt1 | contig 11296 bp, 8 predicted proteins | sample MGYA00245781_ERZ724031 | MGnify/ENA primary metagenome ERZ724031 (study PRJEB28704, sample SAMN03018317) | fermentation metagenome | biome: anthropogenic terrestrial biome; feature: soil; material... | reverse complement strand
AACTTAATCGTTGGACTAAATATACCGGTTTAACCCCGGATGCCTTGGATCAAGTCGGTATTTTTCCTGGGCAAAAACTTCAATTTAGTTCTAAAACTTTGAAGACTTTTGGTCATAGAATACTTCCCCGTTTAAGTAAAAATAAAAACTTAAAAATTACGGGAGCTAAGAAATTAGATAAAGTATTACCTCCAAGAGCCGAATTTGTTTTTCAATTGGATTATCATAATGAAGAAATTACCTGTCAGGCACTAGTAAATTATGGCAAGCAAAAATTTATTTTAGGTAAGACCACGCCTAATGATTCTATTCGTGATTTTGAAGAAGAAAAAAATGCAATGGATCTGTTGCAAACTTACTTCGACCAAAATAATGATCATTATTTTTTGTCTATGAAGAAAGATAAAAAGATTCATCAATTTCTTAATGCTGGGATTGCTAAACTAAAAGAATTGGGTCGAGTTGAAGTAACTGCTGCCTTTAAACAAATGATGAATAGTGCGCAGACTAGCTTGAATGTTCACTTGGGAATTCATTTACGTAATAATACCTTGGATCTAACAGTTACTGGTCCCAGCATGTCAGCTGAAGATATTAGTGCTTTGCTTGATGCTCATCAACAGCAGAAGCATTACTTCATCCTTAGAAATGGTGAAATTAGAAAATTAGATTCACCATCAATTGAAGAATTGGATAAAGTAATGACCTCGCTGAATTTAAACTTAAAAGATTTTACGAAGGGTAAATTAACGATACCGGCTTACCGTGCCTTTTACCTGCAAAAGTTATTGGAACAAAGAGATAACCTGAAGTTTTCTAGTGATCATGCCTTTAAAAATCTGGTTGATGATTTGGAAAAGGGTAAAATTAAGGAAGCAAAGGTACCAGCAAAGTTAGATAAAGTTTTACGTCCTTACCAAAAAGATGGCTTTAAGTGGTTGGCAACGATGGTCCACTATAATTTAGGTGGATTGCTCGCCGATGAAATGGGCTTAGGCAAAACCCTACAGGTACTTACTTTGTTAGTTTCTTTGAAGGGTAAAGGTAAAAGCAATTTAATTGTGGCACCTGCTTCCGTGATTTATAACTGGCAGAATGAAATTGAGAAATTTACCCCAGAATTATCCTGTGTTGTCTTGGGCGGAACAAAAAAGCAGCGGCAAGAGCAACTGCAAACTGCTGAAAATAAAGACGTATTGATTACTTCGTATGATTCATTAAAACGTGATTTGGAATTCTACCAAGATAAGAATTTTGAGACTGAGATTATTGATGAAGCTCAGAATATTAAGAATGCTAAATCAGCTGCTGCAAAAGCAGTTAAAATAATTGATGCCGAGCATAAATTTGCACTAACAGGTACACCAATTGAGAATAATTTAAGTGAATTGTGGAGTATTTTTGATTACTTAATGCCCGGCTTTTTAGGCAATTATACTTACTTTAAACAAACCTTTGAGCAACCAATTGTCAAAGACCATGATAAGAATAAGGAAGAGCAGCTCAGTCAATTGATTGCACCATTTGTTTTGCGTCGGCTTAAGAAAAATGTCCTAAAGGATTTACCAGCTAAGGATGAAAAGATAGTTTATGTCCAATTAGCTGGCAAGCAAAAAGAATTGTATCAAGCCCAAACACAACGATTACTGATGCAATTAGGTAGTCAAAATGACAAAGATTTCAAAAAGCATCGTTTTCAAATTTTAGCAGAACTAACTAAATTACGGGAATTATGTTGTGATCCGCGACTTTTGTATAAAAACTACCAAGGGAAATCTGCCAAATTAGCTGCAGCTTTAGACTTAGTCCGTGCTTCTTTGGATGGTGGTCATAAAATATTGCTGTTTTCACAATTTACATCAATGCTTGCGATTATTAGGCAAAGATTGGTGAAGGATAAAGTTACTATTTTTGAAATTATCGGTTCAACACCTAAGTTAGAACGGCAAAAACTAATTGAGAAGTTTAATAAACTAAAACATCCGGCTGTTTTCCTTATTTCACTAAAGGCTGGTGGAACCGGGATTAACTTAGCTAGTGCCGACGTTGTCATTCACTATGATCCATGGTGGAATATTGCCGCAGAAAGTCAGGCAACGGATCGTGCTCACCGAATTGGGCAAAAGAATTCTGTTCAAATTTATAAGATTGTGGCTAAGAATACAATTGAAGATAAAATTATTGAGTTACAGAAGCGTAAAGCCAAGTTAGCTGAAGCCGTTTTAAGTGGTAAAACCGTTGGTAGTACTAAGCTTAACCGTGACGATATACTTGAAATTCTGGATCAATTAAAATCTGAGTAACAAATAAATTGATTTGTCAATAACTTTAAACAAAATACTTGCTTTTCTTTTCTAAAGGTATAAAATACTAGTATTTGTATCGAAAGAAAGGACATGATTTTTTGAAGTTAATCAAGATTAAGATTTTAACTGTTATCAGCGGCTTGCTAACTTTGAATGGTTTGATCATGTTGTTCCTTGGTTTATGTAATCAAGTAGATAAGTCAACTCATTTTCTTACCACTCAACAAGCAATTACATTAGATGGTTATACTGATTTAACAATATTCTTTGGAGTATTATCTATCATAGTTTTTGGTATAATCTTCTTTGCCAGCTGGGTAAAAAGTAAACAAGCTAAAGCTGCATAACATAGTGCAGAGTTAAAGATACAAAACTTAATATTTATTAGAAGTAAAATGCATCCCTGATTTATTCAGGGATGCATTTTTTAGTAGCAATTAATATTTATTTATATTACTTTTTAGCTCTAAAGAACATAACTTCTCTTCCGGCTACAATCGGGCCAGATGATTTATAGATAGTTAACCTGATCGCTTTTGCAGTTACATCGCGTAAGCCAACTACCTTGTTCTTACTATCAGCTTTCCAGGTTAAACGATCACCATACGAAGCAAATTTTTCACCGTCGCTGGAAATCTCAATTCCAACTGAAGTTGGGTCACCTTTATGGTCAACATTGCGAGGTACATAAGTCATTCGACTCAGCTTTTCTAACTCATCAAAGGTGAATGTTAATTGCAATGGTTTGTTTTCGCTTACGCTTTCGTTAGTTTCCCATTCACTAGCAAGTTTCAAGTCAGTTAGGTAGTTTAACGGATGATCTTTATTACTATCCAAATTACTTTGAACGTGGATATTGTTAATCGCATAATCAATTGCGGCTCGTTTAGTAATAACACCGAAGTAATCAGACCATTCGGATACTTTGTTACCAGCAACGTAACGCAAACGAATGATGTAACGTGAATTTGGTGTTAATTCATGGAAGGTAAATGAAGTACCGTCAATGCCATCATATAATAATCCGTTGATTTCAACTTGTACTTGGTTAGATACTTGTGGCCATGCGAGTTCAAAAGAGTGAGCGGTGATCTTGGTCGGATCCACCGTTGGTAATTTTGGTGCTCGTAAAAGTGAATCTGTAATTGAATGGACTAAAGTTTGGTTACCATAATTGAAGTTTTGAATGATAACCTCAATTTTACTGTCAGTAATATCACGACTAGCAAGTTTAATTTGTAGGGCCGTTTGTTTTTCTTTCTGGTATTGGTTGAATTCCGGCAGCCAAGTGTAGTCAGTATTATAGAAGAAACCCTCTTTAGCATGAGAAAAAGTATCGGGTGTCCCGTATTCCTGCATGTTAATGGTTTGGTCATTTATCCTTACTGTTACCCGGTCAGGGTAGGAATCACACATAATATTCAAGTTAGTGCTGTTATTAGTTTTCATTCCGTTAAAGTCGCCTTTAACCGGATCAATCGTTACGGTTAATCTACTTGATTCAAAATCACTCGTGATCTTAGTTTCAGTATGATTATGGTTGAAATCATTAAAGTCATTATCATCATAAGTGGTGATTTCACTTCTGCCTTGAGGGTAAAGTATATAATTACGATTACCCAGATCGAAGATGGCACCGCCACGGATAAAGACGGGTAAGTGCCAAAGTGGGTAAGACAGTTTATTGAATACGCGCCCACCTAAATATCTCTTGCCAGTGAAAAGATCAATCCACATGGTTCTGTGACTTGGCAGGTATAGATTATCTTTACGTGAGTTGCCATTGCTATCTTCACGGCCATTGGTGATTGGTGAGATTAATAAATTTGGTCCCAACATAAATTCGTTGCCAACCTGTGAAGTATAGTTAACCTGCTCATGTGGAAATTCAATGAATAGTGCCCGTAAAATTGGATCACCAGTTTGTGCTTTGTAAATCAAAGTATAAAGATAATTCTTTAATTGATTGCGTAATTGTAAATAGGCACGGTTGATCTGGGTCATTTTACTGTTGTAAGCAAATGGGGTTTTGCTGAAAGTACCCTGATCATCAATATTAAAGAATAACGGTGTGAAAGCTTTCCATTCAAAGTCACGAATACTTATTTGAGCATTACCACCACCATTAGTTCCGTCAATTGCTGCTCCAACGATTGGTTGACCAGATAGGCTAGAACCTAAGAAGCTGGCTATTTGGGTTGGGATGTTTTCCCAGTTACCGCCAGTATCACCAAAGGCTAAAGCTGTCTTATTTTGACTGCCTGCAGTTCCCGTATTTGTTAAAATTAGTGGCCGCTTTCGTTTCAAATTTGTTTTTAGAGATTGCTGATCTTTATCTAAAACCTTACTAAAACTGGTATTAGTCATAATAAATGCAGTTTTAGGAGAAGGCTCAGTTACTGCTTGGTTACTCCAAAAACCGGCGTGGATATCCTGGTTATTGGCGTAATCATTGAAGGTTGCTAGTGAATCTTGATCAACGTCTTGAACACCATAATTTGGTACAAACCAACTTAACGGAAAATGCAATTTTTGGTAACGGTCAATCATTGCCCGAGCAGAAAATTGGTATTCTTCCTCGCCATTTAAGGAAGCTTTACCGCTGACTTTCTTAGGATCATTAGTGCGGGTGTAATAACTATTATTGTCAAATCTGCTTGCATTGCGTTTCTTAGCTTGGCTGGGTTGCCACATCGTAGTAATAAAATTACCGATGTGTCCTAAACCTAAAGCATATTTAGGAAGCATAAGTGGTTTTCCGGTTAAGAGGTAGTATTTATCTAAAATAACAGTTGGTGAATTGCCAATAATGTAAAAATTATCGAATACTTTGCTTGTGTGAGTAAGTGCAGTCACACTTTTATCGCTTTTACCAAAATCATAGCTGCCAGCACGGACGGTATTCCTTAATTCTCCAAAGCCTGCGTTGGACCAGAAGAACGGAACTTGTGTCAGAACCCCATCTTTCCCCGTGATTTTGTCACGTTTGATGTTGATTCGGCGTCCTTTATGGCTAAAGTAACCGTTTTGCATTCCACCACCAAAGTAGAATTCGTTTTTATTCTGTTTTAAAAATTCAGTTGTTTGATCTTTATCTAATTCGATTGGCGCAATTTGTGTCATTCGCGTTCTATGAAGATTTTCATCGAAGATACTCATGAGTGCTGGTTTTTGCTGAAAAATAATTTGGTAAATACCAGATTGGATGATTAGTGAATCACTCGTAGCCCGAGCGCTTGATTTTTCAAAGAAATGGTTATCAAATCTAGATAGATCGACAAATGAAGTGTGATTTTCGTTAAAATTTTTGTCAGGATCAAGGAAATAACGAAAGATTCCATCCCCTAAAATGTAAAAACGAGCAACTTCACCGGTTGCATAGTGTAATTCATAATAATGATCGCGCCTGTTTGCACCGATAAGTTGACCTAATTGATGTTTGTTCATTTGCGTATCTTGTGTCATATTTTATTCTTCCTATTTAATTAACTACTATTATTATAACTAAAAAACGCGCAGTACCTAAGAGATATAAAAATTTTTTAGTATTTATATTCAAACTGGTAAAGACCAATTTCTTAATGTAGAATAAGCTTATAAAATATAGCTATTAATACTTTTAAAGAAAGAAGAAAATGATGACTTATTATATTCATGCGGATAAGTTCTTCCTTGAAAATAGAACAGAAAAGGGCGGTTATCTTGAAATTCAGGATAATGGCAAATTTGGTTTCTATTATCCTAAAAATGAGAAACCAGCCGGTAAAATTGTTGACTATTCAGGTAAATGGATAGCCCCAGGGTATGTTGATACCCATATTCATGGCTCATTAAAGGAAGACGTCATGAAGAGTGATTGGCAGGGGATTGATAAACTTTCTAAAGGTTTGCTCAAAGCTGGGGTTACCTCATGGTTGCCGACCACCATTACCGCCGCTGATGCCACGTTAACCAGAATCTGTAAAATGTTTGCTGCCCATAGGGGGCAGGAACATGGTGCTAAGATTCAAGGTATTCACTTTGAAGGGCCATTCTTCACCGAAAAACATGCCGGGGCAGAAAATCCCAAATACATGACGGATCCAGATATTGATGAATTTAATAAGTGGCGTGAAGCTTCTGACGGCATGCTTATTAAAATGTCGATGGCTCCGGAAAGAAAGGGTTCAAAAGAATTCATTCGTGAAGCTACTAAGGAAGGCGTAGTCATTTCATTGGGTCACTCGAATGCAACTTTTGCTCAGGCTGCAGCCGGAATTGAAGCGGGTGCCAGCATGTTTACGCATACTTTTAACGGAATGCCAGATCCTATGCACCATGCACCAATGATTTCTAATGCAGCTATGGCAATGCACAGTGTAACTGATGAACTTATTTGTGATGGTCACCACGTTCAAGAACCGATGGTTCGTGCGTTAGTCCAAGAAAAGGGTCCAGAGCACATTGCTTTAATCACTGACAGTATGGAAGCTGGTATGATGCCTGATGGGGATTATATGCTGGGTGAATTGCCAGTTTATGTTAAAGACGGCATGGCCCGTTTGAAGCATGGTGATAATTTAGCTGGCAGTGTTTTACAACTTAAGATTGCCGTCAAAAACGTGGTTGACTGGAATGTAGTTACTCCAGAAGATGCCATTATGATGGCGTCATACGTTCCAGCTAAGAGTGTAAATATATTGAATAAATGTGGTTCAATCAGTCCTGATAAGGATGCCGATTTCTTAGTATTGAATCCGGATATGACCCTCAGTGAAACTTATTTGGATGGTAAGTCACGTTATCAAGCAGATAAATAAAGATAATATATTTTTTAAGTATGTAAAAGGGGATGCTGGTCACCAGCATCCCCTTTAGCTATTATTGTAAGTATAAATTATTTAATAAACGGCTCCGTCATAAAAACCGAACCGTGGATTATTAAAGTCGAAGTCTTTTAGTGCACTCATTTTAATCACGTTATCACAAACGCCCCAGCTCATTAAGTTGATCGGTTTGCCGTAATATTCATCGGGAATTACCAAAAGAATATATTTACTGCAACTTTTGGCATAACCTAATTCCATTCCCAAACCAACGTCTTCTTCTTGGGGAAGGTAAACACCCAACATAATATCAGAAGATTTGATACCAATTAAATCATTTTGGTAAGTAGCAGAGGCCCATTCGATATCGTGCAGATATTCTGGATGTTTATCAACCCGAATATTTTTGTATTGGTTATCTAACGGGACGTAGCTATCCTCGAAGTCAATCGTTGGGTTAGTTTTTAAGGCATCCATTGCATCTTTATATGCCTTAGTTTGCTTTTCATTGAACCAACCTGCACCAAAGTACACCGTTTTTGTTTTTCTCATTTTTTCTCCTCAAATAAAAATCGTATTTATTAACTTTACCATTTTTTTGGTTGAAAAATACATCTTAATATCTTAGTTTTAAGGATGTAGGTTAATTCAACTTGGAAGGTAATTTTATGACTCAAAAAAACATTTTTGCACCCGATGCGGTTTATGTTAGTAAGCAGAGTGACCGTGATCAGGTTCTAAAAGAGACTTATGACCATTTGCGTAAACATGGCTATGTTAAAGGCAACTTTCTGCAACACATTATTAAGCGGGAGGATAATTACCCTACTGGTCTTGATACGACAACTTTAGGGCCTAATTTGCCCAATATTGCCGTTCCGCATACTGAGGGTGAATTTGTTAACGCCCGTTTAATCGTACCCGTTGCTTTAACTAAGCCTGTTATTTTTAAAAATATGATTAAGCCAGATAAAGAACTAAGGGTAAAATTTGTATTTATGCTTCTAGATAATTATCCGGACGGACAGGCAAAACTTTTGGCAGAAGTGATGGCATTTTTAGCTAAAACACCGGTAAATGATCTGCGAGCCCTACTTAATATGACGGATTCGAATGCAATCTATGATTTTTTAATAAAACAATTTACTTAAAAAATTATTTAAGGTAAATATTACGTAAGTTCATGATGTCAGCACTAGAGAGCTTCATCACATCGCGTAAATAATTGTTAATGCTGCCGTAGTTATCATTAATAACCTTAATTGCGTGATCAATGTATTCCGGATGGACAGTTTGAACATCCTTAAGGGTTTGCAGGGTATTAGGATTACTACCCTCTTCTTTTGCGTGCTGAATAAAATTGGCAACATACTCTTTGGTTACTTTATTAGTTAAAAGGTAGTCTTGCCTAATGGTTGCAAGCGGGACTCCAAGTGCGCTTAAGATAAGCAAGGCGCCGAAGCCGGTCCTGTCTTTACCTGCGGTACAATGAAAGATTAGTGATTTGTTTGCTTGATCATTGTTTAATAATAAATCGAAAAACTTACGGTAAGCTTTTTTAGCGGTGTCGCTTTCGATCATGTCCTCGTATGCATAGAGCATGTGGTCGAATCCAAAGCTGGGGTCCTCTTTTGATTGGTCTACTAAATCATTTGTGCTTTTAGATGAATTGGTTAGATCTTCACTAAAGACTGGATCGTACACGTACTTTGCGCCTTTAGGAATACGATCGGGCTGTGCATCAACTTCAGCCTTACTTCTAAAATCAACTACGTATTTAACGCCGTAATGGGTAAGATATTCCAAATCAAGTGGTGTTAAGCTAGATAAATTACCCGTTCGAAGTAATTTATGCATTCTAACTGTTTTGCCAGATAAAGTTTTATAGCCGCCTAATTTACGAAAGTTACGGCCACTTGTAATTCCGATTAATTGATTTTTTAATTTTTTAGTCATAAAATTCCTGCCTTCAATAAATAATCGTATGCATATTATTTTAGCAACAAACGGGAATGTAAACAATTATTAAAGAGGGCAGCAGCGTATGAAATTATGGTAAAATAAAATTAAGTGCAAAATAGAATTTCTAGGAGATGAGAGATATGAGTGAGAAGAAAGAGAGCATTCTGGTTCCGGTTGATGGTTCAGAAACGGCCGAAAGAGCTTTTGATAAGGCAGTTAAAATTGCTATGACTGATAACGCCCATATTGATGTTTTAAATGTAATTGATACACGGCAGTTCTTGGGTGAAATGCAGGATACTTTAATTTCTGGTGATACTATTTACCAGATGACCCAAGATTCAGAAAAGTATTTGCAAAGCTTGAAGAAGTGGGCTCACGATAACTTTGAATTTGATGACCTTAACTACCATATTCGTTATGGAAGTCCGAAGAGAATAATTTCTTATGACTTTATCAAGGATCACAAGGATAGTTTAATTGTAATGGGCGCAACCGGTTTGAATGCGGTTGAAAGAATGTTGATGGGTTCAGTTACCGAATATGTTAACCAACATGCATTGGCTGACGTTTTAATTATTAGAACAGACATCGATAACAATCCGATTAAACCTAATTAGTTTGTAAAAATTAATCTTTAAATTAGAGTCTGAAGTTTTAACCTTCAGGCTATTTTTTCTAATAAAAATAGAAATATTTATAAATACTCTTTCATAATCCGAATATTTCTGCTATTATCTTCCTAAACAAACGCTTGACTGTTAAGGAGGGAATGAATACTATGCAGGTATATGACAATACTTTATTGATTGTTAGTTGTATTATATTTTTTGTGTTCATTTTTGAAAATATTGTTTTCGTTCGTTTTTTGGTTAAGAATTTTATTAAAAGACTTAATATGAAATCACGTCTGTGGTTTTGTATTAAGTCTTTTTTGATATTTGGTTAGGAGGATATAATGAAAAAATTAAAGAAAGTGCTAGTTGGGATAGTTGCACTTTTCGTTGCTTTAGTTGCGACGGCTTGTTCGAGCAAAAACACAACTAAGGAGGATTACACACCCAAATCTTTGAGTATCCAGTTTGTGCCTAGTCAAGCTGCCAATAAGTTGCAAGCCCGTGCTAAGCCACTTGAAAAGATGCTTTCAAAGAGATTGGGTATCCCGGTGCACGTTTCCATGTCGACTGATTACAACACGGTTGTAGAAGCAATGAAATCTAAAAAAGTCGACGTTGGTTTCCTTCCGCCAGATGGCTATGTATTAGCCCATAAGCAAAATGCAGCCGATTTACTTTTACAAGCTGAACGTTATGGCGTTAAACAACCAGACGGTAAACAAACTAAGAATTTAGTTCGATCATACCGTTCAGAAATCCTTGTTAAGAAAGGCTCTAAGATTAAGAGCTGGAAAGATTTAAAGGGTAAAACCATTTCAGTTCAGAATCCTACTTCAACTGCCGGTTATGTATTTCCCGTTGCTGAGCTAAAGCAAAAGGGATTAAACGTGGTTAAGAGTTGTAAGTTAGTGACCGTAACAGGCCATGATCAAGCTGTATTAAATGTTTTAAACGGTGATACGGACGCAGCCTTTGTCTTTGAAGATGCACGTAATACTGTCCTTAAGGATAATCCTAAGATTATGAAGCAAGTGGTCCCAATTTACTTTACCAAGCCAATTCCAAATGACACGATCACAGTTGTTCCAAATATGTCCAAGCCATTTCGTAAGAAGTTGGCTAAGGCATTTATCTCTATTGGTAAATCCAAGAAGGGTAGAAAAGTTATCGAAAGTATCTATAGTCACGAAGGATATACCTACGCAAAAGATAGTGATTTTAACATCATACGTAAATACGATAAAATCGTTGAATCAACTAAAAAATAAATTAAAATTACGTAACTAATGGTGAATACGTAATCAGGTGCCATATTTGATAACTACTTTATCTTGTGGCTTAACTTTACTCACCTACTAAATATTGATATTATCTTAATTGATAAAAGGATATTTGGAGGAAAGATAATGAAAAAATTTAGAAAAATTTTAATTGGCCTTGTCGCCATTTTTGTTGCGTTGGTTGCAACTGCTTGTTCGAATAAAAAATCTGCAAGTAGTCAAAACTACACACCTAAATCTTTAAAGGTACAATTTGTACCTAGTCAATCTGCAACCAAATTGCAGGCTCGGGCAAAGCCGCTGGAAAAAATGCTCTCAAAGAGATT
>ENA-UOOM01003505-UOOM01003505.1-fermentation-metagenome-genome-assembly--contig:-NODE-3505-length-11299-cov-75.065991_pt1 | contig 11299 bp, 10 predicted proteins | sample MGYA00245781_ERZ724031 | MGnify/ENA primary metagenome ERZ724031 (study PRJEB28704, sample SAMN03018317) | fermentation metagenome | biome: anthropogenic terrestrial biome; feature: soil... | reverse complement strand
GAATTAATGCTGGGAAAGATGCAATATTTCAATACAACCCTTGTTAAGGTTCATCTACAATTATTTTATAGCTTGTCTACTTTCATTCAAGATTTCAATACAACCCTTGTTAAGGTTCATCTTTCAATAAAGAAGAAGGTTGAAAGCGGTAAACAAAATTTCAATACAACCCTTGTTAAGGTTCATCTTACATGAGCCAAAAGATATAAAAGCAATTTGTTAATTTCAATACAACCCTTGTTAAGGTTCATCTTTCTTATATTCAAAAGAAGGAAGTGAGGAGAGGTTATTTCAATACAACCCTTGTTAAGGTTCATCCATGGAAATTTGTGACGTTGTATTCGCACAATAACATTTCAATACAACCCTTGTTAAGGTTCATCGTATGAAGGCTATTCGGACCGAATTGTTTCCCACGATTTCAATACAACCCTTGTTAAGGTTCATCTTAAAGCAAAAGGCCGCAGACGCACAGGCTACTTCATTTCAATACAACCCTTGTTAAGGTTCATCTCAATTTCATTCGCTGACAATAACCTTTCAGACCCATATTTCAATACAACCCTTGTTAAGGTTCATCAGTCAATCCGATAGGGAATAGCAAAGCAGACCCCTATTTCAATACAACCCTTGTTAAGGTTCATCTCATTCCTGGCCTGTTGTATAGCGAACGCACTTCTATTTCAATACAACCCTTGTTAAGGTTCATCTCAGTTCATTCCATATCCAGCGACTTTCCTTCGCGGATTTCAATACAACCCTTGTTAAGGTTCATCGCCATTCACCACCTTTTCAGGGCGCCGCCATTACATTTCAATACAACCCTTGTTAAGGTTCATCAGACGAAACTGTCAGATCGTAACTGGACAAACTGGCATTTCAATACAACCCTTGTTAAGGTTCATCAAAAACAATTTTACGAAATAAAACACAAATATCCTATATTTCAATACAACCCTTGTTAAGGTTCATCCTGTTGACACCGGAAACAAGAAGTATGGTGACGCATATTTCAATACAACCCTTGTTAAGGTTCATCAAGGACCTTCTAATCAAACAGCTTTCCGAAGAAAAATTTCAATACAACCCTTGTTAAGGTTCATCTTATTGTGGACCGAAACGGCAATGTCAGGTTCGACAATTTCAATACAACCCTTGTTAAGGTTCATCCTTCGCCTGTTCTATTGCGTTAAGTTCAGAAAATATGATTTCAATACAACCCTTGTTAAGGTTCATCGAAAAACTACGGCGGAACAGACCTGGCCGAGTTCTATTTCAATACAACCCTTGTTAAGGTTCATCAATGATCCTGGCCTTCGCAGTCATGATCCTGGCTAATTTCAATACAACCCTTGTTAAGGTTCATCCGCTTAAAAGGAGGGAATTGAAATGTTTGATCCTCAATTTCAATACAACCCTTGTTAAGGTTCATCTGAAAGGTGTCAGGGAAACGATCCTGGAACGCCGCCATTTCAATACAACCCTTGTTAAGGTTCATCGGGACAACCCTTGTTATAACGTCCGGATCAATCGGATTTCAATACAACCCTTGTTAAGGTTCATCAAACGTCATGTCTAAACTGGTTCAGTTATATGTCAAATTTCAATACAACCCTTGTTAAGGTTCATCAGCGGAAGAAATCATCTGATAGCAAACGAAATCAAGATTTCAATACAACCCTTGTTAAGGTTCATCCGAACAAGCTGATCAACCTGATCGAAAAGTATAACCATTTCAATACAACCCTTGTTAAGGTTCATCTTAGATTTAGGGCAGGCAAAACAATGACAGTACCATAATTTCAATACAACCCTTGTTAAGGTTCATCCATGGATGTAATCCAGGTGGAATGAAATAGATAGTTATTTCAATACAACCCTTGTTAAGGTTCATCTTTCATCAATCATCTTTTCGATTTTTTCCTTTGTGAAATTTCAATACAACCCTTGTTAAGGTTCATCTTATGCTGGTGAAATCATTCTGGGAAAGATTCAGCTATTTCAATACAACCCTTGTTAAGGTTCATCTTAAATTAGATAAAATAAGGAATCTTAAATATGGCAATTTCAATACAACCCTTGTTAAGGTTCATCGGAAAACAATAAAGGCGTAGATGAAAGAAAATGCAGAATTTCAATACAACCCTTGTTAAGGTTCATCATAGTTGAAGTATCATCATTAAATATTAATGCTACATTTCAATACAACCCTTGTTAAGGTTCATCCACAATACGCTTTTCATTATCAGGCAGTGATGAATATTTCAATACAACCCTTGTTAAGGTTCATCCATTAAGTCAAGGTATTAGGAAGAGTTGGCAAGAAAATTTCAATACAACCCTTGTTAAGGTTCATCTAAACTGGATAGGGAAAAGTGAGTTCTGGATAGCTATTTCAATACAACCCTTGTTAAGGTTCATCGAATACAGGCATTATGTAAAAGAAAGCACCTACTATTTCAATACAACCCTTGTTAAGGTTCATCGTTATTCAACCATTATAGAAAGGAGTAGGTAAAACAATTTCAATACAACCCTTGTTAAGGTTCATCTAAAGAACTATCAAAGATTGATGAAACTACACTAGAATTTCAATACAACCCTTGTTAAGGTTCATCAGTAAAAGAGGAGAAAAATGAGGGGTAAACAACTTATTTCAATACAACCCTTGTTAAGGTTCATCATAGAACATTATCTACTATAGGTAGTAATTTAACAGTATTTCAATACAACCCTTGTTAAGGTTCATCCAAAAAAGGTAACAGCTTTTGAAACAGTAAACGTAAATTTCAATACAACCCTTGTTAAGGTTCATCCTTCAAGTGTTAGCCCAAGTTCTTGCCTTCTGCTCTATTTCAATACAACCCTTGTTAAGGTTCATCTTCACGCACTTAGGCACACATATGCTACCAAACTGTATTTCAATACAACCCTTGTTAAGGTTCATCCCGCACCACAACCTTTCAAAATCTTTGGTGTTAGAATATTTCAATACAACCCTTGTTAAGGTTCATCTATCGGGAAAAGAGGAAAACATGGAGCTAATGTGTACATTTCAATACAACCCTTGTTAAGGTTCATCAAAGTTGGTGATTTGATGAAAATAATTCATAGGAAATTTCAATACAACCCTTGTTAAGGTTCATCGAATATAAAGAACAAGTAGATGATAGAGCTTTTGAATTTCAATACAACCCTTGTTAAGGTTCATCTAAAAAATATATTAAGAAATGGGGTGTTTATATAAATTTCAATACAACCCTTGTTAAGGTTCATCCCATAAAAGATGCAAAATCAGTAGAACCACAATATATATTTCAATACAACCCTTGTTAAGGTTCATCGTGGTAAACCTATTAGTTGGGGTGGTTTTATAAACAATTTCAATACAACCCTTGTTAAGGTTCATCTGATGATTTAAACAAAGGTATTAGAAAGTTTGATTAATTTCAATACAACCCTTGTTAAGGTTCATCATGATGGTGCTAGTGCGGGTGCTTTTCGTCTTTATGATTTCAATACAACCCTTGTTAAGGTTCATCCAGCAGAAAAAAGAAAAACTTTAGCTGATCAATTGAATTTCAATACAACCCTTGTTAAGGTTCATCGTACACAGACCCACTAAAGAATAAACTGATCATCAATTTCAATACAACCCTTGTTAAGGTTCATCTCATGGAACAAACTCAAGCCTGATACAGAGCTTTAATTTCAATACAACCCTTGTTAAGGTTCATCGTTGATAGCAGCTGTTAAGCTACCAACTGGAGCCGTATTTCAATACAACCCTTGTTAAGGTTCATCTCATATAATTTATTTCCAAAGCCTAAAGATGCATAATTTCAATACAACCCTTGTTAAGGTTCATCGCACTTCTGCTCCGGTAAGCTTTTGGACTTCTTCCTATTTCAATACAACCCTTGTTAAGGTTCATCGCAATAATCCTTAACAGTAATGGGGTACTTGATTAATTTCAATACAACCCTTGTTAAGGTTCATCTTTTTCATGGAGATAAAAAGGAAATAGAATAGCGATATTTCAATACAACCCTTGTTAAGGTTCATCATAGAAAAGCTTATGCAAAGCAATAAAGGCGTAGAATTTCAATACAACCCTTGTTAAGGTTCATCCACGAAAACCCAGAGTTACTAAAGGAGGACAGAAAAATTTCAATACAACCCTTGTTAAGGTTCATCTTAGAAAAGAGTTTAACAAGCTTTAAAAGAAACATATTTCAATACAACCCTTGTTAAGGTTCATCAGTAAAGTAAAGGAAAGTAAAGTAAAGTATATAAAATTTCAATACAACCCTTGTTAAGGTTCATCTGAGAATTAGATAGGAGGTACTACAGCATGGTATAATTTCAATACAACCCTTGTTAAGGTTCATCGTAAGTGCTTATAATGATGAAGATTTTATAAACAAATTTCAATACAACCCTTGTTAAGGTTCATCTAAAGAGCATATGAGTAAGTATGATGTAGTTAGGGAATTTCAATACAACCCTTGTTAAGGTTCATCATGAGAGCTGCAATAGCCAAAGCTAAAATTTCCCATATTTCAATACAACCCTTGTTAAGGTTCATCTTAAGTGAATTATCTAAAGCTAGATATACTAATATATTTCAATACAACCCTTGTTAAGGTTCATCTTGCATATAAGGAGGAATGGGCAAGTGACCTGATGCCATTTCAATACAACCCTTGTTAAGGTTCATCGGACCTAATTCATTTAAGGAAAGACTTTAATAACAAATTTCAATACAACCCTTGTTAAGGTTCATCTATATGATTTGTTAAAAACAAATGGAGTGCTACCAGATTTCAATACAACCCTTGTTAAGGTTCATCGATTACATCCATGCGCTTTTATTATTTCTAAAGCTATTTCAATACAACCCTTGTTAAGGTTCATCGAAAGATATTTGATTAATTCTTCTCTAGAGTTAAATATTTCAATACAACCCTTGTTAAGGTTCATCCTTAAACAGCATAGACGATGAAATAGATACAAAAGCATTTCAATACAACCCTTGTTAAGGTTCATCAGGTGAAACTTTAACAGTAGATAAAGCATTATCAGAATTTCAATACAACCCTTGTTAAGGTTCATCATGTTACTGTGTATGATGAAATAACATTTTATGTATTTCAATACAACCCTTGTTAAGGTTCATCTGGTAAACCTATTAGTTGGGGTGGTTTTATAAACAATTTCAATACAACCCTTGTTAAGGTTCATCAAATTTTAATTTTGAAGAAATATCAAACCAATTAGAATTTCAATACAACCCTTGTTAAGGTTCATCCAATACTCTTATCTATACTGAACATGTGGTAAATAAATTTCAATACAACCCTTGTTAAGGTTCATCTGAGCCTGGAACACTTCCTGGATCTGCTCAAAGCAAAATTTCAATACAACCCTTGTTAAGGTTCATCTTAAAAGATTCAGTTGATAGTCATATTAATTATGACATATTTCAATACAACCCTTGTTAAGGTTCATCGGGTTTGAATATAGATTTAGAAGCAGAAATAAAAAATTTCAATACAACCCTTGTTAAGGTTCATCTTTCTTCTCCTTTTAAGCCTGCTATATCTGATTCTATATTTCAATACAACCCTTGTTAAGGTTCATCTTTTGAAGTGGAGGGGCAACCTAAAGCCCTTCTCCTATTTCAATACAACCCTTGTTAAGGTTCATCAATAAATTATAATCCTGAAGCATATTCAGAAATAGTATTTCAATACAACCCTTGTTAAGGTTCATCTTATGCTGATTTGATTAGAAAAGAGATTAAAACAATATTTCAATACAACCCTTGTTAAGGTTCATCAAATGAAACAGAGTTAGAAAATTTAAAAATGGTAGAATTTCAATACAACCCTTGTTAAGGTTCATCTAAAGAAGGTGATGACATGCTAACAGAAGCTCAAGTATTTCAATACAACCCTTGTTAAGGTTCATCTATTTTATAAAAAATGTGTGCTTTGTGGAATAACTGATTTCAATACAACCCTTGTTAAGGTTCATCTTAAACTGGATAGGGAAAAGTGAGTTCTGGATAGCTATTTCAATACAACCCTTGTTAAGGTTCATCGTTATCGGTCAAACGGTACGAATTGAATACATTATATTTCAATACAACCCTTGTTAAGGTTCATCGAATGAAAGTTGGGATTTAATAGATGGTGAAAGTTAATTTCAATACAACCCTTGTTAAGGTTCATCCAATTTAATAAATGTTTTAAAATATGTTACTAGATTATTTCAATACAACCCTTGTTAAGGTTCATCATTATTTGGATAGTGAAAACTTACTAACAAATTATAAATTTCAATACAACCCTTGTTAAGGTTCATCGCGTTTCAAATAGTTAATTATAGGTACTCTTAATATTTCAATACAACCCTTGTTAAGGTTCATCCGAATCAATGTATGACAACTTTGAAGCCCTTGACGTATTTCAATACAACCCTTGTTAAGGTTCATCCCAGATCATCAACTGGAAAATCTGGCCCTTCCTTATTTCAATACAACCCTTGTTAAGGTTCATCTTTATTAAAGTCTTTAGTTTCTTCAAGTGCTCTTACCATTTCAATACAACCCTTGTTAAGGTTCATCTAGTTATGTAGATGCTAATAGATTGGAAAAGAACTATTTCAATACAACCCTTGTTAAGGTTCATCTTAAATAAAGCAATTTTAATAGGGCGTTTAGTGCGATTTCAATACAACCCTTGTTAAGGTTCATCTTCTAAAGAATTGTCTATAATACTTTCAGCATCAAAATTTCAATACAACCCTTGTTAAGGTTCATCTTGAAGAACAGTTTGTTGAATTAATTGATACTGAATTTCAATACAACCCTTGTTAAGGTTCATCGGGTAATCTTCTATTCACATCTATCAGGAACTATACATTTCAATACAACCCTTGTTAAGGTTCATCTTGGATGGATAGATTCCCTGAATATTATGAAGCAAATTTCAATACAACCCTTGTTAAGGTTCATCCCACAACACTAAATATACAGTGTGCCCCTGGAACATAATTTCAATACAACCCTTGTTAAGGTTCATCAAAGATGCTCAAGGCGACTTTGGGCGTACTCTGAAATTTCAATACAACCCTTGTTAAGGTTCATCGCGTAAAAAGTTAATTCCTATTAGAGTTTTACCACGATTTCAATACAACCCTTGTTAAGGTTCATCGAAATACGGGCCAGGGTATTTCCGTCGGTGAGATAATTTCAATACAACCCTTGTTAAGGTTCATCTAGAGGCTTATTAAGAGTATCAAATGACCCTATTCAATTTCAATACAACCCTTGTTAAGGTTCATCAGGCGCTATACGAAGAGATAAGAGCCCAGGAAGAACATTTCAATACAACCCTTGTTAAGGTTCATCTTCAAAAGCGAAAGTTGAAAAGATTGCAGATAGCATATTTCAATACAACCCTTGTTAAGGTTCATCCCGTCTGCAAGCGATATTTTGAGCAAGTTAAGAGCATTTCAATACAACCCTTGTTAAGGTTCATCTTAGAAAGTAATCTGTTATATTCTCTAAATAATATAATTTCAATACAACCCTTGTTAAGGTTCATCTGTGGAAGAGATAGCAAAGGAAGTAGGAGCAAAACCATTTCAATACAACCCTTGTTAAGGTTCATCTCTAAGGCAGGATTTGCAGATATGGATACAACTATATTTCAATACAACCCTTGTTAAGGTTCATCTGACCAGGCAATTATAGGGGCCACAAGCGGAGGTAAATTTCAATACAACCCTTGTTAAGGTTCATCTAAAACTTCAGCAAAGAAAGTTACAAATGCTGTAAAATTTCAATACAACCCTTGTTAAGGTTCATCCGCTACTCTTAGAAATCCAGATGGTAAAAAAGTATAATTTCAATACAACCCTTGTTAAGGTTCATCAGCAGACCACGAAGGCATAATAAACCTCGATACAGAATTTCAATACAACCCTTGTTAAGGTTCATCGATGAATATAATCAAAAGAAGCAGATGATAAAAGAATTTCAATACAACCCTTGTTAAGGTTCATCGCCTGCGTTGGGTTTCATATTTTCCGCAATATTTTTTATTTCAATACAACCCTTGTTAAGGTTCATCCGTGTAGATAATGCATTAGAAGTTTTATCTGATAAATTTCAATACAACCCTTGTTAAGGTTCATCTATTCTGTTTATAATATTTCATACTTTCAAGATGTATTTCAATACAACCCTTGTTAAGGTTCATCGTACCAGCAATAACAAAAAAACAGGAGGTGTAAAAATTTCAATACAACCCTTGTTAAGGTTCATCTTTTTATGTGTTAGGAAGTTTTGTTACTTCCTTATTATTTCAATACAACCCTTGTTAAGGTTCATCCTTCTTTGCTCAATAGTTATTCCGCCTCCTCAAGTAATTTCAATACAACCCTTGTTAAGGTTCATCACGATACGGGAATGTTGAAAAAAGGTATCGTAATGAAATTTCAATACAACCCTTGTTAAGGTTCATCACGTCAAAAGGGCCTGGGCAAGATGGTGTAACTGTATTTCAATACAACCCTTGTTAAGGTTCATCATAACTTTACCAGGTAATTTGATTAAATTATTATTATTTCAATACAACCCTTGTTAAGGTTCATCTTTAGACCTGCCAACGTTACCCATTATTGTCCAGTTATTTCAATACAACCCTTGTTAAGGTTCATCTAAATGGTGTGTTCAATTTTCTCAGAGAACCAATGTATTTCAATACAACCCTTGTTAAGGTTCATCGGTATTAGAATTATGTGAATATATGTGATAATTTGATTTCAATACAACCCTTGTTAAGGTTCATCTTTTTCAACTGGTTTATATCAGAAAAAGGTGTAATGGATTTCAATACAACCCTTGTTAAGGTTCATCCGATCCAAGGCATTGCGAATAATATGGATAAAATAGTATTTCAATACAACCCTTGTTAAGGTTCATCAAAGGGGAAAAGGCTTAGAGAGGATCAGGAAGCATCATTTCAATACAACCCTTGTTAAGGTTCATCCAGCAGAAGTAAAATTAGAGAGGTGAAATTTTTTGAATTTCAATACAACCCTTGTTAAGGTTCATCGGTAACGCTGAAGGTAAAGATATAGTCTGAACTATGATTTCAATACAACCCTTGTTAAGGTTCATCCCGTTTGAAATAGTAGGGAATAATGGAGCAGTATTATTTCAATACAACCCTTGTTAAGGTTCATCTTAAAAATAACGGATACAAAGAATGGTTTTATTCTCCATTTCAATACAACCCTTGTTAAGGTTCATCTTTAACGTGTTGTACTGGAATATTCCGAGTGCCTGAATTTCAATACAACCCTTGTTAAGGTTCATCAGTATTGGTTACGTTTTGTATTTCTTCTAGGTCAGAATTTCAATACAACCCTTGTTAAGGTTCATCTGATTAAAGCAAGTGTTAAAGACTATCATATAGAATTTCAATACAACCCTTGTTAAGGTTCATCCAGGCACAAATTAAAAATATAGATATTGAAATAAAATTTCAATACAACCCTTGTTAAGGTTCATCAAGGATCGTTGAGACAGAAGAGCAGAAAGCAGCACTATTTCAATACAACCCTTGTTAAGGTTCATCAGTGCAAGGAGCTTATATTAGCGGCTCAGTTGCCGTATTTCAATACAACCCTTGTTAAGGTTCATCATGAACAAACCACTACGAAAGTTGAATACCCAAAAATTTCAATACAACCCTTGTTAAGGTTCATCCTAATTCTTGGCGCTAATTTGCTTATTAACTCTAATTTCAATACAACCCTTGTTAAGGTTCATCCTTTACTGGGATGAATTTATCAAATTTGTAAAGATATTTCAATACAACCCTTGTTAAGGTTCATCAAGGGATGGATTATTTTCCTGTTGACGTTACATTTAAATTTCAATACAACCCTTGTTAAGGTTCATCCGGATGGCATACAAATGGGGCATAGACAATCAAGCAATTTCAATACAACCCTTGTTAAGGTTCATCAGTATTTAAGGCATTAGCTTCTGATAGTGATAGCCTATTTCAATACAACCCTTGTTAAGGTTCATCTAACATGGAATACATTTATTGACAGAATAAAAAATGTATTTCAATACAACCCTTGTTAAGGTTCATCGAAAACTAAATCCGAAGATGCTATAAATTCTGTATTATTTCAATACAACCCTTGTTAAGGTTCATCTAAGAGCTGATATAACTGCTATTCAGGATGTAGTCGGATTTCAATACAACCCTTGTTAAGGTTCATCCTATGCAAGATGGAAAGTCTTATCATGGCACATTACTATTTCAATACAACCCTTGTTAAGGTTCATCATTAGTTGCCGGAGATAAACTCATTATAAATACAGGATTTCAATACAACCCTTGTTAAGGTTCATCAAACAGCCGCACTTAAAGATTTACTTGAATCAACAAAATTTCAATACAACCCTTGTTAAGGTTCATCACGTCAAAAGGGCCTGGGCAAGATGGTGTAACTGTATTTCAATACAACCCTTGTTAAGGTTCATCCTATTGCTAATACTATTGAATTAGTACATTATTTAAATTTCAATACAACCCTTGTTAAGGTTCATCAATTGTACTTGTAATTATAATAATGGTGAAAATTAATTTCAATACAACCCTTGTTAAGGTTCATCTTGCAGCAACAGATTTGGCAGAGGCAGAATACAACGATTTCAATACAACCCTTGTTAAGGTTCATCATCAATTCAGGAACTTCTAATATAGCTATAGGCAAATTTCAATACAACCCTTGTTAAGGTTCATCTTGAATCTAAAAAAGCGAATCTAAAGAAGGTGAATATTTCAATACAACCCTTGTTAAGGTTCATCAAAAGATGGTTAACGTAAATTTATTAAAAGCACAAAATTTCAATACAACCCTTGTTAAGGTTCATCCCAGGTAATAGCCAAAAGATGGCTCAGATTGTAGTATTTCAATACAACCCTTGTTAAGGTTCATCTTATCATGGCAAATTTATTGGAATAGAGCTTAAAACATTTCAATACAACCCTTGTTAAGGTTCATCAAATGAGCGTTCATTACCATTTGATTTTGCAATATTATTTCAATACAACCCTTGTTAAGGTTCATCCTGCTTCCTTGCCTGCCTTTATTACACTAGCAACGAAATTTCAATACAACCCTTGTTAAGGTTCATCTTCGCTTACTTTAGTTTTTAATTTATCAAAATTTTATTTCAATACAACCCTTGTTAAGGTTCATC
>ENA-UOOM01003504-UOOM01003504.1-fermentation-metagenome-genome-assembly--contig:-NODE-3504-length-11301-cov-4.407967_pt1 | contig 11301 bp, 9 predicted proteins | sample MGYA00245781_ERZ724031 | MGnify/ENA primary metagenome ERZ724031 (study PRJEB28704, sample SAMN03018317) | fermentation metagenome | biome: anthropogenic terrestrial biome; feature: soil; material... | reverse complement strand
AAGACACCGCCCTTTCACGGCGGTTACAGGGGTTCGAATCCCCTAGGGGTCACCACTCCAAGGGCGCATAGCTCAGCTGGGAGAGCATCTGCCTTACAAGCAGAGGGTCATAGGTTCGAGCCCTATTGCGCCCACCATTTATTTATAACGTATAACACAGCGGCGATTGCCGTTTTTTTATTGCAAAGCGGCGGGCGGTGACTTTGTGCCATATGATTCATCAAAGATGAATAGGTGCTCTGTAAGAAAAATGTCGTCGGCGGGATAAACGAAAAAAAGAAACTCCTTGATAAAATCAAACAAAACAAGGGCATAGGCGGGTGCGCAGCAAAGCAGGCCAATATTTCTGATGACATTTCGAAGACAGGTATGTTATAATATAAAATACTTTTTTATAGATCGGTAAAAGAAACTTATGAAGAAATTCGGATTTAAAATCTTATATGATAAAAAAAATGCGTTGATATTGATTTTGTTGCTGGCGGTGTTTTTGTGTATCAACGCGGCTTTGTATTTGTTGAACCCGGTTCAGCTGGATATGGAAGAAATTTATTTCTATGATCTGAACGGAAACAGGATGACCGGTCAGTATATTGCAGGCGAAAAAGATCAGGGTGTGGTGTTGGCGCCGGACAAAGGGCAGGATATGTCTTATTATTTAAGCGTTGCGCGAGGACTCAACGAGCAGGGTTATCACGTGATGATGTATGATTTGCCCGGGCAAGGAAGAAGCCAAGGCACCTATACCAGAACCTTTTATGAGGACAACAGTTCTGCGATGCAAACCTATTCTGCGATGTTGGCCTTTTCACAATTAAGCAAACTGCCCCCTGCCAACATACACTATGTCGGACACGGTTTTGGGGCAAGGGCTGTTTTGCAAGCTGGTGCACATGATTATATTCAGCCTGCGAGCATCGTGCTGATCAATACGGAAATATCCTTTAAATCGACGATTTTTGCCCGACTACCCATTATTGTGGACGACACGGCGCTTCCGTGGATTCAAAATCTGAGCACATCCATTGCAGGAACCAATTTCGGACTGATTGGAACCACGTCTGAAGATCGCCAAAATGCCGAAAAACTCAACGAACTGTTGGGCGCGCAAAACACGGTGCAAGTAATCTCAAAAAGTGCCATGACTGAGGCCTATGCGCCGTTGGACAAAGATGTCATTGGCGCTGTGGTAGCCTACATAGGTTCTGTCGGTGGCTTGGGTGGTGAAGTAAGCATGGGCAAGGTGACAATATATAACGTGATGTTGCTTTTGTTGGGGCTGTGTGTGTTTGCTGTTTTGTGGTACATGCGCAAAGCTCTGGAAAAGCGCAGAGTTGTAGAAGAAATGTATTTTGCGACACTTTCCTGGAAGTTTTATTTATATAAGCTGCTCTTTTGGATTCCTGCGGCGGTTATCGGCGCAATGGGTGTGTTGGTTATTTATTTGGTGCCCATCGCCTTTCCTGTGCAGGCAGGGGTAATCAGCTTATTGTTTGGCTGTTACGGGTTGGTGATGTTTGGAATGTATACTTACAGCAATTTTGCAAATGATGCCGGGGCGGGAATGTTTAAAGACGAAAATCGTTCGAGTTGGCTTACGGGCGTCGTGGTCTTTATCATAGCCTATCTTTTATTAAAAGCTTTCGGTCATTACGGACTATATTATATGTTCCCCTTCGGACAGCGCTGGATTTGGTTTATTGTATTTGCTTTCTTTAACAGCATACCGTTTTTGGTGCTTGACAGGGAGCTGATTGTGTTGGATGCAGACAAAGTATCCAAGATAAAAATCGTTGCAGTGTATCTTTTACCCTTTGTGCTGGTGGTGCCGTTTTTGATGCTGCTGGGCATGCAAGCTGTTGCCATGGGTGTGTTTATGGCGGCGATGGGGTTGATTGCGGTGATTTTGCTGGGACGCATTTTAGAAGAACTTGACGTGCAAATTTTTGTTGCCGCCGGCCTGCAGGGACTTTTGTTTACCATGTATGTGTTGTCTTTCGGAATTATGCTGAATTAGCGGGCAGTGAAGCTTTGTGAATCATGTACATAGCTACCATGATTGGTGATATATAAAACGTATTTGTTATGGAGGCAGTTGTGATGCGAGAAATTTATGAACGGATTCTCACTTTCGGTGAATATTTTTCACATATGATCGAGACGGTAAAAAAACGCTTTGGACAATACATCGGCGTATTGGGTGTGACGATAGGTCTGGTTTTTGGGTGGAGTATTGTCGTCGGGTTGCTCATGGCGATGTTTTTTGTAGCCAGTCTGCCCGGGTTTTTGCAGGATCCCACGGCAATACTGAGCATGACAAATGATCAGGCAGCTGCGTACCTGATAAAAACCCTTCCCGTTATTATGCTGTTTTATTTTATCATTTTAGCAGGGTATTTGTACATTTCCAATGTGACCGTGTCGATGTTTTATCTGATTACGGATTCTTACGTAGTGGGAGAAAAAAGACCTTTTGGCAAAATGCTGAGTTATTCTTTTCGAAGGGCTATGCCCATGTTTGGCACCATCTTTTTGTATTCTTTGCTTTTGTTTGCTATTTGGATGGTGTTTATGATTGTGATCGGTTTGCTTTTCTCTGCAATGTTGGCAAGCAATCTCACGCAGTTTCAAGCTTTTGACGACCCTGCAGTGCTGTTGGGTATGTGGCAAATGTGGGTAGTTTTCGTGCTTTGGCTCGCCATGATTGCTTTTACGATCTATATTTTGATTCGCTATTCGTTCAGCGTTTTAGGCCGTGCAAAATATCAATTTTCGGCGGTGCAATCGCTGAAGTATTCCAGGATGCTGACAAGGACGAAGGTGGCAAAAATATTCGGCAATATGTTGCTGATTTCTTTGCTGGCAAACTTGCCGATTATTTTGATGTCTTTAGGCACGAGGCACCTTATCGACGTGGGTGCCGTTTTGGGTCTGATGTCGATAACGACGCTGTTTTCTTTTGTCGTCTATATCTTCACGGCGAGTTTTCAGTCGATTATGTATATTAATTTTGATGCGGTTCGAGGGGCAGATGTAATCAGCAAACTCAGCGGTGCCGTGCACAATTTGAAAGATGTGTATTTTCCTCATAACGGTGCGCAAAATGTTGGCTATGCAGATGCTGCCGCCCCGCAGGCACCCGTAGCAGTACCTGTTTTTGCAGATGAAACACAAAGGCCATCGGAGGATGTGGCAGATGTGAGTATAACACCCCATGAAGGCTATGATGCACAAAACTTTGTCGGTGGCACAGATGCAGCCGGGCAGGTGCTCGAAGCACAGCCAGAGGAAGAGATTGTCATTGACCCGGAAGCGATTGACGGCTATGCGGACGCAGACGAGATCGCAACAAATCCTGCGTTTACAGCGCCTGTCACCACGACGGAGGAGCAAAATTTAGCAGCTCAAGACGGCGGAGATTCGGAAGAGATGTCCCGGGTATCTGACAGGTCGGAGATGGAAACAGATTCGGTGTTGAAAGAGCTTTCGAAAATGCAGGAAATAGATACCGGTAACGACCCGCAATCGGACGAAACATCGCCTGTTGATGAAAATGTGCCGGGTTTTGAGTCGAAAAAAGAAGATAATGAATAAATAATGTGAAAAATGCAAATATTTTGAAAAATATTGTTGTTTTCAACCAACAATTATGCTAATATTTGTGGAACGGCGGGGTTGCGCTGTGCGAAGTGTTCTGTAGCTACGATCCTTTATTTATTTAGAAAAAATAAAAGAGAGAACGAGTCCAGAGTACCGATAAATAAATGAAGGAGGAGCGAAATGGCTGACAAAACAATCAATTGCAAAGATTGCGGTGCAGAATTTGTCTTTACAGAAGGCGAACAAGCTTTCTACAAAGAAAAAGGCTTTGAGAATGACCCTGTAAGATGCCCCGAATGCAGACGCGCGAAGAAGCAACAAAGAAATACAAGAAGCTATTAATTTTCGCATTTAAAAAGAGCTTAAACAAGCTCTTTTTTATTGCTTATAAAAATTTGTTCAAAAATTTATATAAATCTATTTACAAATTTATAGCAGTGTATTATAATATCTTTGAGGTGAAAGCAATGAATAAAAATATGTATAGCCTGATGCTGATGGACGAGGTTGTGCAAGCTATTGACAAGCTTGCGAGTGAGAATTATACCAACCGATCCAGTCTCATCAATCAAATTTTAGCGGAGTATGTGTCGCTGACCACGCCGCAACAGCGTACGAAAGAAATTTTTGGCAGCTTGATTTCGCTGATGCGTTCAGCGGAGGCTTTTGAGGTGCAGGATGGGACAAATACTTCTGTACTTTCCATGAAAAGTGCGCTAAGCTATAGATATCGTCCCACGATACGTTATGCGGTGGAACTCTATGAAAAGAGCGGACAGAGTTTTGGTGAACTTCGCGTGACCTTTCGCAGTCAAAGCAGCAATTTGCTGATGGAATTGACACATTTTTTGAACATGTTTATACGTTTGGAGCGCCACTATATTCACCCCTATTTTGCAAAGGGAAGCATAGACTATCGCTTGGAAGAGGGGCGATTTAGACGCAGCTTTGCCTGGCCTAAAAACGAAAATTTGCATACGCCTGAGCATTTGGGAACCTTAATAGGCAACTATATTCACATGTTTGACGATATGCTCAAGCAATATATGGGCGAGAAGCTGACTTCTTTCAGAGAACTTGAAGATTTATATCTGACCTACCTTGAAAGCGGTATGTCGGCAATATAATCCGTAATATACAAAAAAATGAATCAACGAACAGAGAAAAATACCTTTCAGGGAGGTAGAAAATGAATACAAATCAATATACACAAAAATCATTGGAAGCAATTGACAGGGCACAAAAGATTGCTCTTGAAAATAACAATATGCAAATCGAGCAGGAGCATTTGCTGTATGCATTGTTGGATCAAGACGGCGGGCTGATTGCGCAGCTGTTTATTAAAATGGACGTGGATGTAGACGGTGTTTTGGCAGATGTTGACCAGCTGATCGGCAAAATTCCGCAGGTGAGCGGACCGGGCAGAGAACCGGGCAAAGTCTATATCTCGCCGGTGATAGACAAAACCCTCTTGACCGCAAAAAAAGAAGCGGAAAAAATGAATGACGAATATGTTTCGGTGGAGCACTTGATGCTTGCCGTTTTGTTGTCGCCTGCGGATGCGGTAAGAGACATGCTAAAAAGGTATAACGTTGACAGCACAAAGTTTTTAAAAGCACTGCAGACAGTGCGCGGCAGCACACGTGTGACCAGTGATACGCCGGAAGACACCTATGATGCATTGAATAAATACGGATATGATTTGGTGCAAAGGGCGCGCGAACAAAAATTAGATCCCGTAATAGGCCGAGACAACGAAATCAGAAACGTGATTCGAATTTTATCGAGAAAGACGAAAAATAATCCCGTTTTAATCGGGGAGCCCGGTGTGGGCAAAACGGCCATTGCCGAGGGTCTGGCAATACGAATTGTGCGCGGCGATGTGCCTGAGGGACTAAAGGGAAAAACAATCTTTGCCCTGGACATGGGCTCACTGATAGCAGGGGCAAAATTCAGAGGCGAATTTGAAGAACGACTCAAGGCCGTGTTGAATGAAATCAAAGATAGTGACGGGCAAATTCTTTTGTTTATTGACGAGTTGCACACCATTGTGGGCGCCGGAAAGACGGAAGGCGCCATGGATGCGGGCAACTTGCTCAAGCCCATGTTGGCAAGGGGAGAGCTGCACTGTATCGGCGCGACAACGCTGAATGAATATCGAAAATACATCGAGAAAGACTCCGCGCTTGAAAGACGCTTTCAGCCTGTGATGGTGGATGAGCCTACTGTGGAGGATACGATTTCAATATTGCGCGGACTCAAAGAGCGCTATGAAGTGTTTCACGGCGTACAAATTCAAGACAACGCCCTCATTGCCGCCGCCACGCTGTCGTCACGCTATATCTCCGACAGGTTTTTACCGGACAAAGCCATTGACCTGGTGGATGAGGCCTGTGCGATGATTCGCACGGAGATTGACTCCATGCCCCAGGAGTTAGACGAAATTGCACGAAAAATCATGCAATTGGAAATTGAAGAAGCGGGGCTGAAAAAAGAAAAAGATACCCTCTCCGCAGAGCGTCTTAAAGAAATTGAAAAACAAATTGCCGAGGACAAAGAAACCTTTAACGCAATGAAAGCACGATGGGAAAATGAAAAGAAAAGCATCTCAAGCGTGCAAAAACTGAAAGAAGAACTCAACGAAGCCAACGCGGAAATTGAACGCTTGGAACAAAAATATGATTTGAATAAAATTGCCGAAATCAAATACGGCAAAATTCCGCAACTGCAAAAGCAAATCGAAGAAGCGGAAGCAAAAAACGTGCAGGCTGTGGATAATACGTTGTTGAGAGACAAAGTAACCGAAGAAGAGATTGCAAAAATTGTGGCAAGGTGGACGGGTATTCCCGTTACGAAGCTTATGGAGGGAGAAAGACACAAAATCTTGGGTTTGGCAGACAGGCTTCATAAGCGTGTGATTGGGCAAGACGATGCAGTGCAAAAGGTAACCGATGCCATTATTCGTGCCAGGGCGGGCATTAGCGATCCCGACAGACCGATTGGTTCGTTCTTGTTCTTGGGACCCACAGGGGTAGGTAAAACCGAGCTTGCAAAGGCCTTAGCCGAAGATATGTTTGATGATGAACAAAACATCATCCGTATCGATATGAGCGAATACATGGAAAAACATGCGGTATCGCGCTTGGTTGGGGCACCTCCGGGCTATATCGGTTACGATGAAGGCGGTCAGCTCACCGAGGCAGTGCGCCGCAAACCCTATGCGGTGGTGCTCTTTGACGAAATTGAAAAAGCCCATCCCGATGTGTTTAATATATTGCTGCAGGTGTTGGATGACGGGCGCATCACCGACTCGCAAGGGCGAACGGTGGACTTTAAAAACACCGTGATTATCCTCACATCAAACATCGGATCGATGTATTTGCTGGAAGGCATTGATGCCGCAGGCAACATCACCGAAGAGGCGAGAGAACAAGTGGAACAGATGCTCAAACAGAGTTTTCGACCGGAGTTTTTGAACAGACTGGACGAGATTGTTTTCTACAAACCGCTTACCAAGTATGAAATTGTTCAAATTGTGGACTTGATGGTTGAAAAAATTGATGAGCGACTCAAAGAGCAGCAACTGAGCGTGCATTTGACCAATAAGGCAAAAGAATACGTGATTGACAATGCCTACGATCCGGTATATGGAGCGCGCCCGCTGCGAAGATTTTTGCAAAACAAAGTGGAAACAATGATAGGACGCATCATTATCGAGCAGAGCATGCCGACAAACAGCACCATTGTGATAGATTATGACGGCAGTGAGCTCACAAGCAAAATTGAACAAAACCAGTAAGTTTAACAAAAGGGCGCATACATGTATGCGCCCTTTTTGATTGCGCTGCATTGACTTTTAAAAAAAACGGCAGTACACTAAGAGCAAATTTGTCCGTTGCAAAAGGAAGTGGAAACATGAACATAACGACCAAAGAACAAATTATGGAAATATTGCATATGACTGCGGATGTTTATCAGCGCGATATTATGCCTGAGGCAAAGAAGGTGTATGCACAAAACAACGACAATGCCGTGCGTGTTACGGCGATGCTGGGTTACAGCAATGTTTGCAAAAATCAATGCCTGTATTGCGGAATGCGCGCGGGCAACACTGCCATTGAACGCTATCGCATAGAGAGTCAAGAAGTTATTGCGATGGGAAAAAACGCCAGAGAACTTGGGTTGAAACGTATCTTTTTAATCTCGGGAGAAGATCCGCTCTACAAGTTTGAAGAAATACTCACCTTTGTGCGTGCGTTGAACGAAATGGGTTTTTTCATTTCGCTGGCAGCGGGAGAATACAACAGGCAGCAGTATGAAGAATTGAAATCTGCAGGGGTAGATGAATATGTGATGAAGTTTGAAATGTCCAATGAAGCAGAATTCAATCGGCTGAATCCCTCAACGAACTTCAAAAAACGAATGCAGGCGATAGAAGAAGTTAAGCAAAGCGGCATGCTGCTGGCTTCGGGTAACATTGTGGGATATCCCGGTCAGCGCATGAGTGACATTGCGGATGACATCTTGCTGATGAAAAAATTGGATATCAGTTGGGCGCCGATTATTCCGTACTTGCCTGCAGCGGGCACGCCACTGGCCGAAGAAGGCGGAAGGGGAAACTTGAACACCAACTTGAAAGAGATTTCCGTTCTGCGCCTGATGATGCCTCATATCAATATCACGGCGGCACAACCCGGTGAAAACATGAAAAATGGGCTGTCGGATGTGGAAGGAAACCTCAATGCACTCAAGGCGGGGGCAAATCTGTTTTTTGTGGATATGTTGCCCGCTGCAATGGCGAAAAATTTTCACGTAATTGATGATCGATTGATTCATGGATTGGAACATGTTCATCAATTGGCAAAGTTGGCCGATATGCAGGTAAAGCTCTAAGGGAAATGAAATTGAAAAAGTCTTGGCAAGAGGTGTTTTTTTCGATATAATATCTCGTGCAATGATAAAAGCCATGAAAAAGCAGAGTAGGCAGCTGCCGCGCTTGCAGAGAGTCCCGATGCTGGAAAGGGATAGCGTATTGTTGTTGAAAATGAGCTTTGAGCTGCGCTGTGCGCCGTTATATAACGTTAAAAAAAGAGTGAGCACGAAGGTGCTAATTTGGGTGGTACCGCGGAAAATTCCGTCCCATTGCGGGCGGTTTTTTTATTTACGGACCGATACAAGAAAGGAAAAAGCAGATGATACAAGAAAAAGAATCTTTTTATATTTCTACGCCGATTTATTATCCGAGCGATAAATTGCATATAGGGCACACCTATTCCACGGTGGCAGCGGACACCATTGCCCGATTCAAAAAACTGGTTGGATACGATGTGTTTTTTTTGACGGGAACCGATGAACACGGTCAAAAAATTGAGCAAGCCGCTCAGGCAGCTGGCAAAGGACCCAAGGAATACGTGGACAAAATCGTAGAGGGCATTGTGCATTTGTGGGAAGTGATGAATATTGATTACAGCAAATTTATCCGTACCACGGATGGCTATCACGTAAAAAGTGTGCAGAAGATATTTCGCAAGCTGTATGAGCAGGGAGATATTTATAAGTCCAATTATGAAGGGTGGTATTGCACCCCCTGCGAAGCCTATTGGACCAACACGCAATTAGATGACGGCAAGTGCCCGGACTGCGGGCGTCAAGTGCACATGGCAAAGGAAGAGGCGTATTTTTTCAAAATGAGCAACTATGCGCAACGGCTCATAGATCACATCGAGGCAAATCCGAAATTTATCTCGCCCGAATCGGCAAAAAATGAAATGCTGAATAATTTCCTGTTGCCGGGGTTGGAAGATTTGTGTGTGTCGCGTACGAGTTTTCAATGGGGGATTCCCGTTGATTTTGACGAAAAGCATGTTGTGTATGTGTGGGTAGATGCATTGAGCAATTATATTACCGCTCTGGGATATTTAAATGACGAACCCCAACTGATGGAAAAATATTGGCCTGCAAACGTGCAGCTGATCGGAAAAGATATTTTGCGATTCCATACGATTTATTGGCCCATTATGCTCATGGCTTTGGGAATTGAACTGCCCAAGCAAATATACGGCCATGGATGGATTTTACTCAAGGGCGGCAAAATGTCCAAATCCAAAGGCAATGTGATTGACCCCATTGAGTTGGTGGACAAATACGGAACAGACACACTGCGCTATTATGTGCTCCGCGAAATGCCCTTTGGCGGAGACGGCATCTACAGTGAAGAAAATCTTATTGCAAGAAACAATTCGGACTTGGCCAACGATTTGGGCAACTTGCTCAGCCGCACCACTTCCATGGTGGATAAATATTTCGGCGGCTGTTTGCCGGATGTGAAACATTTTGACACACCGGATACGAATTTGATTCAAATGGCGACGGAGCTGCCCTTTATTGTGGCAGAATATATGAACGAGTACGAAATTTCCAACGCGCTGGCGAATATTTGGAAGTTTGTATCCCGTGTCAATAAATATATTGACGAAACAGAGCCCTGGGTTTTGGCAAAGGATGAAAACAGTCAGGCGCGTTTGGCAACAGTGCTTTATAACCTGCTCGAAAGCCTGCGCATAATTGCCGTGCTCATCAGTCCGGCGATGCCCGAGACAGCGGCGAAAATGAGAGAAGCGCTGCATATTAACGAAGAGTTGATGACATGGCAGAGTATAGAGGTGTTTGGAAAATACCCTGCGGAAAACAAAGTTGCGCCCAGCGGCGTTTTGTTTGCACGGGTGATGACCGAAGAAGAAGAAAAGAAAATCGAAAAGAGAGTGCAGAAGGAGAAACGAAAAATGGAAAAAGCGGAAGTGAAAAGCGAAGAGATTGTTGCAGAAGAAGTCACAGAGCAGTATCCTTCTTTTAAAGAAACGATCACCATTGAAGAATTTGCCAAAATAGATTTGCGCGTCGCGCAAATAATCAAAGCCGAAAAGCACCCCAACGCCGACAAACTGCTGGTGTTGCAAGTGGATTTGGGCAATTGCCAAAAACAGATTGTCAGCGGAATTGCAGAATTTAAAGATCCGAACGACCTGGTAGGAAAGCAAATTGTGGTGGTGGTTAACTTAAAACCGGCAAAATTCAGAGGCATGGTCAGCGAAGCGATGATCACAGCAGTGGGCGAAGACAAAGAAACCTTTGCAATGATTGTGCCGGAAAAAGAAGTTGCTCCGGGAGAAATGGTAAAATAAATATTGACAAAACCGAAAGTTTTGTTAAAATAATAACAAATACATACCTAATGGAAAAGCGAAGCTGATTCAAAAGGAAGAACAACCATGAAGAAGATGTCATGTCCCTTTTTGAATAGCTCAAAAAGGGATTTTTTTCGGAAAAGCTTTTGCATATGTGTGTGGAATTGACAAAAAAGGAGAAAACAATGAAAAAAGTACTTGTAATTCTACTGACATTGGTGCTTGTGCTGAGCTTGGCTTCTTGTGGACAAAGCGCAGAAATCAAGCCCGTAACCCTCAACATCGGTATGCTCAAGGGCCCCACCGGCATGGGGATGGCCAAAATGCTCGAAGAAGGCTATGTGATGGATAAAAACATTGAAACCAATGTTCTTATCGCCGCTGCGCCGGACGAATTGACGGCCAAAGTCATCAGTGGTGAAGTGCAAATTGCTGCGGTGCCAACCAATATGGCGGCTTATTACCGCTATTAAACTTAAATACAACATAATAATAAATAAGTACTAATATTCGTTTA
>ENA-UOOM01003503-UOOM01003503.1-fermentation-metagenome-genome-assembly--contig:-NODE-3503-length-11314-cov-5.812950_pt1 | contig 11314 bp, 10 predicted proteins | sample MGYA00245781_ERZ724031 | MGnify/ENA primary metagenome ERZ724031 (study PRJEB28704, sample SAMN03018317) | fermentation metagenome | biome: anthropogenic terrestrial biome; feature: soil; material... | reverse complement strand
GTGTTGATAAAAAGGTTGTTGCATTTGCAGCACCTTATCCGGGAAAAATAATACCTGTCAATCTGCCTGATTACGGCGGACAAATTATTTGTCAAAGAGATTCATATTTGTGTTCTGCAAAGGGTATCGAAATATCAATAGCATTCCAGAAAAAAATAGGTGCCGGACTATTCGGCGGAGAAGGATTTATAATGCAGAGATTGGTAGGAGACGGCTTTGCATTTCTGCATGCCGGCGGCACAATTATAAAAAAAGAATTGGCTCCCGGAGAAATGATTAAATTAGATACCGGCTGTTTGGTGGCATTTACTCAAGGAGTAGATTATGATGTTCAATTTGCAAGCAATGTAAAAAGTGCATTATTCGGTGGTGAAGGGCTGTTCTTAGCAACCCTGAGAGGTCCCGGCTCGGTATGGATGCAGTCGCTTCCATTCAGCAGAATTGCCGACAGAATATATTCTGCAAGCAAAAAAAGCGGCGGCAGCAGCTCCAAGGGTGAAGCCAGCTTACTTGGAAATATTGGAATAGGAAACTTATTTGGCAGTGATTAAAAACGGTGCTCATGCGAGCACCGTTTTTAATTTATCAATTTATCATCTTGAGCAATATCAAGAGCTCATTGTATTATCTTTCTTTAAAAATGTTGCATACCGCCTTGGCGGTTGAAATATCTTCGTCTATTATGTCATATGAAATTAACCTTTTTTGTATTTCACCCATATATGCAGAAAGCATCGAGCAGCTGTTATGAAAAACGCCTCCCTTTAATCCTATTTTAACCTGACCTTTAAAATTTTTCTTTTTATATGCCACTTCGGTAAGCTCTGCAAGATATTTTCCTGCATTTTCTAAAAGCATTACCGCATAAGGCTCTCCTTCTCTTGCATAATCGACTATTACAGGGAAAAGGGCAGCGACTTTATTTTTTTCATTGCTGTATATAAAATTCATAATATCGGAGCGTGTGAAACCCCCTACTATTTCTGTCATAGCTTTGCACAAATTGCCGAAGGGAATATTTCTGTCGAACTTGTAAATTATATTTTTAAAAACCTGCATAACCGTATGGTAACCGCTTCCCTCATCACCTAATAGATGACCCCATCCGCCGACCATTTCTCCCTTTCCGTCTTTTTGAGCGAAACAAGAGGAGCCTGTCCCGGATATGACTAAAATTCCATCCCTATTTCCAAAGTATGCCTTGCATGCCATTTCAGCGTCATTCAAAACTATTGTATCTGTTACAAAAGCGCCCTCCACATATTTTTTAATCAATTCTGCATAATTGCCTGTTTCAACACCTGCCATTCCAATTGCAATAAGCTGACAATTTTCTCTTCCCAACTCATTTACGCAGTCATAAATCAGGGATATTATGTTATTAACAGTTTTATCTAAGTTTACCGAAGGATTTCCGAATCCTCCCATTATATTTATAATAGGATTATCGTTAAGTTCATAAGCAATCAGCTCTGATTTTGTTCCTCCCGCATCAATTCCGATTAAATATTTCATATGCTCACCACCCAATTATAGTATAGCAAACAATCTATTATTTTTCTACCAATTTATTAAGGCTGCCGCACTTAAGCGTAACAGCCTTTCATTAATACTTTACTCAACATGAATTGCATCTGTAGGACAGCCCTCTTCAGCTTCTTTGGCACAGTCCTCAAATTCCGAAGGTATAGGATCAACCAGCACTACAGAAATACTTTCGTCATCTAATTCAAAAACATCGGGACAAACTGTTTCACACAGTCCGCAGCTGATGCAAGCTCCCCTGTCAACTTCTGCTCTCATAGAAATTCCTCCTATTGTTTTTTTAAATAATACAAATTAACTAATAAATTTATTCTAATTCTTTATGGTGAACAGCATTAATAATTATTTGCTTCGCCTTTTTATTTCCGTACTTGGCTTTTCCTTGTATTTCAGGCACCGGCGGAACATCGTTTTTGTTAAAATGCTGTTTCTTGTTGCTTTCTGTTCCATGGGGTTCACGTGGATCCGGTCTTCTCATTCCTGCTTTAGCCATTAAAATCACCTCGGATATATTGTTATAAAATTTAATTTATTTATTCACTGAAATTTATGGCATATTGAAGACTGACCTTGAATGCACGCTGTACGTCTAATTTACGCTAATTTATCCAATGCTAATTTCAAATCATTTATTATATCGTCCGGATGCTCCAAGCCTATTGAAAGTCTAACAAGGCCTTCCGAAATGCCGCTTAATGCCCTTTCTTCCGGAGTATAAGGAGAATGTGTCATGGAAGCGGGGTGTTGAATTAATGTTTCGGTATCTCCGAGGCTTACCGCCAAAGAACAAAGCTCAAGCGAATTCATCAGTATCCTTCCCGCCTCAAGTCCTCCCTTTACTTCAAAAGCAATCATAGCTCCCGGAAGCGACATTTGTTTTTTAGCAAGCTCATATTGGGGGAAACTTTTCAGACCCGGATAACCGATCCATTCTATTGCAGGATGCTGTTCAAGAAATTCCGCAACTTTTTGTGCATTGGAGCAATGCTTTTCCATTCTTACTTCCAGTGTTTTCATTCCTCTGTTAATCAAATATGCATCAAACGGACTTAATACGGAGCCGGTCAAATCCTTTATTCCAACTAATCTCACTTCATCAATAATATCTTTTTTACCTGCCGCAAATCCTGCAATTACATCCCCGTGACCATTTAAATACTTAGTTGCGGAATGAACAACAACATCTGCTCCCAAATCTATAGGTCTTTGTATAAAAGGAGTACAATAGGTATTGTCAACCATAACAATACAATTACTTTCATGTGCAATTTTTGATACTTCATTAATATCTGTCAAAAGCATGTTGGGATTAGCAGGGCTTTCCAAATAAACAATTTTAGTATTTGGCTTCATTGCTCTCCTGACATTTTCAGGGTCAGAAGTATCAACAAAATCTACTTCAACACCAAATCTTGTTAACCCGTGGTTCATGTAAGCAAAAGTACACCCATACAACGTTTTGGCAGATATAATGTGGTCTCCGGCACTTACCAATGCCCATATTACCGAAGTTATTGCACCTATTCCCGAAGACATTGCAACAGCAGCCTCAGCGTTTTCAAGTGAAGCTAACTTATCTTCAACTTGAGTGCAGGTTGGATTCCCGAGTCTGGTATAAATATATCCCTCTTCCTCTAACGCAAACCTCCTTCCCCCTTGTTCCGCGGAATCAAATACAAATGTAGAAGTTTGATAAATCGGAGTAGCCAATGCTCCATATTCATTTGGCTTATAACCGGCGTGAACAGCCCTCGTCGAAAAATTCATTTTGCTTAACTTTTCTTTATCCATAATTCCTCCTTATATAATAACGGTACTTAAGCAAACGTTATCTATTCTAATTCTATAATACTTTTAATCATTTATCAACAACTTTTATGTTGCACCGAACACTTCGTGCATCCTTACTCCGTCATTCCGGGTATGACCTTCAAAATTAACACTTTTAAGCTTGTTTTTTTCAGAAATGGTAATATAATATAATTACTTGAATTTACAGGAGACATAAGACATGGACTTTATACTTGCAATAGTTATTTTTACCTTATCTTTGATTTACAGCATCTTTAATCAAATTAACACTATTTTTCCCTTACTTATAGGAATGATATCTTTTTCTTTAACAGCATTACATAGGGGTCACAAATTAAAAAATATAATTCAAATGATATCAAAGGGCATGAAAAAATCACTTTCATTAATTCCCATTTTTGCTTTAATAGGAATTATTACAGCTTTATGGCGAGCAAGCGGCACAATTCCGTTTTTTGTTTATTACGGCACAAATGCAATGAATCCTGATTATTTTATTTTATTTGCTTTTATATTATCCTGCTTTGTTTCCTTCGTACTTGGTACAAGCTTCGGAACTGCGGGAACAATTGGAATTGTACTGATAGTTTTGGCTAAAAGCGGCGGCGTTAATATTTATGTAGCAGCAGGAGCGATTATATCCGGAGCCTTCTTCGGAGACAGATGTTCACCGATATCCTCCAGTGCAAATTTAATAGCAATGGTAACAGAGACTGATTTGTACGACAATGTAAAAAAGATGTTTATTACGGGAGCCTTGCCTTTTTCAGCCGCTGTAATTGTATATTTGTTCTTATCGAAAGAAAATCCAATAAACGTTGCAAATAACAGATTAATCGAGGAGTTTTCAGTTTATTTTAATCTGCACATTGCAACAATACTGCCTGCACTCGTTATATTCTTGATGGCGGCATTTAAAAAAAGTGTAAAAGTATCAATGCTGTGCAGTATAATAATAGCCATTTTTGTTTGTTATTTTTTTCAAAATTTAACCTGGCAGGAAATAATTAAAACAATGATTGTCGGATATGAATTAAAGACAGATTCTGAGCTTTCGGGAATAATTTCAGGCGGCGGCTTAATGTCCATGGTTTCAGTTTCATTTATAGTGTCGATAGCATCCTCTTATTCAGGTATATTTGAAGGAACTGATATGCTTCATGATATTCAGGGGTTCTTGGTAAAAATGAGTAAAAAAGTCGGAGTTTATATGACAACAGTTTTTACAAGTATTGTTACTTGCGCTTTCTGCTGCAACCAAACACTTCCTATATTGCTAACCTATGACCTTATGCACAATATTTACAAAGAAAAAGGATTGACAAAAAGCCATATAGCTATTGACATTGAAAACACAGTAATTCTTATTGCCGAGCTTTTTCCTTGGAGTGTCGCAATAGCTGTGCCTCTTGCAACAATTGCCGTTGATGCGAAAGCAATACCCTATGCCGTATTATTGTACTTTATACCGTTAATGGCACACCTGCCCGACTTAATGAAAAAACGGGAAAGTTGAGTTTTTCCCTGCCATCCCGTTTTACGTATTAAATCATTTAGTTTCACACCTGTTTAAAATATCAACATCCGTTTTTTTCAGCTATCCCGCTGAAGAACTAAAAAAGCATGCTTCTTAATTTAATATAAGTCATTACTGTCATTCTATACTAGGAATTTCAAGGTCCGTCCCTATAGTGCCCTTTCTGATTTGAAAATTGTCGCTTAACAGAGGGAAGTTTTGCGGGAATTCATATCCTAATCCCCAGTAGCTTATTCCTCTTAATCCGTAGTCCTTCACCGCATCAAATTTCGCCTGAGCGCTTCTCGCATCTTCAAACCAAACTTCATGAGCATTTCCTTCCGCATCAGTATAATGAAAATATGGTGACTGGCTTACATAGTCATATTTAATTTCGGACATATGCTCATATGCTATTTCCATTGCCTGCTGAACGCTGATTGTATCAGCCTCATGACCTTCTTCAAAAGGAATTTTCCAGTCTCTCGCATATATTTGGAATCCCATTAATATTTTATCTCTTGGAATAACAGATACGGCGTAATCCAAAACTTTTTCTACTTCGTTTATTGGAGATATAGCTCTCGGCTGTCCTCCCCTCCATCCCCATTCATAAGTCATAAGGACAACAAAATCCGCTAACCTTCCGTGGGCAGAATAGTCGTGAGCTTCATACAAAAGTCCTTTTTGCTCATCGCTTAATTTTGGCGCCAAAGATGTTGAAACAAAAAAACCCTCATCATGCAATTTGTTAACTGTACTTTCCAAAAAATTGTTGTAAGCTTCTCTGTCTTCCGGAAGAACATATTCAAAATCAATGTTTAATCCTCTATATCCCTTATCCTTCATTATATTGATAATATTTTGCTGTAATGTATCGACTATATCGGGGTTATTTAAAACATTATGTGCAATATTTTCACCTGCGACATTACTAGTGAAATTAACTATCGACATCATGGGCACCGCACCTTGCGCATAGGCTTCGGCTATTGCCTGCTCATCATCAATGTTCACTAAGCTTCCGTCTTCATTAACCATATATGCAAAGGGACTTAAATAAGTCAAATAATCCCCTGCACCTCTTACTACGGGAACTGCATCCGTACCTAAAAAATATGTAAATGCATTTACATCTATTTCCGGCTTAGGTTTTTGCGGTATTGTAAGTACATAACCCGGGTATATTAAATCAGGATTTAAAATTCTGTTTTCCCATAATAAGTCTTGAACATTAACTCCATAGTTCTGCGCTATCTGCCAAATTGTATCTCCCTGCCTGACAGTATAAGTATTTTCAGAAGTTGGTATCAGAAGAGCTTGACCGGGCAACAAAATATCCGGATTGGTCAGACTGTTAAGATTTGCAATATCTTGAATGCTGACATTATAATAATCGGCAATTTTCCACAATACTTCTCCATTTTGAACAACATGAATGTGCATAACATCCTCCTTTTATATGTTTGTTATAATATATTCATTTGTCCAATCATAATGATAAAAATCAGTAAAAAACTAAAAAAGTTGCCTGAGTGCTTATTGTCCCACAGCTATGTCTTTTCTGAATTCCATTTTTTCGAAGTGTATTTTGGAAATATTTTTGTATACTTTAGTTCTTGCTTCTTCTATGGTGCTTCCCGTGGAGGTTATTGCCAATACCCTTCCTCCGTCGGTAACTGTTTTGCCCTCTGAAAGCTTGGTTCCTCCGTGAAAAATTATTATATCACTGTCCGCTGCATTTAATCCTTTAACTTCCTTACCCTTTTCATAGTTTTCGGGATATCCTCCTGAAGCTAAAACAACCGTTACGCATTTATCGTCTTTCCACTGCAAATCATCTTCAGAAAGATTTCCTTCTATGCACTTAAGCATTATATCAACTAAATCTGATTTTAATCTTGGCAGGATTACTTCAGTTTCCGGGTCTCCAAACCGGGTATTATATTCCAATACTTTTGCCTGATTGTTTTCAATCATGAGACCTATGAATAACACTCCTTTAAAATTAATGTTTTCGCTTAAGAATCCATTCAATGTTCTGTCTAAAATATTATCCTTAATATATTTTTTCAATTCTTCGGTATATATCGGGTTCGGTGAAAAGCAGCCCATTCCTCCTGTATTAAGACCCCTGTCATTGTCGTATGCTTTTTTGTAATCCCGGGCACTTTCCATGGGTATTATTCTTTTGCCGTCAACGAAGCAGAGAAGCGAAGTTTCAGTTCCCCGAAGAAATTCTTCTATAACCACTGTATTGCCTGCATCGCCGAATTGTCTGTTATCCATAATACTTTTTATTGCTTCTTCTGCTTCTTTTATTGTTTCGCATATTAAAACACCTTTGCCTGCTGCCAATCCGTCAGCTTTAACAACAATGGGAGCATTAAATTTTTTAAGTCCGTCTATTGCTTTTTTGGAATCCGTATATACTTCATATTGAGCAGATGGTATAAAATATTTTTTCATAAAATCCTTTGAATATGATTTGCTTCCTTCGAATTTAGCTCCGGCTTTTACAGGACCGAATGCTTTTATTCCCTTTTCATTGAGCATATCAACCAAACCTGCTACCAAGGGCACTTCAGGACCTACCACAGCTAAATCAATATTGTTATTTACTGAATATTCGACTAACTTATCCAATTCATCCGCTTTAATATCAACACACTCTGCAATTTGGGATATGCCTGCATTTCCCGGAGCGCAATACAATTTTGAAAGTTTATTGCTTTGATTTAATTTCCAGCAAATCGCATGCTCTCTTGCTCCGCTTCCTACCACAAGTATTTTCATACTGCCTCCTAATGTTTAAAGTGTCTCATACCGGTGAAAACCATGGAAACATTGTACTTGTTGCATGTTTCTATTGATTCGTCATCCCTCATGGAACCTCCCGGCTGAATAATTGAAGTTATTCCTGCTTTGGCTGCCTCCTCAGCACAGTCAGGGAACGGGAAAAATGCATCCGAAGCAAGAACGGCTCCCTTGGTGCTTTCTTTTCCGAGGAATTCATATGCATGTTCTATTGCCTGCCTGCATGCCCATATGCGGTTTACCTGTCCCGGTCCTATTCCTATGGACTGACCGTTTTTTACAATGGTTATTGCATTGGATTTCGTATGCTTTACAATTTTCCATGCCATTAACAAATCCTTCAGTTCCTGCTCATTAGGAATAGCTTCAGTTACGATTTTAAGCTCTTCATTTTCAGGAAGCAGCTTAGAATCAATTGTCTGAACTAAAATTCCGCCTGCAACCTTTTTTATGTCATAGGTATTTTCATCCTGTTTCTGCAATATGTTTTCTATTTGCAAAAGTCTTATGTTTTTCTTTGATTTAAGTATTTTCAGAGCCTCTTCCTCATAGGAAGGTGCCACGATTATTTCAACAAAGATTTTATTGATTTCTACGGCTGTTTTTTCATCAATTTCTCTGTTAAATACAACAATGCCTCCAAATATCGAAGTTGGGTCCGCATTGAAAGCTTTCATGTACGCATCATAAATATCGTCAGAAACTCCGGCACCGCATGGATTTGCATGCTTGCATGCTACAACGGCAGGTTCGTCAAATTCCTTTAACAGCTCCAAGGCTCCGTTTGTATCATTTATATTGTTAAAGGATAATTCCTTCCCGTGAAGCTGGACAGCTGAGGCAAGAAGTCCGGCTGCATTTTGTACTTCCTTGTAAAATGCGGCTTTTTGATGAGGATTTTCTCCGTAACGCATTTCCTGAATCTTTTCATATGTCATCGTAAATGTATCAGGTAGTGAATAGTCCTCTAATTCTTTTCTCATGTATGAAGCAATCAAAGTGTCATAATGTGCTGTATGAGCAAAAACCTTGGAGCAAAGATAAAATTTCGTATTTAATGAAACCTTCTTTTCTTCCTTTAATTCATTAAGTACCTTTTCGTAATCACCCGGGTCAACTATAACAGTCACATCCTGATAGTTTTTTGCTGCGGAACGAAGCATGGTAGGACCGCCTATATCTATATTTTCAATAGCTTCTTGTCTTGTAACTCCATCTTTCAAAATTGTTTGTTTAAAAGGATATAAATTTACGGCAACTATGTCTATAGTATTAACATTTAAGTCTGAAAGCTGTTTCATATGCTCAGGGTTAGAACGCATTGCCAAAATTCCGGCATGAATGTTCGGATGCAGTGTTTTTACCCTTCCGTCAAGGCATTCGGGAAAACCTGTTACTTCAGAAATTCCAGTTACTTTAATCCCAGATTCTTTTAGCGCTCTGTGTGTGCCTCCCGTTGAAATTATCTCAACTCCTAAATTTTCCAGCCCTTTGGCAAATTCAATTATCCCTGTTTTATCGGATACACTTATTAAAGCTCTCATTATATCACTCCTTTATTTTTATTTTTACTTTTCTTCCGCTTATTTGTATTCTTCCCTCGCAGTAATATTTAACAGCTAAGGTCAGTATTTTATGCTCAATTTTCAGCACTTTCTGCTGCAGCGAATCGGCTGTGTCCTCACAGCTTACTTCCACTGCTTCCTGAATAATAATGGGACCTGTGTCCGCTCCTTCATCTACAAAATGAACCGTTGCTCCGCTTATCTTTGCACCGTATTTTATAACTTCTTCATGAACCTTAATTCCATAATATCCCTTTCCGCAAAAGGAAGGAATTAAGGAAGGATGAATATTAATTATACGGTTTTTATATTCTTCTATAAACCCGGAAGTTAAAATTTTAAGATAGCCTGCTAATACTACCAATTCGACGTCATGTCTTTTCAACTCTTCTGTAATTGCAGCATTAAATTTATCAAAGCTTTCATAATCTCTATAGTTTATATATACCGAGTCAATATTGTTTTGTCTTGCTCTTTCCAATCCATAGGCATCTTTTTTATTTGATATGACTACAGTTATTTTTCCGTTTATATTTCCATTTTCGATATTGTCAATCAAAGACTGAAGGTTTGTGCCTGAACCGGATATTAATACACCGATTTTTACTTGTGGCATATTTTAAGCCCGCCTTCCCTTTTAACTGTCCTGCCTATAATTACGGGAGTTTCACCGGAACGTTTCAAGTAATTCAAAACATCTTCGGCAATATCTTTCCCGACCGCTGCCACAATTCCAATACCCATGTTAAATGTAGAATACATTTCGTCAATATCTATGTTTCCTTCTCTTTGCAAGAGATTAAATATTGGCAAGACGTTTATATTTGCTGTATCAATATCAGCAGTTATTCCTTCCGGAAACATTCTTGGTATATTTTCGTAAAATCCTCCCCCTGTAATATTTGGCATACCCTTAATTTCAAATTTTGATATAAGGTCAAGTATCAGCTTGGGATAAATTTTCGTGGGAGTTAACAGCTCTTCTCCCAAAGTGCAGCCTAATTCATCCACATATTGATTAATGTCATAATTCTTATGACTGAAAAAAACTTTCCTGACTAAGGAGTATCCGTTGCTGTGAATTCCGCTTGAAGGAATTCCTATAAGAATATCACCTTCAATTATTTCAGAACCGTTTATTATTTTCTTTTTATCAACAATACCAACGCAAAATCCCGCAATATCATATTCGTCATTACCGTAAAGCCCCGGCATTTCAGCAGTTTCTCCTCCTATTAAGGCACAGCCTGCCTTTATGCAGCCTTCAGAAACTCCCTTAACTATTCCTGCCGCTTTTTTCGGCTCTAATTTTCCCGTTGCAATGTAATCAAGAAAAAATAAAGGCTTTGCTCCCTGACATATAACATCATTTACGCACATGGCAACAGCATCCTCTCCGATGGTGTCATGCTTATCTGCCATAAATGCAACCATAAGCTTCGTTCCGACCCCGTCGGTACCCGAAACCAACACGGGCTCTTCATATTCATCCTTATCAATTGCAAACATTCCGCCAAAGCCGCCTATATCTGACATTACGCCTTTGGTATATGTTCTTTTAACATAATCTTTAATGAGTTTTACCGTTTCATAACCTGAATGTACATCTACACCTGAATCCTTATAAGTTAGCTTATCAGACATAATTCCTCCTATATGCCGTTATTAGGCACTTCCATCGGATAATCCCCGTTTAAACATGCATTGCAGTACCCTGCGGCTGAGCCTGTTGATTTGATTAAATTTTCTAAGCTTAAATAGTGAAGACTGTCAGCTTTAATATACTCCTGTATTTCCTCTAATGTCTTATTTGCCCCAATCAGTTTGCTTCTGTCAGGGGTATTTATACCGAAGAAACAAGAATGTGTCACAGGAGGTGAAGCTATTCTCACATGAACCTCCTTAGCTCCTGCTTCCTTGACCATGCTCACTATCTGTTTTGTTGTTGTGCCTCTTACTATGCTGTCATCAACCATGACCACAACTTTGTCCCTAACAATTTCTTTTAAAACACTGAGCTTTGTTTTTACTCCCTGCTCCCGTAAACTTTGCTTAGGTT
>ENA-UOOM01003501-UOOM01003501.1-fermentation-metagenome-genome-assembly--contig:-NODE-3501-length-11315-cov-15.959236_pt1 | contig 11315 bp, 8 predicted proteins | sample MGYA00245781_ERZ724031 | MGnify/ENA primary metagenome ERZ724031 (study PRJEB28704, sample SAMN03018317) | fermentation metagenome | biome: anthropogenic terrestrial biome; feature: soil; material... | reverse complement strand
TTGCTTCATCCTTAATTTTATTAAGATAGCTTTGATCTTCCAATTTATTGCTTCCTGTAATAAATGAATTGATATAAATGTACATGGTAACGTAGTAGTCTGCTTTAAGCTTATCATTGTCTAATTTAAAATCCTTTGTCATGCTCAAATCAACAACTCCCAACGATACATTTGTTCCTTCTACATTTATATTGATATTGGGAATTTTAGCTTTGTCGGGATTTAATAAAACCATTACTGTTGCCACTTCCTCAGGCTCTAAAAATCCTTTCAGCTCATATTCCTTAATAACGCCTGCCCTTTCAATCATTAAGCTTTTATCATTAACTTCCGCAACAGGAACCATGGCATTGCCGGTCTTTCCGATATCTAAAATTGCTTCATCAAAAGTATATATATCCTGGTAGTTTTCTCTTTTAAGCTTTATGAGCATTTCGCTTAAGAATCTGCCCACAATAGGATTGCCGGGTATTTCCGTATTTATAATATCCTGCGCTCTGCCCTTTGCTATGCAGATTTTAACTCTCCTGTTTATTTGAGGGGATCTTTGAATTTCATCGAATATTCTTTTAACTGTTTCCGAATCTCTTACAACATCTTCTCCCAACACTATTACCTGCATTAATCTGTCTGAAATTGCTTTTTCGGAATGAAGATAGCTCACCGCATAAAATTCTGCAAAATCAGCACTTTCCTTGGTATAGACAATTCTTTGCTCTTCGCTCCCTTCATTTATTTTTGGAATTTCAGCTGTAAACGTCAGGTTATCTGTATTTTTATCTATGCCTAACGCATATAAATATTCTCTTTTGTTTATTTCAACACTGTCCCAACAGCCGACAAGCATCAGGCTTGCTGTTAAAGTAATAAATAATATTTTTATATTTTTCATTCTAACCCCTTATAAAGTGAATATTGATCATTGAACAACGAATAATTGAGATCCTTCGCATCGTTCAGAATTACATTGTGCTATGAAATATTACCGCCGGCTTTGTGTTTTCTTTTATCCGCTAATGCCGCCACCAAAGGTATCAAAAAATTCAATCCGCTTAATACCAATAAAGGCCATTGAATATACGGAAACATCATGTACATTCCCGGCAGCAATGCTGACAAAACAAATAAAATAGGCAATTGAATGTAGACAAAATATCCGTTTTCCCTTGTTTTTAATATTTCCTGCATTGCTAAATTTGTAAAATATGCAATAATACATATGCATGAAAATGTGATGATGAATTGGAAACATAAGCCTATTATTTCCGTACTTTCAAAGAAAAACCCAGGTATATTCACAAATTTCATAACAGATAGGAACGGCCATACTAAATGAACAGATTCCTTAATTCCAAATTTAACGATTATCACAATATAGCTTGCGATATATAAAAGCATGCTGATAATAATAAATTTTTTATTAATTATTGTATTTTTTTCCTTTACCGTTACCTTGCAATTAGAAAACATTAATATTGAAAAGCCGAAAAAACCAAGCAATGCTCCGGGCACTGACTTTAATACTCCCTCTGTGTCTATGGGATAAATCGGAAACAGATTTGAATAATCGGCATAATATGTTGAAAAGATTATTAGCAGCAGGTATGGAATAAATGCGGTTAATAAGGTAACCGATGCAATGTTTGCAATTGTTTTTATTCCCTTTTTCGTTGCATAGCTTGCCGTTAACAAAATTACGATAATAATTGAACTAATGGGAGTTTTAAACAGCATCATCAACTTTATCTGCTCTGCAAAATCCTTCATAAGTATGCTGTTTGCGGTCAACAGCATAAGTATGTAATATACGCCTATTATTTTTGCAAAAAACTTTGGAAACAGCTTATCGGAAATTCCTATTAATGTATCTTCCCTGTATTTTAAAAGCATTTTGTTAATAGGCTTTATTGACATATATAATATGAATGCTGCAATAATTACGGTTATCCATCCCACAGGTCCGTCAACTTCCGATAATAACAGCGGCATAAGCATTGACTGAAATGCAAATGACACTAATATTAACATTGTGAGATTTTGATAGGGAGTTATATTTTCATCAAACATTTATTTTCCCTTCCCCTTTTCAACTTGTAAATATTTTGGTTTACGAACTAAGTTATTGATTTTAGGTCTTATAATAGTATCCTTTAAGTCCTCTTTCCTTTCAATAAAGTGCGTAAGCGGTGTTAAATATGGAACTCCGAAGCTTTTCAATGTGCAAAGGTGTATAATTAATATGCACAGACCAACTGAAATACCAAACAATCCAAATAGTGAAGCAGATATTATAAAGAAAAATCTTATCATTCTCAGTGAAGTGCTAAAGTTATAGCTTGGTATTGCAAAGGAAGATAATGACGTTAAAGCAACAATAATAACAGCAATGGGTGTTATTAGTCCTGCTTCAACTACGGCGGAGCCTATTACCAAGCCGCTTACCAACCCGATTGTTGAGCCTACGGGAGTTGTAATTCTAAGCGATGCTTCCCTTACAAGCTCCATTACCAATTCCATCAGGAGTGCCTCAAAATAAGGAGGAAACGGAACATTTGCCCTTGAAGCAGCAACATACAGTGCAAGCTGGGAAGGAAGCAGATTCGGATGATATTGTGTAACAGCCACATAAAGTGCGGGTAAAAGCATAACTATGGGCAAAGCTATATATCGTATGGCTCTTATTAAACAAGCCAACATCCATCTTTCATAATAATCTTCCGAGGACTGCATAAATGATACGAAGGTTGCGGGAGCCATGAGCACGGTAGGTGTGTTGTCAACCGCTATGACAACTCTTCCTTCAAGAAGGGCTGATGCTGCGGCATCCGGTCTCTCTGTATTTTCAACTTGCGGAAAAGGTGAATATATATCATCCTCAATCATTTCTTCAATATATGAGCTTTCAAGCACTGCTTCTATTTCTATATTATTTAATCGTTTTTCAACAGCTTCCAAGACACTTTTATTAACAATATCTTCAATATACAATATGGCGATATCGGTTTTGGACCTGCTTCCCACAGTCATATATTTTATTTTAAGTTTAGGGTCTCTTATTCTTCTTCTTATAAGGGTAATATTAATTTTCATTGTTTCAATGAAACCGTCTCGGGCTCCCCTAATCAGAGTCTCCGCTGCCGGCTCCTGTATTCCTCTTATTGGCCATCCTCTTGATGAAAGCCATATGGCTTTTGAACAGGTATCTATAAACAGGATTGTTTCACCGGACAGCATTTTATCCACACATTCCTGCAATGTTTGCAATGTGCCTGTTTCGGTTATGGATATGCTTGTTTGCATTATGGCATACTGCAGCTCTTTTTCCGGACTTTTCTCGAATTTTTCCAAGTCGACGGCTTCCATCATGCTTTGAACAGCAAACTCGCTTATTGAATCCTTTGTAGTCATTCCGTCAACATAAATAAGCAAAACATTTATTTTTTTATTTTGTCCTACATTAAAATTGCGGAAAATTATATCATTGGCATCTTTAAAAACTTCTTTTAATGTGCTTTCATTTTTCTTTAAATTATTGTCTACCTTAAAATTTTTTAATTCTTGATAAATATCCATAATTTCCCCTTAAATATATTTAATTATCACTGCCGACAATGCAATTAACCCATAAACAATTCCCGTAAATCTCACTATTTTATAATCTCTGTGAAAGTTATTCCGCTTTAAGCTTTTACCTGTTTTAAAAATCAAAATATAACTGATAATAAAAAAAATTATTATTACATCATAGCTTAACATGGGCTTTAAATTATTAATAAACATGGCTACCCCCGGCTAAATTAATATTAGTAATATTTGCAACTTATAGTGCTTTTATACCAAAAATTTAAAAACTCCGGGGACGGACCTTTGAGTTCCCGTCTGGAACTCAAAGGTTCGTCCCCGGAGTAAACGTCCCCGGAGTACCGGAGTGCGGTTAAAACGGAATTTCCAATTTTTTAATTTTATATTGAAGTGTTTGTCTCGGGACATTAATCAATTTGGCAGCATTTGTAATATTATAATCGGTCTGCTCCAAAGCTTGAATGATAATTTCACGTTCGACTTTTTCAACAGCGACATTTAATGGCTGAATTACGCCGGTATCAAAAAAAATGCTGTTTTTCGGCTGGAAGTTTTTAAATTGAAAGGGCAGATGCTCTTCTCTTATAATTTCTCCGTCATACAGCGATATGGCACTTTCAATTGCATGTTCAAGCTCACGTACATTGCCCGGCCAGCTGTAATCTAAAAAGATATCCAAAACTTCCTTTGAAATTCCACTGAATAATTTATTGCATTTTTCGTTGTATTTTTTTATGAAATGATCTACCAAAAGTGGTATATCTTCCTTCCTTTTATTAAGGTCCGGAATTACCAAGGTTATAACATTCAGTCTGAAAAACAAATCTTGCCTTAATTGTTTTGTTTCTACAACTGTACGGATATCCGTGTTAATAGCCGATATAATCCTGACATCAACATCTGTTGTTTTACTGGAGCCAACCCTTCTTACCCTGCCGTCCTGAATTACTCTTAAAAGCTTGGTTTGAAGTTCTAACGGCATGGAATTTATCTCATCTAAGAACAAAGTGCCTCCATCAGCTAATTCAAATAAGCCCGGTCTGTTTTCCGCCCCCGTGAAGCTTCCCTTTACAGAGCCGAACAAAATACTTTCAAGAAGGTTGGAAGGAAGTGCAGCACAGTTTTGAGCAATGAAAGGTTTGTATTTTCTTTCGCTGGAATTATGAATGGATTGTACAAATAATTCCTTGCCGGTTCCGGTGCTTCCTGCAATCATTACGGGAGAATTTGACAGAGCGGCCTTAAGTCCGAGGGACTTCAGTTTAAGTATTTCCTTGTTCTGACCTATTATGTCCAAAAAATTGAATTTTGCCAAGGGCTTGGACGTTTTTTCCGTACTCTGGTTAACTCCGTATAATTCCCTCTGCAGGTTTACAATTCTTTCCGACAATTCCCTTACCTTTGTAATATTTCGCGAAACTTCTAAGGCACCTATAACTTTGTTGTTATAAAATATGGGCAGAGTTGAGTTTAATGTAGAAATTTTATCACCCTTATAATTAACAAAATTCTGTTCAATATTATAAATAGGCTTGCCGGATTTAAGTACCCTTATAATAGTGCTTGTTTCAAAAGAAAGTGAAGGATATACTTCAAGTATATGTCTTCCGATTGTCTTTTCAGCGTCTATTTCATCTAATTGTTTTGCTGAAGCGTTGTAATATACAACCTTTCCGCTTGCATCAACCACGTGAATTCCATCATTAATTAATTCAATTGCTTGTATTATAGCGTCAAAATATTTAATCTCCATAGGTTTCCTCCTTTGTGCTGAATTTTGGGCATATGATGCCGAAAAATAGGCGATAATGTTCGCTTTTATAATTCTTTATCATATGTTTGACTAAATTATATCAATGCTTAATTTATTATAGCTTTCATCCAAATCAGCAAAAGTAATCTTATATTCCACATATACATTGCCTCTTCCCTCTTCACCTAAGTTATTATCGTAAACAACTGTTATGAAGCCTAAGTCAAAGCTTCCGTAAGGAGTTGAATATAAGTTGCTGTATTTAATGCCCTGCTGGAATTCCATTTTGGAAGAATAGATTCCAACTTTGGTCATTATCATTTTATCTTTATATACTTTTAACCTGGTCCGGCTTCCTTTACGATCCGTTATTTCGCTTTCATCATAGTTTATTATGAAGCAGTCATCAAGTTTCTCCAATTCCGCTTCCGTCAGTATTTCAATAACATCTTCATTGCCTGCTTCATCAACTGTCTGTACAGTGTTAATTCTGACTTTTACATTTTCCATTTTACATCCCCTTTACGAAAGGTTATCTATTGCAATTTCATAAAGATTATCAATTTCCTTTTTTAAAAAATTGCCTCCAATCCTTCTTAAACGTTCCGGAGCATCGGTTGCATAGTATTCATATCTTGGTATGTCATAGTTTTCATTGAGAAGATTCTTTTCTTTTAATAGCTTTTTCAAATCCTTAGCTGTTTCAAAGGCAGGATTTACCAGCTTTACATGAGGACCCACAACTTTTTTTATGATGTATCTCAGTATAGGATAATGTGTACAGCCCAAAACCAATGAATCAACATCGTGCTCAATCAATTCCGTCAGATATTTTTCTGCGGTAAGCTCGGCAACATGAGAATATTCCCATCCTTCTTCAACAATCGGAACAAAAAGCGGGCACGGTATGCCTATAACCTCGGCATCATGACGATACTCCATTATTTTTTCCTGATATGCATAACTGTTGATGGTGGCTGTTGTGCCGATAACCCCAATTCTGCCGTTTTCGGTAACCTTAGATGCACTCCTCGCTCCCGGGTCTATAACTCCAATAACGGGAATATCAAAGTCATTGGTTAAATGCTCAAGGGCAATGGAGCTTGCAGTGTTGCATGCTATGACAATTGTTTTTACATCTTTGTTTTTTAAAAATGTGGAGCATTGATGTGCATATTTTTTTATTGTTTGCTCGGATTTAGAACCATAGGGTATTCTTGCGGTGTCCCCTAAGTATATTATATTTTCATAAGGAAGCTGCTCCATAACTTCCCTCATTACCGTCAATCCTCCGACTCCGGAGTCGAAAACTCCAATTGGTCTGTTATCCATCTTATACCTTCTTTATACTATTTATTCAACGATTAACACAATGAGATTTTTGCTTCACCCAAGAATGACACAGACTGTGCCCTCTTATTGCTAACCATTTAATATATTTTATTTGGAAATCATTAATATGTGAACATAAATTTTATAGCTCCAATATTATTTCATAATTATTTCATATAATATGATAAAAATCAACAAATATCTATTTGGTATGTCCACACATCATATTATATCAAATATTTTTTAAACCATCAATATCAAAAAGCTGAAAATTCGGCACTTGACCGTATATTAAAAATAAGAATTCTATAAAAGTGCTGGAAATTAGCTATTTATATTTTTTTGGATAATTGGCATGAATCTTGCTAATGATATAGTTGAATATACCCAGTATTCAACCCAATAACCCATTAAAGGAAAATTTATAGGAGGCACTATGAAAAAAGGAAATCCATACGGTACGCACAGAGTAATTGAACCAAAGGGAGTATTACCACAGCCCGCATTGAAAATTGATAATACAATGGAAATATACGATAATGAAATTCTCATTAATGTACAGACATTGAATGTGGACTCGGCAAGCTTCACACAAATTAGTGACCAAGCAGGCGGAGACGTAGAAAAAATCAAAGAAATAATGAAGGGTATTGTTGCTGAAAGAGGTAAACATCAAAACCCTGTAACAGGTTCAGGCGGAATGCTTATCGGTACTATTGAACAAATAGGACCTGCACTTCAAGGAAAAACAGATTTGAAGGTTGGAGATAAAATAGCAACAATGGTATCATTGTCACTGACTCCATTAGTAATTGAAGAAATTTTAGCGGTAAGAAAAGATATTGATCAAGTTGATATCAAGGGAAAAGCAATATTATTTGAAAGCGGAATTTATGCTAAGCTTCCTGATGATGTACCTGAGAACCTTGCATTATCAGTTCTTGACGTAGCAGGAGCTCCCGCGCAGACACAAAAGCTTGTTAAAGCAGGAGATACTGTCTTAGTTCTTGGCGGAGGCGGAAAATCAGGATTGTTATGCTTATATGAAGCAAAGAAAAAAGCCGGCCCCACAGGAAAAGTTATATGCTGGGCACATAGGGAAGTATCGCTTAATAAAGTCAGAGAACTTGGATTAGCGGATGTTTTAATATCAGGGGATGCTACAAACGCAATTGAAGTATACGATAAGGTCATGGAAGCAACAGACGGTAAATTATGTGATTTGGTAATCAGCTGTGTATCAAGACCAAATTGTGAAATGTCAGCAATACTTGCTACAAAGGATGAAGGAACAGTTTACTTCTTCAGTATGGCTACAAGCTTTACAAAAGCGGCATTAGGAGCTGAAGGTGTTGGCAAGGACATTAATATGATAGTTGGAAACGGCTATACTAAGGGACACTCTGAAACAGCGCTGCAGGTAATGAGAGATAGTAAAGGACTAAAAGAATTATTCACAAAACTATACGCATAATAAAGAATTAAGTCAGAAATAAGCAATATGTCATTCTGCCGTTTCAAGAAAATTCTTCAAGGGGGGATGACATGTATTAGCTTGTTAAAATATTTTAGGAGGTATAATAGTGGCTTATTATAATGAAATTGAACTTTGGAAAGATGTTAAACCGGAAGAGTGGAATGACTGGAGATGGCAAGTCGAAAACAGAATAGACACAGTAGAAAAATTAAAGAAAATAATTAATGTTACAAAAAAAGAAGAAGAAGATATCGGCAAGGTATTGGAAAAATTCAGAATGGGTATCACTCCATACTATGCAGCACATATGGATAAGGATGATCCGAGAGATCCCATAAGAATGCAGGCTGTTCCTACATTTGTAGAAACACATGTAAGCGATGCAGACATGCTTGACCCGTTGCATGAAGATACGGATTCACCGGCACCCGGATTAACTCATCGTTATCCTGACAGAGTACTATTTTTAATAACAGACCAATGCTCAATGTATTGCAGACATTGTACAAGAAGAAGATTTGCGGGACAGTGCGATGACGAAGTTGGAATGGAAAACATCGATAAATGTATCGAATATATCAGAAAAACTCCGGAAGTAAGAGACGTATTGCTATCCGGCGGAGACTGCTTGTTGGTTTCAGACAAAAAATTAGAATATATAATCAGCAAATTAAGAGAAATACCACATGTTGAAATAGTCAGATTAGGCTCAAGAACACCTGTTGTTTTACCGCAGCGTATTACAGATGACTTAGTAAACATGCTTAAGAAATACCATCCGATTTGGCTGAACACTCATTTTAACCATCCGAAAGAATTCACTCCTGAATCCATGGAAGCTTTAAGAAAGCTTGCAGATGCAGGTATTCCGTTAGGAAACCAATCTGTATTGTTAAGAGGAGTTAATGATTGTCCGCATATTATGAGAGATTTAGTTCATAAACTTGTTATGAACAGAGTAAGACCATATTATATTTATCAATGTGACCTTTCACTTGGAATTGAACATTTCAGAACACCTGTTGCAAAAGGTCTTGAAATAATGGAAAGCTTAAGAGGACATACTTCAGGCTACTGCGTGCCAACATTTGTTGTTGACGCACCGGGAGGCGGCGGAAAGATCCCCGTAATGCCTAATTATGTATTGTCACAGTCAGCTAACAAGGTTATTCTAAGAAACTATGAAGGTGTTATTACAACATATACCGAACCGGATTTACCTGAATTGGAATGCCAATGTGATGTTTGTCAAGGCAAGAAGACCGATCCGTTAACAGGAGTTGCAGGTCTGCTTCAAGGAAATGACTTGGCACTTGAACCGACAAAATTAGCAAGAAGAGACAGAGTACATCATTAACAGCAGAACGGCAGAACAGTAGCACAACAATGGGAGAACAATAGTGTAACGATGGAAAGACAATGGTTCTCCCATCGCTCAAAAGGGGCTTTTTATGAGATTAATTGAAACCATAAAGCAGAATAATTACGAAACTATATCAATCATAGGGCTTGCAAAGAATGCCGGTAAGACTGTGACACTTAATTATCTCATAGAAGAAGCGGATAATTTAAACATAAAAACAGGAATTACATCGACAGGGCGTGACGGTGAAAATACAGACTTAGTAACACAGACACAGAAACCGTCAATTTTAGTCACTGAAGGAATGTATGTAGCAACAGCCAAAAAGACACTGATGCTTTCAAATGCCAAAACTGAAATATTGGAAACAACGGGAATCTCTACTGCCATGGGCGAAGTAATAATAGTGAGGGTAAGACAAAGAGGCAATATTCAGATTGCCGGACCTGTCGGTACGTCAGATATGAAATATGTCGCAGGACGCCTTAAATATTACGGAGCGGAAGTTGTATTCATAGATGGGGCAATAGACAGAAAAGCTGTTTCATCTCCGGTAATTACAGACGCATGTGTTATTGCAACAGGAGCCGTATTAAGCAGGGATATGAAAAAGGTTTTGGAAAAAACGGCACATGCTGTGGAATGCTACTCGTTGAATGAAGCCGATGGGCATGTCAAAAATATTCTGCAAAAAATTAATAAAACATGCATCATATCGGAAGATGAAAGTGTAGTTGTTCCCGATATTAAAACAAGTATTACGGGCGGCAAAAAAATCAGTGAGCTTATAGATGAAAAATCAACTCATGTATTTGTTAAGGGTGCGGTTACTTCCGCACTGCTGAAGGATTTATGGGAAAATAAATATTTAAGAGGCATTAAATTAATAATAGAAGACGGAACAAAAATATTTACCGATGTTAATGTGTGGAACGAAATGAGGCGAAAGGGGCTTAAAGTTGAGGCCATGAATACAATAAATGTTTTGGCTGTAACTTTAAATCCGGTATCTCCCGCAGGATATTTCTTTGACAGTGAAGTTTTTAAAGAAAACATGGAAAGGGTCCTGACCGGAGTAAAAATAGTTGACGTTGTGTCGGGCGGTGATGAATATTGAAAAGCTTTATGACAGAAAATACAATCAGAAACATAAATTTCGATTATATTTTTAATGAAGTTAAACCTATAACAGAATATGGAATCAAGACAAAACAGGAAGCCAAGCCTTTCGTAAAAGGTCAGGAGGCAGACCTTAAGACAGAGTTCAATAAAATAAGGGCATTTATTGTACTTAAGCAAAGGCGTGATTTAATCGATGTTTTAAAACACATTAAAAATATACATGAAACTATAGATAGAGTTAAAAGCAATCAGGTTCTTGATGAAGTAGAATTGTTTGAAATAAAGAATTTCCTGATTTTAGTGGAAAAAATGGATAGAATATTAAGAGGCATTTCCATTAAAGATTTAAAGTTGCCACAATTGACGCCCCTGCCACAATTATATGAAAAACTTGATCCGGCTGATGAAAAGATAAACACATTTTATATTTACGATGAATATTCGGAAAAATTAAAAGACATTCGTAATGAAAAAAGGCTGACAGAGAAGAATATCAGATTATTAAAGAAAAAAATAAAAGAAGAAATTCAAAATAAACATGGTATTAAGTTAAATTTGAAGGATGAAGCAACAATCAGCAAATCATATAAGGATAAAATCGATGAGCTGAATAAGGAAGACAATTTAAGAGTATCCGGAGAAAACTATTTAAATATTATTTATAAAATAAAAAATACTGATGAAAT
>ENA-UOOM01003500-UOOM01003500.1-fermentation-metagenome-genome-assembly--contig:-NODE-3500-length-11326-cov-3.447875_pt1 | contig 11326 bp, 14 predicted proteins | sample MGYA00245781_ERZ724031 | MGnify/ENA primary metagenome ERZ724031 (study PRJEB28704, sample SAMN03018317) | fermentation metagenome | biome: anthropogenic terrestrial biome; feature: soil; material... | reverse complement strand
ACTGCGCGCCGGGATGGAGTGCGTCGCGCTGCCCGCTCCGGGCGCGGACCTTCCTGCGGACCTTGCTCAGCACGTCGGGTATCTCGTGCCCGGCGGCCCCGACGCCCTGGACCCGGAGGACTTTTTCCGCTGGTTCGACGCTCCGCGGGTTTCCACTCGGTAGTGTCGCCCTATCGGCGAAGGACCTCCGCCGCCTCCGCCAGGCGGACGCCCATCTGGCGAGCCTTCTCGCAGTCCGAGGGGAAGACGGTTCGCCGGCGCTCCTGTTTTGCCCCCTCGTCGAAGGCCGTTGCCACGTAGCGCGAGTAGTCGTCGAACTGCAGGGTATCGGTAACGGCCAAAGACTCCACCGAGCCGAAGGTCCGCTTCAGGGGACCCTCGAAGGCGGAGAACATTCTGTCGTACCCCCACTCCGTCAGCCGCGCCTCGCTGATGTTCATCGTGTAGGCGACGGCCACGGGGATTTTCTTCGGCGCGATGGCGGAGTACGCCCCGTCATAGACAAGGTACTGAAAGACGAGGCGCTCCACGAAGGATCGCATCGCCCCCGTCACGTCGCTGAGGTAGATGGGTGACCCAAGGACGAGGGCGTCCGCGTCGGCTATCGCCTCGAGCAGCGGGGTCAGCCCGTCCCGGTACCCGCACCGCCCGTAGCTCTTCCCTCCCTTTGCCTTGCAGGCGAAGCAGCTCACGCACCCCTTGAAGTCGAGGTCGTACAGGTGAACAAGCTCCGTCCCCGCTCCCTTCGATGCGGCGCCCTCCAGCACGCTCCCGAGGATCATGGCCGTGTTCCATGTCTTTCTCGGGCTTCCGTTCACTCCGATGATTCTCATGACATCACTCCTCTCTCGTCCGCAGAACTTCGATCGCGACGCTCGCGCCCTTGCGAAAAAAACGGATATCCGGGTATCATTGTACCGTCTTCACTCTACGGTGGCACCCCCCAGCGGGTCGTACGCCTCTCGGTCGGTTTGCCCCGCAGACCATCCGATGTTGAGGTTTACACCGTATTTCAAGAGGAGAAAAGAGGATACTCATGACAGATCGTTGCCCATCGGCCCGTTGGTTGCTCTTTCATAAGGACCTCCTCGTGTTGCCGTCGAAGGAGCCCTTTTCCCTCCCGGAGGACGGAGACGTCAATCGGTTGCCTCATCCGCCCCTTCGCTCGGGGATGGTTCCCCGCGCCGACGAGAGCCTCTTCTGGGGCGAGCTTGACCCCGACGAACCGATCCCCCACGGGACAGAGGCCATCGGCCTGCGGGATCTCTGGGCCCTGGCCGGCGAGGAGCTGTTCCGTCATGCCGGAACGGCCTTCCAGGTCATGAACTGGCGGAGGAACACGCGCTTCTGCTCCCGATGCGGCGACGCCATGGTCCCATCGGAGGTGGACGCCGGACTGCTCTGCCCCTCCTGCGGCTTTGCCTCCTACCCCACCCTCAGCCCGGCGGTCATCGTGGCCGTCGTCCGGGACGGCAAGCTGCTCTTGGCGCGGAACTCACGGTTCCCGAAGGGGCGTCACAGTGTCCTCGCCGGCTTCGTGGAGCCGGGAGAGACCCTCGAGGAGACGGTGCGGCGCGAGATCCGCGAGGAGGTCGCCATAGAGGTCAAGGATATCGCCTATTTCGACAGCCAACCCTGGCCCTTCCCCCACTCCCTGATGCTCGGCTTCACGGCCCGATGGGCCTCGGGCGAGATACGCCCCGATGGGACGGAGATCGAGGAGGCCGGATGGTTCACCCCGGAGGACATGCCCGACATCCCGCCCTCCATCAGCATCTCCCGCCGGCTCATCGAGCACTGGCGCTCGGGCGCACTTCGCTGATCCTTTTTCTGCCGAAAGGGTGGACAATCTCCTACTTCTATTGTAGTATATACGAAACAACCCCAGCAGGAGGTGCGTCGCTATGGAAAGAACAGGCATCATCACCATGAAAGGCAACCCGCTGACCCTCGTCGGTCCGGCGCTCAAGGTCGGAGATCACGCCCCGGACTTCGAAGTGGTCGATAAAGGCATGGCCAAAAAGACGCTGAAGGATTTCGACGGCAAGTTCAAGGTCATCTCCGTCACCCCGTCCCTCGACACCCCCGTGTGCGACCTGCAGATCCGATGGTTCAACGAGGACCTGCCCTTCGCCCTTGCGCGCCTCTGCGCCACCGGGGGGATCGACAAGGTCGAGGCCCTCTCCGACCACAGAACGGCCTCCTTCGGCACGAATTGGGGCGTGCTCATCAAGGAGCTCCGGCTTCTCGCCCGCTCCGTGTTCGTCGTGGACGACAAGAACGTCATCCGGTACATCCAGATCGTCCCCGAGCAGACGAACGCACCGGACTACGACGCGGCGCTCGAGGCCCTCAAGGCGATCCTGTAGGGAAGCAATAGGACAGAGGACGAAGGAGGCCCGGGCGATCCCGGGCCTCCTTTTTCGCTCGATTTATTCCTCCGGCGTCCAGGTCTCGCCGCACCGCTGGAGCAGCTTCACCCAGTCGTTCTCGATGTCCGCCTGGGCCTGCTGCAGCATTTTCGCCCCCTCCTCGCCCTTGAAGAGGTGGCGGTACCGTCCCTGAGGCTTCAAAAACTCCTCCACCGGAACGCGCTTCCTCGGCTTGTAGGTCAGCTTCCACTCGCCGTTCACCACTTCGTAGACGGGCCAGAAGCGGGTCTCCACCGCCTGTTTGCAGATATCCTGCTGGAGCGCCGGATCGATGCCCCAGAACAGAACGCAGGGGACGAGGATGTTCACGAAGGCGGGACCGGGCGTCTCCACGGCGCGCTTCACCTTCTCCGCCACGTCCGTCATGTTGTACAGGCTCGTCTGGGCCACGTAGGGGATGTTGTGCGCCGCGGCGATGGCCGTCAGGTCCTTCGCCTTCTGAAGCTTCCCCGGCACGACGGAGCCCGCCGGCGACGTGGTGGCGTTCGTGCCCCGCGGCGTGGCGCTGCTCCTCTGGGCGCCCGTGTTCATGTAGCCCTGATTGTTGTAGCAGATATACGTGAAGTCGTGCCCCCGCTCGAGAGCCCCGGACAGGGACTGGAGGCCGATGTCGTACGTGCCGCCGTCGCCTCCGAAGGTCACGAATTTGATGTCCTCCGATATCTTGCCCCTCTTCTTCAGCGCCACGTAGGCCGCCTCCACACCCGAGACCCCGGCCCCCGCGTTCTCGAAGGCCGTGTGGATCCATGGCACCCTCCAGGCGCTGAAGGGGTAGACCGTCGTGGAGACCTCCAAACACCCCGTCGCGTTGACCACCACAAGGGGTGAATCGACGGCCATGAGCCCCTGATGCACGGCCGTCGGTGCGCCGCACCCCGGGCAGAGCCGATGCCCCGGGGAGAGGGGGCTCTGTTTGTTCGTGTAGTCCTTGACTCGAATCGCCATTCTCTCCACCTCCTGCTACTCGAGAAGGCCGATGTAGCGCTCTTCTCCGACGATCTGCCCCTTCTCCAGGTCCGTGAAGATGTCCCTGGCGTTCTGGGGGAAGAAGTCCCGTCCGCCGAGCCCGAAGACGTAGGACTGGACGGGAATCAGCGCGGAAGCGCGATACAGGGCGCTTCGGACTTCGGAGACGACGGGGGCGGTCCCCCCGAGGCTGAGGCTTCGGTCGAGCACGGCGATGGCCTTCGCGTGCGAAAGAGCCTTCGCCACCCCGTCGAAGGGGAAGGGGCGGAACATGCGGATTCTCAGACACCCCGCCTTGACGCCCTTGTCCCTCAGCTCGTCGACCACATCCTTCACCACACCCGCCGCGGAGGACATGACGACGACGACGAACTCCGCGTCCTCCGTCCGATACGCGTCCAGCATCGGGTAATATCGTCCGGAGACGGCCTCGTACTCCCGGGCCACGCCGTCGTAGAGCTTCAGGGCGTTCTCCATGGCCTCAACCTGCTGGCGCTTGATCTCGAAGTAGTACTCCGTAGACGCAAAGGAGCCGTAGGTCACGGGATTCTTCACGTCAAGCAAGGGGTACCTGGCGTTCCGCTCCCCCACGAACCTCTTCACCGTCTCGTCGTCGAGCATCTCCACGGGCTCGAACCCGTGGCTCGTGATGAAGCCGTCCTGGCAGACGAAGACGGGCGTCAGGATGTTGTCGTGTTCGGCGAGGCGCACGGCCATGACGGCCGTGTCGTAGGCCTCCTGGGCGTCCTCGCAGTACAGGTGAATCCAGCCCGCGTCCCGCTCGCCCATGCTGTCGCTGTGGTCGCAGTGGATGTTGATCGGCGCGCCGAGGGACCGGTTCACCAGGCCGAAGACGATGGGCGACCGGAAGAATCCCGCGATGGGGAAGATCTCGTGCATCAGGCCGACGCCGTTGGCGCTCGAGGCCGTCATGACCCGAGCCCCCGCAGCCGCAGCAGTGACGCAGGCTGTAATGGCGGAGTGCTCGCTCTCCACGGTGACGAAGTTCGTGTCCACCTTGCCGTCGGCCACGAACTCGGAGAACTTCATGGGGATGTCCGTCGACGGCGTGATGGGGTACGCGGCCACCACGTCGGGGTTGATCTGGCGCATGGCCTCGGCGAAGGCCCAGTTTCCGGATATGATTTCCCTTCGAGACATAGCCGTCGCCTCCTTCACCGGTCGCCCCGAGCGGCCGCGAAATCCGTCTCGGGCTTCATCTCGATGGCGTCCTTCGGGCAGAGGTGGGCGCAGATGCCGCACCCCTTGCAGTAGAACTCGTCGATCCCCGTCACCTTGCCCGACTCATCCGTCGTGACGGCGCGATCGGGGCACTGGTTCCAGCAGATCAGACAGGATATGCACTTTTCGCTGTCCCAAAGAGGGCGGATGCTTCGCCACTGTCCCGTCTCCACGGCCTCGGCCGTCGCCCCGAAGGCGACTCCGGCCATGGGCACGTCCCGCCACTTCTTTGGCTTCGCCATTGCGGCGCTGTTCATCTTGTCCGTCATCCTACATGCGCCTCCTCGTACCCTCTCCGGATCGCCCGCAGGTTTGCCTGCAGGATCTTCTCGGGGAGCTTGGCCATCTTCTTCGAAAAGTGGTTGACGAAGGACTCCACGGGGACGTCGGTGAAGATATGGGCGAAGGTCCCCAGCATGGGGGCGTTCGGCCGGTTCTGGCCAAACTCGTCCAGCGTGATCGCCGTCGCGTCGATGGTGATCACCTTCACGTCCGCTCCGAGCCCCAGACGATGTTTCGCCTCCGCCGGGGAGAGCGGCGTGTTCAGGACGTAGGTCGTTCCGTCCGTGCACCCCATGGTCGTCCCGGCGGACTCCAGAAGGGTGGAGTCGATGACCACCACCACATCGGGGTTCTGGACGCTGCATCGCTTGCGGATCGGCCTGTCCGAGACCCTGTTGAAGGCCTTCATCGGCGCCCCCTGGCGCTCCGCCCCGTATTCGGGGAAGGATTGCACATACTTCCCCTCCTCGAAGAGCACTTCAGCCAGGATGGCAGAGCCCGTCTTCGCGCCCTGCCCGCCACGGCCGTGCCACCGTACTTCCACTGTACCCGACACGCACATCACCCTCCTTGCACCGTTATGTCTCTATGGTCCGTACCGGACAGCATCCGGCACGGACCACGCTGTTGCCTTACGACAGTTCTCTGCTCCCGAGATACACCGCCGGCCCCTTTCGGGCGCTCTCCTCGCTCAGGCTCCGCAGGGCGTCGAGGTCACCCCTCCGCAGGCTGTCCACGATGGCGAGATGCTGTTCGACGAAATAGGGCAGCGTGATCCCCGCGATATGGCGATACCGTATCTGAGAGATATGAGAGTAGGTCTTCTTCAGGAGTTCCGTCGTCCACGTCAGGCCGGACAGGGTATGGATATAAAAGTGAAAGGCGCTGTCCAGTTCGAGAAAACGGATCCGGACGCCCTCCACATCCTTGTCGTCGGACAGGGCCAGCTCACCGAGGAGATCGACCCGGCTCCTGAGCCACCGTTCATGCTCGGCATTCAGAAGGCGGCACGCGACGACATGTTCATACACGAGCATCTCGAGCGCGGCGCGAACTCTGTATATCTCGTACACATCCTGGTCACTGTACTGCGGGACGAAGGCTCCCTTCCGGGGAATCAGGCGTATCAAGCCGTGATCCTCCAGGTCCTTCAGCGCCTCCCGGACGGGTGACCGGCTGACACCGAGCTCTTCTGCAACGTCGGCCTCCCGGATGAAGGATCCGGGAGGAAACTTGTCGCCGATCAGCAGATGTTTTCTGAGGTAGCTCGCCACCTCTTCGGCGATGGACTCGGGCACTTTAAAGGAAATCACCATCGCAGACCCCCTCCTCCGCTGTCGTGCCGTCGCAAGGGCCTTCAGACCCCGTCACGGAGCACCCGCCCCGTAGCGTACCGCGCCTCCATCTCCCGGACATCCTTGAGCCCAAGGAGGTCCGTGCACTCCTTCATGGACAGCATGGACCCCATGAGGCTCTTCGAAGACCCCTCCGTCCGCATGACCCGCGCCGCCTCGGAAATGGCCTTCGCGATGAGAAACGTGGCCGCGACGGGCATGAGCATGAGACGATAGCCGAGCTCCTGGAGCTCCTCCGCCGTGTAGAGCGGCGTTCGGCCGAATTCGACCATGTTCGCCACTGTGGGGACGGTACAGTGGGCCGTGATCCGCCGCATCTCGTCCAGGGACTCGGGGGACTCGACAAAAAGGATATCCGCCCCGGCCTCCTGATAGAGAGAGGCGCGCTCCAGCGCGGCATCGATGCCGTGGGTCGTCCTGGCATCGGTCCGGACCATTATCATGAAGTCGTCATCGCGCCTGGCGTCGCACGCCGCGTGGATCTTTCCCACCATCTCCTCTGCCGCGATCACCTCGCGGCCGACCATGTGCCCGCACTTCTTCGGGGCGACCTGGTCCTCGATCTGGATGCAGGATATTCCGGCCTTCTCGTACCCTCGCACCGTCCTGTAGACGTTGACCGCGTTGCCGTACCCGGTGTCGCCGTCGGCGATGATGGGTATCTCGACGCGATCGGCGAGGGCCGTCGCCCGGCCCAGCATCTCGCTGTAGCTCATGAGCCCGACATCGGGTCGCCCGATCATCCCTGCCGAGTTGGCGAAGCCCGACATATAGACGGCCTCGAACCCGGCCTGTTCAAAGATCGTGGCGCAGAGGGCGTCATGAGCGCCGGGAGCGATCAAGATATTCTTCTCCCGCATCCGCGCGCGCAGAACGGCATTTCTCGTCTTCTTCGTCGTCATCGGAACGCTCCTCATCCCCGGCCTACTGCATGACTGAAGGCAGCCAGAGGCTCATCTGCGGGAACGCGATCGTCACGACGAGGAACAGCAGCATTATGATAATGAAGGGCGTCACGCCCCGGATGACTTCCTCCATCTTGATGTCCGGGAAGAGCCCGTTGATGACGTAGAGGTTCATCCCCACGGGAGGTGTCACGAGCGCCATGGTCATGTTCACCGTCAGGATCACGCCGTACCAGATGGTATCCACACCCAGGGCATGAAGGATGGGGGTGATGATCGGCATGGTCAGCAGGACGATGGAGACCGTCTCCAGCAGTGCGCCGAGAACGAGCATCAGAAGATTCATCACGATGATGAACATCATGGCCGACATCTCGTGCTTCACCACCAGCGCCGTAAGCTGCTGGGGAATCTGGAGCAGCGTCATGACGCGCCCGAAGAGCAGGGCCGCACAGATGATGATGGCGATCATGCAGGATGTGGGGACGGACTTCAGGCAGATCTTCGGAATGTCGGTGATCTTGATCGTCCGGTAGATGAACACGGTGAGCACAAGGCTGTAGACAAGGCCGACGGCCGCCGCCTCCGTCGGGGTGAAGGCCCCGGAGTATATTCCGCCGATGATGATGAAGGGGAGCAGGATCCCCAGGATGTTTTTGGACGTGATCTCGAGGCGCTCCGACCAGGTCGTCCGCGGCATGGCGACATAGCCGCCCTTCTTGCTCTTCCACACTGCGTAGATGATGAAAAGTCCCGCCAGGGCAAGCCCCGGGATGACTCCGGCGATGAAGAGCTTCCCGACGGAGTCCTCAGTCACCGTCCCGTAGATGATCATGGGGATGCTGGGCGGGATGAGGATGCCAAGCGTCCCTCCGGCGGCAAGCAGCCCGAGGGTGAACTTCTTGTCATACCCTCTGCTGACCATGGCCGGGTAGGCGACCATTCCGATCGTGGCCGCCGTTGCGGCTCCCGACCCGGTGATGGCGGCGAAGAAGGCGCAGGCGAGGATGGTCCCTATGGCGAGGCCACCGGGGAGGTGTCGCACCCATGCGTTCATGACGTTGAACAGGTCGTCCCCCACGCGACCGTCGAGCAAGACTTGACTCATCAGCACGAAGATGGGGATCGAGAGCGTCGTGAAGCTCTCAAGGGACGAGAACATGGTCGCGCCGACGACCTTGATCGGAAGGGAGTAGATGAGGATCAACAGGACGGACGTCGCGCCCAGGGAAAAGGCCACGGGGAGTCCGAGGCAGAGAATGACAAGGAGCAGCGAGATGACGATGAGAAAATCAGTCATGTCCGGAGCCTTCCTTTCTGTTTTCAGGTTCCGTTATGCGATCGAGGAGGATGAAGAAAAATTGGAACGTCAAGAGGACGAAGCCGAGGAGCAGGGCAAGCTGTATGCTCCACATGGGCACCCTGAGGATCGTCGCACTGACCTTCTGATAGCGGATGCTCGCTGCGATCATGTCGTAGGCCTGCACCGACACGAGGCCGCAGAAGGCCATGCCGATGATGCTGCTGACAATGTCGAAGGCCCTCTGGACCTTTGGCGGCAGCCGGTCGAAGACGAGGTCGATACGGACGTGCTTGCCCAGCATGAGCGTATAGGAAGCTCCCGCCAACATCGTCCACATGAAGAGGTACACCGCCACCTCCTGAACCCATATCGTCGGAGCGTTGAACAGGAACCGTGCGACTACTTCGTAACACAGTATAAGGCCCATCAGCAGAATGCCGAGCCCGCTGACGTATCCGAGAAAATAGTTGCCTGCCGTGACGACGGATCGAATCCCTTTCATCATGTGCCGTTGCCTCCATTCTCATCCCTTGGACAGTCCCGAGTGTCGTCCCATGGGCGTCACTCGGGACTGCATGCCGCGGTTTCTTATTTGTTGAAGAGCTTGTCCGCGATGTTTATGAGCTCCTGGCCGACATCGCCCGCGCGTTTGATGAATCCGCCCTTGACGTCCTTCGTCGCCTCAACGAGTGCAGCCCGCTCTTCGGCCGTAAGGGTGATGACCTCGAGCCCGGCGTCGCGGACCGTCTTTTCCGCCTCGTTCTCGGAGTCGGCGATGGCACCCCGAATCCACAGCTCGGCCTCTTTCCCGGCCTTCAGCAGCAGGTCCCTCGTCTCCTGATCCAGCCCGTCCCACCACTCGAGGTTCGCCTGAATGGCGAACTCGGCCGTGGCGTAGTTGGCGATGGTCAGATACTTCTGGACCTCGTAGATCTTGCGCGATACGCCGGCGGGCATGCCCGTCGTCGCCCCGTCCACAGTGTGGCGCTGCAGCGCCATGTACATCTCCGACGAACTCATGAGCGTCGGGGCCGCGCCGAGGGCCTTCAGCGTCTCGGAATCACCGGCGCTGTAGGAACGCATAGTCAGCCCGACGAAATCGGCGGGCGTACGGAGCGGGCGCTTGCTGTTCCACATCTGGATAAACCCGTAGTCGACCCAGAAGACGTTTTTCACGCCGAACTTCACGAACTCCCTGTCGAGGACCTCTCCGGCCCCGGCGTCAAGGTAGGCTCCGGGAGAGGACAGGTCGACGAAGAGGAAGGGCACGTCGAAGACGTCGGCCGCGGGGACCATTCCGCCCCACTTGTTCGTCGCCACGAGCCCCAGCTCCACGACACCGTCCTGAATGGCCTCGAGGATCTCCGTGTCCTTGTACAGCTGGGCCGAGTCGAACACGTTGATCGTCGTCTTGCCGCCCGAGTACTCCTTCACCTTGTCGGCAAAGAGGTGAATTCCCTTGGAAATATGGTGGGACGGCGGCAGCTGGTTCGAGAGCTTGTACTCCGCCGCATACGCTCCAACGCTGAATACCATCACGAACAACGCCGCAAGGACCGCTACCTTTCGAAACTGTCTCATCCTACTCTTCCCCCCTGTACAGTGATCGTTGGTCAGAAACGCCGTAGTTCCCTCTGTATGCTCCATATCTACCACTTACTCCGGGCAGGCCCCTCCTCTCCCCTCTCTCGCAAAGCTGCTTGCCGCGAGGTGCCCCATGGTCGCCAAACCATCCTCCTTCAGCCTCCGGGCTACGGAGACGAGCGCCGCCGCCCGCAACCCCGTCTCCACCCCCAGCCCCTCCAGAAAGTACACCAGATCCTCCGTCGCCACGTTTCCCGCCGCGCCGGGCGCGAAGGGACAACCGCCGAGACCGCCGATCGCCGAGTCAAACCGGGAGAATCCAAGGTCCAGCGCCGCCTTCACGTTCACAAGCGCCAATCCGTAGGTGTCGTGGATGTGCAGGTACGCGGGAATCCCGTCAAGAAGGGGGCGCACCACCGTCAGCGTCTCGGCAAAGTCGTTCGGCAGGCAGGTCCCTATGGTCTCGGCGAGGCAGAGGCTCTGGACGCCTTTGGCACGGACGGCCTCCACCAACCCCGCCACCCTCTCCGGCGATACCCGCCCCTCGAAGGGGCACATGAAGGATGTGGCGATGGAGACAGAGAGCTCCACCCCATTCCCTGCAAGGGGAACGATCCTATCCAGTTCATTCAGGGACTCCGCCACGGTCCTGTTGATGTTGGCCTTGTTGTGGCTTTCGCTGGCCGAGAAGACGTAGTTCAGGATACGGGCCCCGTTCTCGACCGCCCGCTCCGCCCCCTTGAGGTTCGGCACGAGGACCGTCAGGCGGACCTCAGGGTGGCGCCTCCGGATCTCCGTCAGGACCTCGGCGCTGTCCGCCAGCTGAGGGATGGCTTTGGGGCTCACGAAGGAGGTGACCTCCATCTCGTCCAGGCCGGCGGCGATCATCGCCTCGATGTAGTCGAGCTTTTTTTCCGTCGGGATGAACTCCTTGACGCTCTGGAAACCGTCACGGGGGCAGACCTCCCGGATGGCCGCCGTCTTCGGGAGCCTCGAGAAGTCCATCTACAAGACCCCCTCGTCCCGGAGGGACGCTATCTCCTCGGATGTGAGGCCCAGGAGCCCGCCGTACACGGCCTGGTTGTCCTGCCCCAGGGCAGGGGCGGGCGTCCGGATGGTCGCCGGCGTCTCGCTCAGCTTGAGGTGGGATCCCGGGATCTTCAGTTTGCCCGCCACAGGGTGCTCATGTTCAACGAACATCTACCTCGCCCCGGCGATGTGCGGGTCCGCCGCCACCTGCGCGATGTCGTAGATGGG